>Ga0307469_10000387_pt1 | contig 16349 bp, 16 predicted proteins | sample atmos_gasesAM2C__FD_203084 | JGI IMG/M metagenome (GOLD analysis project Ga0307469, IMG submission 203084) | Hardwood forest soil microbial communities from Morgan-Monroe State Forest, Indiana, United States - atmos_gasesAM2C_515 | ecosystem: Environmental > Terrestrial > Soil > Temperate...
TCGTGCGGCTGCGTCACGAAGCTCAGGAAGACGCTGTCCACCTCATCCGGACCGTAGTCGGTGTGAATGCCACCGGTCGCCCCCGCCAGACCGCCGGGATTCATCATGCGCGACGCGGAAAGGGGCTTCGGTCCCAGGAACGACGTGCCGAGGTTGAAGATCCCCTGGGCGAGCGTCCCCATGAACCCTTGATTCAGGCCCAGGGGACCGCTGCAGTTGGTGCCCGGGATGAGGAAGGCGGCATCAGCGAAGGGCAGGAAGGATACCCCGACCTGATCCTGCTTGCGCACCACCGCCTTCTGGTCGCCAAACGCATTCGTGTTCGGATCGATGCAGACGCCGACGATCACCGCCGGTGTGAACGCCGTGTTCCGGGCAACCACACGCCAATTGTAGAACGTGTTGGGGTCGATTCCCGGCTGCGCGATAGACGGGCGTCCGTACAATAGAACGCGCGGGAGCGTGTTGCCGGCGAGGATCGCGGTCCACGAGCTGCCGGTTGGCGGCCCAACGCCCGAATAGGCATCCAGCCGTGCCACGATCGCGCCCGCGGGGTCCGACAGTCCGCCGCGCACGCCGAAGGCGCCGTTCCTGGTCACATCGAGCGCGATCGAGAAGTCTTCCGGCCCCGGCGACGGCGCCGTGTAGCTCGCCGGCCAGGCGTTCGGATCGGTGAACATGCACTTGATGATCTCGTTGACGAACGCCGAGCCGGTCGTGAAATCGGGGTCCACCGCAACGTTCGCCGCCACGTGGGCGAGCACGTCAAACCCGATGTTGGCTGCCGCAGCCGAGCCGGCGCCCGCCGTCTTCATGTTCGAGATCAGCGTCCGGACGACTTTCACCGTGTCGTTGTTGGTGAAATAGCCGCCGGCGAGCTGCGAGCTGGTCGTAAACGAGCACTTGGTGCTGAATGAGTTCGGGGGGGCGTGCGCCGAGAACGAAGGCGCGACAGGAGCGTCGGTCTGCGCTGCATTCCGGTCCTGCGGATCACCACACGCCACAACCAGTGCGATGACAGACAGGGCCGACAGGCTCATGCGAGTCAGCATGTACTTCCTCCATTAGGGCAATCGGGTAGGCGTCGGCTGTGATGCAAGTTACGCACCGCACGTGCGCGAAAGAACTCGGGCTATGTGATGGATGGTTCACCGTGCTGCGCGCCTGCCACAACGCAGTAGGCTTGCAACAGTTATTTCTGACCGACGAGCTGTTTGAAGCGGGGGTCCTCATGTACGCCGTGCCACCACCAGGACTCGTCGTTGGCGAGCGTCATGCGGTCCTGCGGATTGGCGGCGAAGTATTGCCCCAGCAAGCGCAGCGACTCGTCGCGGTCACCCATGCGATTGCGCAGTGCCGCCTCGAAGTAGATCAGCTCCCGATTGGGATCGACGGTGGCATCGGCCCGTGAGCGCAGCGCCACGCGGTCGGCGCTGTCCTTCAGTCCGGCATTGAGCAGGACGAACGACACCAGCAACTGATCGCGCCGGCGCCTGTAGTCGCGCTGGTTGGGCGCCCAGAGCGCCACGTCTTCTTCCAGAATGCGCCACGCCTTGGCCACGTCCGGCGGTTGCCCGGGAATCGCCATCTGCTCGAACTGGCATTCGGTGAAGTATGGATCCTTGGGGAAGCGGCGACCTCCCTCGGTGCACCAGCGCTCGGCACCGGCCGGATCCTCGAGGTCGACCGACATGGAAAAGAGCCGATACAGCACATCGTTGGCGTCGGTCAGGTAGGGGTCGCTTTCGAGGGCGTTGTACGCGGCGATCTTGCCCGCCGCCGGGTCGGACTTCCGCCCCTCGAGGTGGCTGAGGAGTGACCAGGCGGATGCGCGATTGGGGTTGGTGGAATCGGTGCCGGCGCGCAGGTCTGCTTCCGCGGAGTCGAGCAGCTGGGTCGGCGTGAACGGGTAGGGATCGAGCGCCAGGAGAAAGCGGATGTAGCGCATCGTGCCGCGCAGTCGCAGAGCCTCCGGGTCCCCCGGCCGGACCTTGAGCGCCTGCTCCGCGAATGTGAGCCCCGTGCCCGTCCAGTGCGAAGCCGGCGTCTTGTCCCAGCCGACGATCTTGCGCTGCTCGAATGCGACCCAGCCGCGGTTGACCACCGGGAGCGCCCACTTCGCGTCCATCGCCGACGCACGCGCCAGCTGCGAATCCGCCAGCGCGAGGGCGCGCTTCGCCTGCACCGTGTCCCCCGCCGTCACGAGCGATTCCACCGACTCCTTGCCCGCCTGGGCACGCTGCACCAGCTCCCAGGCCGCCGCGTTCGTCGTCCCCGCCCGCGTCTGGATCTGCTGCACCACCTGGCCGACCCGGGTCCGCAGGAATTGCGACACCTGGTTGGTCAGCGCGTCCTGCAGACCAAAGAGATCACCGCGCTCCCGCTCGATCGGCGGACTGCTCTGCACGCTGCCATCCGCGGTGTTGATCATGTCGACGGTGACACGGAGGCGATCACCCGATTGCGACACCGTCCCGTGGACCACCGTGCCGACTTTCAGCGCGCGCGCCAGGCTGTCGGGGGCGACGGTTTTATTCTTGTAAGGGGCGACGCCGTAGCGGGAAATCACCTTCAGGGAACTCACCTGCCCCAGCTCGTAAATCAGGCTCTCCGTCAGGCCATCGGAGAGATATGCGAGCGACTTCCCGGGACTGTTGTCATCGAAATACAGCACCGCAATGTTGCGGGGATCAGTGCCGCCCGACTCGCTGCCGCGGTGCAGCCACTTGCCGCGGGTGAGCCAGCCGGCGAGGAGCAGCACCATCGCCGGAATGGCCCAGCGCAGGACGTGGCGGCTGGGGACCGGCACCTGCAGCGTCACGGAGGGCCGCGACGCGGGCGGCGTCGTGGTCGTACTCTGCCGGCGCATGGCCGCGGTCACGGTCGACGGCGCGGCGAAGGCGTCCGAGAACATGACGACGGTGGGATAGCGATCGGCCGGCGTTTTCTCGAGCGCTTTGAGCAGCGCCCGCTCCATCGTCTCCGGAATCGAGAGGCGGATAATCGAGGGCGGCGACACCGCCTGCATCGAATGGCGTGCGATGATCGCCTGGACATTCGGTCCGGTAAACGGTGGTTCCCCCACCAGCATCTCGTACACGACGCAGGCAAGGCTGTACTCGTCGCTCCGCCCATCGATGTCGCTGCCCATCGATTGCTCGGGGCTCATGTACAGCGGCGTGCCGACGACCGTCCCCGTCTGCGTGAGCTGCTGCTGCTCCATCGCGGAGGCCGCTCGCGCGATGCCGAAATCGGCCACGATCGCCGAACCGCCCGACAGCATGATGTTCTCGGGCTTGATATCGCGGTGCACGATGTCGCGGCTGTGCGCATAGCCGAGTGCGCTCGCGACCTCGGTGGTGATCTTGATGACGTCTTCCTGCGGCAGCTGGTGCTCCCGCTTCAGCCGGTCGCGCAGCGACTCGCCCTCCACGAAAGGCATGACGTAATAGAGGTTGCCCGCGGCGTCGCCCGAGTCGTAGAGCGGGAGGATGTGCGGATGCTGCAGCGAGGCCGCGATCTCGATCTCGCGCAGGAAGCGGTCGTGGCCGATCGCCGCGCTGATCTCGGGATGGAGCACCTTGATGGCGACTTTGCGCCGGTGTTTGACGTCGCCGGCGAGATACACGGTGGCCATGCCGCCGCGCCCGAGCTCGCGCTCAAGCGTATAGCGGTCGGCGAGCGCGGCCTTCAGCGCGTCGAAGAGTTCGCCCAAGATGCCCAACAGGAGGAGATATATAAGGATACGGTGGGCGGACCCTTGTCGGAAGCCGTCCTACGGCCCTACTAATATGGGCGCATGGCCGCCCCTGAGACCCCGCCCCCGACGCTCAAACCGGTTCGCCGGGCGCCGAGCATCACGCGGCTGTTCGTCGCTACGTTCTTCGCGGTGACGCTTGCAGGGCTCACCATCGCCCTGACGTCGTGGATCGATGCGCGCCAGACGCAGCAGGATGCCCTCGCCGTGCTGCAGACGCTCGACCAGCTGCGCGTGCTCAACCCGTCCCCGGCCCTGGAGGAGCAGCGCAGCCATATTCGCGACATCGTGCTGGACTTGAGCGACTCGGCACAACAGGCTGCGCTGGGCACCACGATCATCACCACCGCCGTACTGATCGCCCTCGGCATCGGCCTCGTGTACAGCCGGCGCCGTCTCGCCGAGCCGTTCGGGACCATCGTCGCCGCGCTGGAGCGGGTCGCGACCGGTGAATACAACGTGCGCCTCCCCGAAGCGGATGCCGAATTCGGGACGATCGCGAGCGGCGTCAATCGCATGAGCCAGACGCTCGCGTGGCGCGAGCAGATGCAGGAATACACGTCGCGACTGCTCGCCGCGTTGAACGCCGCGCCGCGCGAAGGCGCCGGCCTCACGCCCGCCCTCGACGTGCTCGCCGAGGCGGCGGGTGGCGCGGCGATGGTGCTCTACCAGCCGGACTATGAGGCGAACCAGTGGGAGGCAACGGCGGCGCGGGGCGTCCCGGGAGCTCCAGTCTCGCGGATCACGGTGCGGGAAATCGTCGGCGATGGCGGCGCCGGCGTGCTGCGCCTCAGCGGCGAGGCGCACGCCACGGCGCGGACGAAACTGCGGCTCCCCGCGACGCCCGGTACCGAGACCGTCGTCGCCCCGCTGCGTTCGGCGGGTCGGCTCGTGGGACTGCTCGTCGCGCTCCCCACCGACGCGCTCACGCCGCCGCAGTTCGATGCACTGGAGCTGGCCGCACCCAACCTTGCCATCGCGTGCGAGCGCGAATCAGCGTATCAGCACACGCGACGGCTCGCCACGGAAGTGCGCAAGACGGCGACCTATCTCGAGGAGCAGTCGGACGAGCTGACCCGCCTCAACGAGGAACTTGCAAAAGCGAACCGGTTGAAGAGTGATTTCCTGGCCAACATGTCGCACGAGCTGCGCACGCCGCTCAATAGCATCATCGGCTTCAGCGACATGCTGCTCACCGAGGAGGTCGGGGCGCTGTCGGAGACGCAGCGCGATTTTCTCGAAACCGTGGCGCGCAACGGCCGCCACCTGCTGGAGCTGATCAGTGAGCTGCTCGACCTGTCGAAGATCGAGGCGGGCCACCTGCAGCTCACCCTCGAGCCGATCGATCTGCGGCAGCTGCTGCACGAGGCGGCCGACAGCGTACGGGCCCAGACGGAAAAACGCCGGCATCGCTTCGACCTCGATCTCCCGGGCGATCCGCTGCCCGTGACCGCGGACCACGTCCGGGTGCGCCAGGTGCTGTTGAACCTGCTTTCCAACGCCATCAAGTTCACGCCGGAAGGCGGCCAGGTGCGCCTCTCCGGCCGCCCCGACTCCGACGGCGTGCGCGTCGAAGTCGTCGATACGGGGATCGGCATCTCGGCCGCCGATCAGCAGAAACTGTTTCGTGAATTCGTGCAGCTCGATCCGTCGGCCAGCCGCCACTACGAGGGCACGGGGCTGGGACTCGCCCTGTGCAAGCGACTCGTGGAACTGCACGGCGGCCGCATCGGCGTCGCCAGCGACCGCGGCCAGGGCAGCACCTTCTGGTTCACGCTGCCGCGCGAGCCGCGCCCCTCCAGCGTGGGAGTGTCCTGATGGGGATCATCGTGGTGGTGGAGGATCAGCCCGACAGCCTGAAGCTCCTGGCGACGTTGCTGACGCTGCGCGGGCACACGGTGATTCCGCTGGCTTCGGGTGACACCCTGGTGGACACGGTTCGCACCCACACCCCTCCGCCCGATCTCGTGCTGCTCGACATTCAGCTGCCGGGACGGGATGGATACGCGCTGCTGCAGGACCTGAAAACGATCAAGGGCGACCAGCCCTGGAAGGTGGTCGCCCTCACCGCGCACGCGATGCCCGCCGACCGCGCCAAAGCGCTGGCGGCGGGGTTCGACGGTTACATCACCAAGCCGATCGACATCCGGACCTTTCCTACCGAGGTCGCGGGGTTCCTCGGACCGGCCTCGGCGGGTGGTGCGGCACCGGGACCGGCGCGGTAACCGGCGCCGCCTCCGGCGTCGCTCCGACTTCTCGCACGTCGACATCCCCGGTCACGGTCGTGATGTGGATCTGGCGACCGCCCTTGCCCAGTGTGCCGGTCAGGGAGTGCGAGGCGAATTTTCCGGTCACCGTCAGTGGGAATTCGCTCGAGATGTCGCCCGCGACCGTGTGGCCGTCGACGACTGCGTCGACCCCGCTCGGCAGGTCGACCTGGGCATCGCCGTGCACCGTCGAGACCTTCACGTCGCCGGGCCCTGACAGCGCGCGCATCGTCGCATGGGCGTCCCCGTTCACCGTCGTCACCGTGACGGGGCCGTTGGCGGTTTCGACCGTCACGTCGCCGTTGACAGTGACGGCGTCCACCGCCGCGCTCGCACCGTCGACGCTCACGTCGCCGTTGACCGTGGACGCGTCGAGCCGCACGCCGCGCGGCAGCTTCACGTCGAACACGACGGCGACGTCGCTGCCGTGATTCCCTTCGGACGTGAAGTGGCCTTCGGGACCGCAGGCCGACGAACGTCCGCGCCAGACGGCGCAGATCGTCAGTCCGCTGTTCGATTCCGCGGTGACGATCTGTACCGAGTCCCCGGGCGAATGTTTATAGGTGCGCTCGGCATGGATCTCGACCGTCTGCGCATCGCTCTGGGTCACGGTGATCGAGCCGTTGATGTTGCGCAGCCAGAGTGTGTGATCCGGCGCCAGCGGCTTCGCGTACATCCACGGCTGCCCGTGCGTGCGATCGGCGCCGAGGAAGTTGGTGTCGAATTGATGCCCGAAGTCGCTCAGCGCCGCCTTGCCGCGCCCCACCATCGACACGACGAACATTCCAATACCGAATACCACGCCGAGGATCAGGACTCCCCGCACGATTTCGGTGCGCCACCGCGTGATGAATTCTTTCCCAGTCATACGCATCCCCCCGAGGGGTAATTCTTTAACATCGCTCACCCTACGGGGGGAGGAAAGGACTAGTTTCGCGGCGGGCAGGCCGGCTTTTGCGCCGCCTTGCCGGCAGGAGCCATCGCCTGGACCTGAATCGGCGCCAGCGTTCCGCCATACCATAGCCGGGTCGCCGTCGCTGGCGCGCTGGCCTCGGTGGTGCTGTCGGCCGCCCCGCTATGCCGTGCGCCTGGCGCCCGGTCCGCGGCGATGGCACGACCACCGAGCGCCATCACGCCCAGACTCCCGGCAACCACCAGCGTAATCGCAAGAATTCGCATACAGCCTCCTCATGTGACAGGCCACGAGCAACGGCGTGGTCAACCCGTATGACGCAGACACGCCACAAAGAGTTGCAACGCCCGTGTCCGGGAGGCGTCAAGCCGATTAGCTTTGCAGCCGTGTCGAGTCTGTCGCGGTTCCGCGATCTCCTCTACCAGCTGATTCTCCGAGACCTGAAGTCCCGGTACAAGCAGACCTTTTTCGGCGCGCTGTGGGTATTCGGACGCCCGCTGGTGGAGCTCGGCGCGTACATCCTGGTGTTCGGCGCGTTCCTCCATGCACCGTCCGATGGCGTTCCTTATCCGTTGTTCGCGTTCTCCGGTGTCGTGTTGTGGAGTTTCATCTCGGGCGCGATCTCGCGCGGCTCGCGTGCGGTGCAGAGCGAAGGCGGGCTCGTCGCCCACGCGCCGTTTCCGAAGGCGACGCTGCCGCTCGCGGCCATCGTGGGCGCGCTGATCGATTCGCTGCTCGCGGCGAGCATGCTCGCCGTGCTCATGATCGTGCAGCACGTGACGCCCAGCCCTTCAGTCTGGCTGCTGATTCCCGTCTTCCTCATCCTCGGGATTCTCGTGACGGGCATCGTCCTGATCGCCTCGGCGCTGAACGTGTTTTATCGCGACGTCAGCCAGCTGGTGGATGTGGGCGTGCGCGTGTGGCTCCTGCTCACGCCGGTGGCGTACGCCAAGTCGGTCGTGCCGGCCCAGTTCAAGACGCTGTACGATCTCAACCCGCTGGTCGGCGTGTTCGATCTGTCGCGCGCGGCGCTGCTCGGCACCGGGACACTCGATCTCTCGGTACTGTGGTATCCCCTGGCCGTCGGCGTCACCCTGTTGCTGCTGGGCGTCTGGGTGTTCCGGATGACCGAGCCGTATTTCGCGGAGTCCGTGTAACTCGTGGGCATCGCCGTCTCGGGCGTGTGGAAGCGCTACCGCCTGCGCAGCCGCAGCCTCAAGGAAGTGCTCTCCAACCTGATGCCGCGACGCCGCGGAGCGCCGCCACCGCGCCCCAAGTCGATGTGGGCGCTCGAGGACGTGTCGTTTACCGTCGAGCCCAGCTCGACCTTTGCGCTGGTCGGCGCCAACGGCTCCGGCAAGTCCACGATGCTCAAGGTCATTGCCGGCATGATGAAGGCCACTCGCGGATCGGTGAGTGTCAACGGCCGGCTCTCGTTGCTCAGCTTCCTGGGCGGGTCGTTCCACGGCGATCTCACCGGACGCGAGAACGTGTTTCTCGAAGGCGCGCTGCTCGGGCTGTCGCGGCGGGAGCTGCGCGCCAAACTGGACGCGATCTTCGGGTTTGCCGAGCTGGAACGGTTCGTCGATGTGCCGGTGAAGTTCTACTCGTCCGGAATGGCGCTGCGGCTCGGCTTTGCGATCGCGGCGCACCTCGAGCCCGAAGTGCTGCTGATCGACGAGGCCTTCGCCGTGGGTGACACGGCGTTCCGCGACCGCTGTCTGGGGCGCATGCTGGCCTTCAAGGCCGCCGGGACGACGATGGTGCTCGTGTCCCACGAGCGCTACCTCGTGGAACAGCTGTGCGACACGGCGCTGCTGCTCGATCACGGCCGCGTCGTGGCGCTGGGCCGGCCCGATGAGGCGTTTGCGGCGTACGAGCGCATCATCGAAGCGGAAGAGGCGGACGACCCCGATGAACGCGAGGGCGAGCCGGGCCGCTCACCGCTCGAGATCGAATCGGTGGAGCTCGAGGGCGGCAGCGGCGGTCCCGAACCGCTGTGCACCCCCGAAGGCGGGCTCGTCGCCCGGCTGCATCTCGTGGCCCGCCGCGATATCAGCGGGGTGTCGGTCGGGGTGCAGATCGCGCGGGAGTGGCACGTGCTGCACGGTACGCGCTGCAACCGCCAGGGAATCGAGCTGAGCGCGCGCGCCGGTGAGCGACTGACGCTCGAACTGGCCTACAAACCGCTGGCCCTGGCCCGCGGCTCGTATGCGATGCACGTCCTCGTGTACGACCATCGCCTGCAGGTGTCGCCGACGGTGGTGTGGAAACGCGCCGCGCGGTTTCGCGTCGCGCTGCCGGAATCGGAAGGGATCGGACTGGTGCGACTCCCTCACACCTGGCGACTGGAGAACGGCAGCAGCCGCCGCTAGCGGCGGGCCACCTCACTCGACCACCACGCCAAGGCCTTGCGCCATCCGGCAGGCACTGCCACCCGCCGCAGCACCGCGAACCGCAGCCGCAGCTCCCGCGACAGGTCGTATGGAGTCACCCGTCCCACCAGCGCCGCGGGCAGCTCCTGGCCGGCGAGCACCCGGGCGGCTCCCAGCCACGCCGCCGCCGCCCCACCGTCCACGATTTCCTTTGCGTCGAGCCGCCGCGCCACTTCGTCCCAGTCGATGGCGGCGCCGCTCGCCCACACGAGCGCGGTGTCGAGCAGCCGGACCAGAAAGAACGCGAGATCGGGGATCAGCAGCGCGTGCGCCGTCGCAGTCCACAGCAGCTCGGTGGCCGAGGGAACGCGAAACGTCACGCCGCTCCGCACTACGGTGGCGCCGTTGGCGAAGTGCCGTTGCCACGACACGCCGGGATCGATGCCGCGAGCGTGGGTCGTGTGGATCTCGACACCAACGCGCCGGTCGTTCATCAGCGCCGGCAGGTGATGGTGCTCGGGACGAGGGGGTTTTGTGAGATTAGTGCGCTCGTATCCCTGGCGGCGCAGCTCGTACCAGAGATCCCAGGCGCGTTGCTGGGAGACGAGCACGTCCACGTCGCTGGTGCGGCGCGCGTCGGCCAGCGGATAGCGATCCGCCACCAGCCGGCGCGCCGTGCCTTTCATGAAGACGCCGGGGATGCCGAGGCGATCGAGCGTGCGCGCTACCGCGTCGGCTTCGGCGTCGATCAGGAGATTCCGGGCGGCGGCGTCGCGGCCCACGTCACACAACCACCCCGCGAAGTAGGCGTCGAGGGCCGCGAGGACGTCGAGCTGGCGCAGCCTGCGATAGGTCCAGAGCGCGCACCCCTCGAACTCCACCAGGCGGCGCACGGCTCGCAGGTCGGCGCGCGGCCATGCATCCCGGAGCTGGTCCGGCGACGGTGCGCCCCCCAGGCGGAGGGTCGCGAGCAAGACGTCAGCCGAGTTCACTGCGTGACAGCCGCGGCAGGCGCTTCAGGGAAACGGGCGATGACGACGTGACTCAAGGCGTGTTCCGGATGCGCCTCGAGATACGGCTCGCCGGCGCGCACCAGCCACGCGTGGGCCGCGATCTCGCCCTTCCCCGGCCGACTGCTGCGGTTGACGCCGATGTACAGCTCGACCGGACGGCCGGCCCGGCGCAGCAGGCGGTACAGCACAGCCGAGCGCTTGAGGCAGGTGCGGTGCCAGGGGCCGGGGAGGTTGCGCAACAGGCGGTCGACCCAGCGGGCCAGGGCCGAGTCGTCGAGCGCCGGATCGGGAGCCGGTTGCGCGCGTCCCGCGAGCCAGGTCGCGAGGCGGGCAAACGAAACGATGTACACCAGGGGCGGGACCACCAGAACCAGCACCGCAGCTCGCAGCCGCCACCCCAGGGGAAGACCAGCCGTCACCGAGTTCCTTCTTCGATGAGCAGCTCGGCGGTGTGGCAGGTGTCCAGGAACTGGCGCACGCTGGCCTCCGCCTGCTCCGGTGTGACTTCATAGCGCTCGAGCAGAACCTCGACGAGCTCAGGAATGGTGCGTGGGGTCTCGAGGGCCTGTAACAGGGCGAGCCCGCTCTCGCTGACGGAGAAGTAGCGCCGTGTGCCGAGGTGCAGCACGACGCCGTCCCCTTCTACGTCGGCGAGGCGAAGATCGGGATGCCGCTTGTAGCGGTCGGTCATGTGACGAGCTCGGTCAATCGGTTCGGACGGGCGAACAGGTCGCGACCCAGGGTCACGCGGTAGCAACGCGCCTGTACGGTCAGCCGCGTCAGTGCGTTCAGGTGGTCCTGCGCCAGGTCCGGTTCGAGCATCACCCAGGCGGACCAGCGGACCAGCTCACCGAGTGCCGCCGCCGCGGGGATGCGCTCGCCCGTCGTCTGGGCGTCTCCGACGGTGGTGAAGATAACGATCTCCGGGGAGACCAGCGGGGTCCAAACGCCCCCCAGATCTTCGGGCCAATACCCGACCTTGCCCCGCTCCGGCAGCTCGATGCCGCCGGCCCGGGCGAGCAGCGCTCGGCCCCCGGGACGCAAGGCGATGGGAGCGTGACAGGTGTGCACGATGATCCGCGCGCCGCGCGCCTCGAGGAAGGCGGCGTCATCGGTTCCCACCTGCCAGCCGCTCGCCGCCAGCAACGCCGCCGTCGTCGACTTCCCGCAGTGCGCGTTGCCCGCGAACAGCCAGCCGCGGGATACGGGATCGATCGCCGTCGCCGCGTGCAGATGGTACCACCCGGCGCGGCGCAGCAGGATGATGACCACGGCCATGAAGAAGTTGCTCAGGCTCTGCTCGAGCCGCGCTGCGGCTACCGCCGAGAGCCGCACGGTGGCGGTCTGCGCGCCGCCCGGGAGGTCGGCGACTGCGGCTGCCTCCTCCCACACGATGCGCAGACCGCGGCCGTCGGGACCGCGCAGGAACCCGACCTCCGGCTGCTCGAAGACGCGCTCGCCGTTTTGCTCCTCGATCTCCGGCACGAGCGCGACGTCGAGCGCGAGCCCCGGCGGCGCCGCGATGCGCAGCTCGGCAAGCCAACGCTCGAGTGTGGCACGCACGGTGTGGTCGGCGCAGCGGACGGCGATGGCGGATGTCGGCATGGGGGAGAGGAAAAAAGCCCCGGAACGCAACGCGCGCCAGGTCCGTTGCGACCTGGCGCGCGTCACGATCACTCGGCAATCAGTTAGCTGTTATGCCCGTGGCCGTGGGAATTGGACGTGTTGTTGTCGTTGTGGCCATGCTTCTCACCCTTGCCGCCCGAGATCAACGTGACCTTGGCGAGCGACGCCTGCTCCTTGATTTGCGGAACGACGAACGGCTTGCGCGTGCTGCGATTCATTTCCGGCCTCCCGGTGCCGAGGATCGTTAGTGGGGTCGTTGTCCCCGACAGGAGGGTTAGCAAGCGGTGTGCCAGATAGAAGGCGGTGATAGTTGCTGAGTTGCGGCGATACAACATCGCGCGCCAGGTCGCGGAGGCGGCCTGGCGCGCGTGGCGATACCCGACGGAAGTGCTTAGGACGAATGACCGTGGCGCGTCGGCGTGCCGCCACCACCACCAGACACCAGAGTAACGCTCGACAGTGACGCTAGCTCTTTGACTGTCGGCACGACAAAGGGTTTGCGGTTCAACTGTTTCACGTCATCCTCCCAGGGTCCGTTGGGTCGCCATGGACTGGCCAGTCTCGCTGGGCGATGTAGAGCAAGTTCCGGACCCAACTTCGCGACGTTCGGCAGCGTCATAAACCATTGTGCTATAAAAACTTACATTGCCGGTTCTCCGTCCAAGGTCGTCAATGATTGCCGGCTCGCCACAGTTGCCGATGCGGGTTGGGGGAGGCTCACTACACCGGGAAGGTGTGCACGCTTTGTAGCGACGCTCCAACACTCTAGCGAGGCAGCGTATACCAGCCCGTCGCAACGCCGGCAACCTGGGCCACAATGGCGATGGGAAGGGGGAGTCGCCGCGACGTGGCGTGTCCCGCTTCGATCACGAGAAACACCGCGAGCAGCACCAGAAAGAACGGCCAATCGGCGCGGAGGCCAAAGAATCGAAGAATGCCGTCGCCGGTCCAGGCGGCGGCGAAGCCACCACCGAGTGAGCCCAGTAGCATCGCGAGCTGTTTCGCCCGGCGAAATGGTAGTGCTGCGATCGGGAGAAACACGGCGAGTCCAGCGAGCGCTGCGAGCACGGCGCACGCAAAGCCCGCCACGTACCCGATGACCACCTTCAGCATGTGATGGAGAGTGTCCGCGTCACGGCGTCACCGTCCCAATGATCAGTCAAGCCTCGGGATTTGTACTGTGTCAATCGTGCTCCGCGTCGAAGGCGAACCCGGGACCTTTACCGATTGGCGGTTCCCCTGCACGACCCCTTCACGCGACTGGAGTCTCCGGGGATGTAGATCGCGAGCACCGCGCCGCGCTCCGGCACGGTCACGTCCAGGACCTTGGTTTTTCCCGCGTTGTTCGCCCTCGCCAGGGCGTCCAGCTCCTCAAAACCACTCACAATGATCCCGTTTGCGCCGAGGTGGGCCGCTTCCCTGCGTTGCGTAGTGATGATCATGTCCTCATCGCTGTAGCCGGACTCGTTCCTCGCGTGCAGCCATTCGACTTGCTGGAAATCTTCGCCCACCTCCGAAGGAGCGTAGAACACCTTCACGCCGTTGGGACACAACGGAGCGAGCTTCTGTGCGACCGCGTTCGGGGGAACACACAGCGCCGTGCCAAGGGTGAAGATGAGAGGAAGCGTCTTCATGAGTAACCTCCAGCCTCGGAGCAGGTTTGTGCCCGTAGGGCCTACCGTTGGCCAGTCGAAGTGCCCGGGGCAGGACTCGAACCTGCAAGGGGTTGCACCCAAGGGATTTTAAGTTCGGACCATACCCGCGCGTGCCGACGCGTGTCAACGCCAACGAGCACGAAACGAGCCACTTGGCTCTCCGCTGGTGATCCTTCACGTCAGTGGAAGATGGCCCGGTTTCTACAAATCTTCTACAACGCCGGCGATGCGAGCCACCGCTCGTAGTCCGCCCGGGTGAGCACGCGATCCCCGTAGCCAGCGGCCTTCGCGGCCCGCGTAAAGTCCCCGTCATCCGTGACGAGCCAGAGTGGTCGCCCGTTTGAGGTAGCGCCGACATTAAACGCGATACGCTGATCCCAGCGCAATGACTGGATGCCACGCGACTCAGGCTTTGCGCCGTCAAACGCGAGCTTCTCCCAGATAAGTGCCTCGAACTCCATAGCGGTCGCGATGTGCGGATACACCCGATCAACGAGCGCCTCAGGCAGCGGGTCCGGGGGCGCGATCCCGGCGTTCGCGAAGGCCCCACGGATGTAGCCCGCCGCGAAGCCCCGCCGCGTCTCGGGAGACTCGTGCATCCGCCGGGCGCGCCTCATCGTCTCCTTCCGATCCTCGTCGCCCGCGCCGGCGTTGATCGCTTCGATCGTCGCCTTGAGCTGACGCGCCGACTCCACGAAGCGCGCCTTCTCTTCGGCGACGTGCGCGGCGATCTGGCTCAGGTGCGGCCCCATCCGCGCCGGAAGAGGTTGGCCGGGCGGCACGAGCGCGACGTCCGCGAACAGGGGCGCGATCACGCGCTCCGTGAAGAAGTCATGCCGATCGAGCGACTTGCCCATGACGAGGTAGGCCAGCCGCGACTCGGAGTCCTGGAGTATGCCGCACTCGCCGCCAGCGCCGCGGTTGCACCGCGCGTGGATGCGGCGGATGGCGCCGAGGCATACGCCGTAGTCCCCGTCCGCCTGGTCTGCGAGGTGCGCGAGTAGCTCTGCGACCACGAAGGGGTCGCCGTACCGCGCGATGCCGCGCCGCTGCTCCGCCTCGAGGAGCGGAGCGAAGCTGGCGGCCGTGCGGTAGACGTTCGCGTCGAGGAGGACCCCGGGAAGTGGTTCAGCCACAGGAACGAACCCTAGAAAAGGAAGTGGGCCCGGTCAAACTGCTCCGGGCCCCGCACTGCGTCCGCCGTGTTGGATTACTTCTTCGGGCGAGAGCTCAGCGCTGCGAATAGCAGGCCCCCGAAAACCAGCGCTCCCACGCCCCGGACGTCGGGGCTCTCCCGCCTCCCGAGGACGACCTCGCGCGCCACGTGCTGGCAGTTGTCGGTCGCTGCGTTGTACGGCGGCGGGTTCTCCGCCACGCGGCGCAGTCGCTCCCCCGCGACGTCGGTGTCCGGCGCCTTGGCGGTGATGGTGAGCGGCCCGGCCTCCCGCAGCGGCACGCGGCGGAAGCCCCGCTCGGTCTGCTCGTAGACGACTGGGCGCGGTCGGAACCACCGGGTGTCGACAATGACCTCGTGTCGGAACAGTTCCTTGCCCCGTACCGGCCGGCTGCCCAGGAAGATGCCGTGCGGGTCCGGCGGGTTGAGGATCGCGTCGAGGTGCGCGTAAGCCATGCGTGAACGGTCGCCAGGCGAGTGCGGAAACGGAAGGGGCTTGCCTGGGCACAGGCCCGTACCCAACGACAATCACCATACTCCGTGGTTCGGGAGAACTGGATTCCCGCGGATACGAAATGCCGAACCGCCCTTGTACCAAAGGGCCGGTCAACGCCGCAAAACGCACCCCCGGTGCCGCAAAAACACCCTACACAGGTTGCCTGACCGGCAGCATCGTTGTGAGCCGCCCCCAGCTCGCGGACAACTCTAATCGGGAAGGACGCTGGGATGCCCATCACGCAGGCGCAGATCCAAGCGGCCGAGCAGATTCAGTACGCGGCGGCGCACGATCCCCACCCTCAAGCTCGACTCGTGGCGGGCCCGGGGACGGGCAAGTCCTCTTCTATCGGCGAGCGCGTCTGCTGGCTGCTCAACAATGGTGTTGCCGCAGCCCACCTCTTCGTCGTGTCGTTTACGCGGGCCTCGGCGCGGGATCTGCGCAAGAAGATTCACACCCACTGTCAGCTACACGGCCAACCTGCGGGCCACCAGGTGTCGGTCTCTACCCTGCACTCGCTGGCCCTGCGGATTCTCTTCGCGGCTGGGCAGCTCCAAGACTATCCTGTGGACCCGATCGTGATGGACGATTGGGAACTCAAGGAAATCTTCGACGCGGAGTTCACGCGCCACGTGCACGCGACTCCGACGCGATGTGAAGAAATCCGCCGTGAACACGAAGCGTTCTGGAGCACGGCGCAGTGGGCGTCGCCGAACTACATTCCGCCCGTCCCGCCGATTACCCCCGCTGAGCGCGCGGCCTTCACCCAATTCCATGTTCCGCGATCCCAGGTCTATGCCGCGGTCTTGCCAGGCGAGATCGTTCGCAAGTGCGTGGACGCCGCCGTGGCGGGCATCATCAACCCGGCCGAGTTACTCGCAATGACCCACCTGATCGTTGATGAGTTTCAGGATCTCAACCCCGTCGACCAAGCCTTCGTTGATCGGTTAATTGCCGCAGGGGTCAACACGTTTGTCGCCGGCGACGACGATCAGAGCATCTACTCCTTTCGTTACGCCTCCCCGGCGGGTATCCAAGACTTTGCAATACACCATCCGACGGCCGGAACACCG
>Ga0307469_10000388_pt1 | contig 16331 bp, 13 predicted proteins | sample atmos_gasesAM2C__FD_203084 | JGI IMG/M metagenome (GOLD analysis project Ga0307469, IMG submission 203084) | Hardwood forest soil microbial communities from Morgan-Monroe State Forest, Indiana, United States - atmos_gasesAM2C_515 | ecosystem: Environmental > Terrestrial > Soil > Temperate...
TGCCACCGCCGCCAGTGAGGCCGGAAACCGTTCCACCGATGCTGTACTGGTTCGAAGTGCAGGTCACCGCGATGTTGGTGACGTTTCCGGAGCCTACGACGCCGCTCGGATTGCTCAAGGTGCAGTTCTGCCCGAGCGGCTGGATGAGCAAGGCCACGATGTAGGCAAAGCCGCTCTGGAAGGGACCGGCGAAGCTGTACGCGCCGTTTGCGCTCGCCGTCATGGCGTCGCCGCCGTTCATTTGGAGCGAGATGCTCTTGCCCGGGCCGAGGCCCGAGAGCGACCCGCCCACGGTGAAGCCGGGCACGCCCGGCGTCCCGCCGCCTCCCCCGTAGCCGCTTCCGCCGCAGGCCGCGAGCAGGCTCGCGGCAAAAAGCGCCCAAAGCAGACCGGTCGTCCTTTCTCTCATGATCGCCTCCGCTGTGTGCAACCTCCCGTTCACTCCGCCTTGATGTCCGCAGCCTTCACCACCGGGCCGTACTTGGCGATCTCCCGGCGGATCCATTCCGCCGTCTCTTCCGAAGAGTTGCCGAGCGGCTCGACTCCCATCTCCGCGAGCCTCCCGCGGATATCCGGAAGATTGACAATGCGCACGACCTCGGCGTTCAATTTCGCGGCGATTTCGTGCGGCGTCCCTCCCGGCGCGAACACGCCTATCCACAGTGCCATCTCGTAGCCCGGCACGCCCGATTCCGCGATCGTCGGCAGCTCGGGCATCGCGCCCGCGCGCTTCGCGGAAGTCACCGCGAGCGCCCGCACCCTGCCCGCCTTTATCTGCGGGACGAGGGGCGGCGTATCGACAATCGTCATGTGCACGTCGCCGGCGATCACCGCGGTGATCGAGGCCGCGCTGCCTTTGTACGGAATGTGGCGCACGTCGACCGCGGTCATCTGCTTGAACATCTCCGTCGCGACCTGGAACGCGGTCGAGCCCGAGCTGTAGTTGAGCTTGCCCGGATTCGCTCTCGCGTACGCGACGAGCTCCTGCACGGAATTCGCGGGCACCGAGGGGTTGACGACGAGCACCAGCGGAAACGAGCCCACCATGCCGATCGGGACGAAATCCTTCAGCGAGTCGTACGGCAGCTTCGCGTAGAGCACCGGGTTCACCGACATGCCCCCGGTCGCGTTGACGAGCAGCGTGTAGCCGTCGGCGGCACTTTTCGCGACGAACTCGGCGGCGATGATGGAATTGGCGCCGGGCTTGTTGTCGATCACGACCGGCTGGCCCAAGTTCTCCTGCATCTTCGCGCCGACCATGCGCGCGATGATGTCGTTGCCGCCTCCGGGCGGGAAGCCGACGACGATGCGGATGGGCTTGGACGGGTAGGTTTGCGCCCACGCGCCCGTTGCCGCGCAGATCAGAATCAACGCGCCAAGGCGAGCACCCGTGTTTCTCATATCGGCCCGATTCTAGCTACAAGGGCGCTGCCGGGCATGCTTTCGCCCAATTCTGGGTACAGCCTCGACTTGACGAGACCCTCCCAGGCATGGAATTATTTGCCGAAATCCGCGTTTACATAAGAGTTCGCTGGATCTGCCCGGCAAAAAAACCAACTGGGCAGGGTAGTTAGACCCGGTCAGGGAGAGGGTTCGATGATCAAGCTTGCGCGTTGCGGCGCGAAACTCGCGCTCGCCGGGTTGGTCTTGTCGCTCGCCGCCTGCGGCGGCGGGGATGGCGGCGGTGGCGGCGGCTCGGACCCGTCCACTGCGCCGGGCCTCGCAGTCAGCCCCACCAGCATGTCATTTAGCGCGGTCCATAACGGCGCGATTCCCCCCACGCAGACCTTCCAGGTCACCATAACGAGACCCGACGCGGCCATCGTCATCGCGGGGTTTCCCGTTGGGGTGACACCGCCGACCTGGCTGGATCAGAGTTCGAACCTCTTCAACTGCACACCCAGCCTCAGCAGTTGCACCCTGGTCGCGAGGATCCTCACTACGAATCTGGTCCCGGGCACCTACACGACCACGCTCCGCTTCGTGATCGGGAACGCCAGCCAGCAGCTCCTCGCGCTCCGCGACGTGCAGGTGAGCTATACGATAAATGCGAACCCGATCGCGGCAAGCCCGAGCTCCCTGAACTTCGCCTCCATCGTCGGCGGGCCCGCCCCGGCGGCGCAGCAGGTCACGCTGACGGGCGACGTCGGCTCCTGGACATCTTCGGCCAATCAACTGTGGATCGGCGTCGCTCCGAGCAGCGGCACCGGAGTGGGCACCGTGAACATCAGCGTGAATCCGACCGGACTCGCTCCCGGCACTTACACGGGCTCGGTGACCTTCAGCTCGGGGGGCAACACGGCGCCCGTCAATGTCACTCTGACGGTCACTGCAGCCGCAATTCAGACCAATTCCGCGAGCCTGTCTTACTCGGGAGTCAACGGGGCGACCATCGCCTCGCAGCCGCTTACGATCACGATGAACAACGGCGCGACTCTCTCCTGGACCGCGAGCACCCCGCTGCCCGACACCTGGCTGGTGCTCGACCGCACGAGTGGCACGCAAGCCGATGCTCTTGGCGTCAGCGTCAATCCGGCGAACGGCCCGCTCGCGAGCGGCGTTCACAACTCCTCCATCACTCTGCAGGGGACCTCGGGGGGATCGCCGTTCAACAAGACGGTCAACGTTACGCTCACGCTGACCAAGGCCACTCTCACGCCGAGTCCGGTGAGCGTGACCCTCGGCGGTGCCAACGGGCGCGACTTCAGCGGCGTGCCGGTGCAGATCAGCCTCAACACGGGTGCGAATTCGTTCTCGTGGACCTCAAGCTCGAGCTCGTTCGTGCAGCGCTCGCTGTCCTCGGGCAGCGTCTCCGCCACCCCCGTATCAGTGACGCTCACCCCCAACGCCGCCGGGCTTTCCGGAGGCACGCACATCGGCTCGGCGACATTCTCCGCCACGGTCAACGGCGACACGGTTACGGCCAACGTCCCAGTTACGTTCAACCTGGAGTCCCACAAGCTGCTGGTCGACGGCAACGGAGTGGGCTTTGCGAAGACGCTCACGCTTTCGACGCTGACCCGGACGCTAAAGGTGCGCGACAACCTGGGTCTGGCGACTGCCTGGACGGCGAGCAAGACACAATCGTGGCTCACGATCACAACAAGCGGAACTGCGGGCGACAATCTCGTGCTCACCGCAGACCCGACAGGGCTGACGACAGACACTGTCTATTTCGATACGGTGACCATAGACTCGCCCGACACGAGCGTGGAGAACCGGGGCACGGAGAAGGTGCGAGTCGGCTTCTGGGTCGGCTCGGCCGACCCGACGTCGAACTCGATCACCGTCGACGCCATTGTCATCGCCGCAGACCCGATCCGGCCCTATGCCTACGCGGCGGTCGGCCCGGATATCCGGGTGTACAACATCTACACCGGCGCGCTGCTCAATACGATTACTGGGGTCGCGGCAGGCGGCGGCTTTGGCTCGATCCAAGCCATGACCGCAAGCCACGACGGGTCGACGCTCTACGTGCTCGACGTGACCAATTCCAAAATCGTCCGGGTGGATCTCGACGCGCAGGCGGTCGGCACGTCATTCTCCGTCTCGACGATCAATACGCTGAGGATCATCGATTACACACGGACCAACGGCGTGGAAATTCTCGCCTCTGGAAGCGGCGGTCAAGTCTTCAACGCGCAGACCGGGGCGCTTTTCCCGTCGACCTTCGCCGGAAACACGGTGGTCTCGGTGAGCCGGGGCGGCACTCGCCTGTGCACGGTCGGTCTCGGCCAACCCTACAGCATCTCGTGCCCGACGCTCGACTTCACCAGCCTGAACGGGGGGCAGCTCCTCCTGGGCAATACCTCTGAGGTTTCCGGTGGCGGTGGCGGTGGTAGCGGCCAGGACGCGGCGGTCAGGCCCGACGGAGCGGTTTTCTACGTAGCCGCGGGAGGGTCGGCGGAGCTCAGCGCCTACCTGACATCGGGACAAAACCCGACCTACGTGGGCGCTGGACAAAGCCCGGCGCCCATCGGGGCGCATCCGGACAACGTAGAGATCGCGCCGGACGGCCGCATCTTTGGCACTTCCGAATTCGGCACTTCCGCCGACGTGTGGATCTTCAATGCCAATGGAACGCCTTATTCGACTCCGACTCTCCAATTCCTGGCGTTCGGGGACCATGTCGTAGACCGCCAGCTCAGGATCTCAGGTGACGGGCTCAGGTTGATCACGCTTTCCGTCGGCCCGGTCCCTAGTGGTTTGAAAGTGAATTTCACGACGATACCCTAGTGGGAGAGAACAGTATGTGGGGTGCGTATCGCCGTGCGCGGCTCGCGATCGCCGGGATCGCGTTGCTGCTCGCCGCCTGCGGCGGCGGGGGTGGCGGCGGTGGCGGCGGCTCGGACCCGTCCACTGCGCCGGGCCTCGCAGTCAGCCCCTCCAGCTTGTCGTTCACCGCGGTCCAGAACGGCGCGACTCCACCCACGCAGAGCTTCCAGGTCACCATAACGAGACCCGACGCGGCTATTGTCATCGCGGGGTTTCCCGTTGGGGTGACACCGCCGAGCTGGCTGGACCGGAGCTCCAACCTCTTCAGCTGCACGCCCAGCCTCAGCAGTTGCACCTTGATCGTGAGGATCTCCACTACGTTTCTGGCTCCGGGCACCTACACGACCACGATCCGCTTCGTGATCGGGAACACCAGCCAGCAGCTCCTCGCGCTCCGCGACGTGCAGGTGAGCTATACGGTTCAGCCGCAAACGGGCTTCGGCGCGAATCCCGCGAGCCTGAGCTTCAGCCAACTGAAGGGAGGCGCAGCTCCGGCTGCGCAGACTCTCGGTATTACCGAGCTCGGCGGCGCGAGCTACGCGTGGAACGCCGCCATCGTCTACCTATCCGGGAGCGGCTGGCTGAACGTGAACGGCGCGGGCTCGGCGAGCGGAGCGACGCTGCCCGCGTCGCTGACGGTGAGCATCAACCCGACCGTGGCTCTGGGAACGCTCAACGCCTTGATACGTCTCACCGGGAACGGAAACACGCTCGATGTTCCGGTGAGCTATACGCTAGCCGAGCCGACGATCGCCCGGTCGCCGGCGTCCTTGAGCTTCAACGCGCTCAGGCTCGGTCCGTCCCCGGCGACCCAAGATATCACGCTGACCACGCAAGGGAGCCTCCCGCTCAACTACACGACCTCAGTGACCTACGGTCCCAGTGCCAGCGGCTGGCTGAGCGTGCCCGCGAGCGGTACGGCACCCGGAGCCGTGACCGCGGGTGTTAATACAACTACGCTCGCGCCCGGAAGCTATACGGCCACCCTCGGCATCACCACGGCGGCTCAGAGCCTTTCGGTTTCGGTGACCTATGTTGTGAGCGAGCCGACACTCACACGGTCACCTGCGACGCTGACCTTCAACGCGGCGAGCGGCGGGGTGATCCCCGTCTCGCAAGACGTGACCCTGTCCACTCAGCAGAACCTTAGCCTCGGCTTTTCGGCTTCGATCAGCTACGGCTCCGCTACGACCGGTTGGCTCAATGCTCCAACCAGCGGCACAGCCCCCACAGCGATAAGCATCGGGGTGAATACCACCAACCTGGTGCCAGGAACCTACACGGCGACCGTCGTGCTTACCACCGCAGCTCAGACAGTCCCGATCGGCATCACGTACGTAGTAGCAGCGTCATCCTTGACGTTCAGCCCGGCTTCAGCGAGCTTCGTGATCGATACCACCTCTCTCGCATTGGCACTAAGCCAGAACGTGGGCGTCGGGTCGACCGGTGTAACCCTGAGCTGGACCGCTGCTTCGTCGCAGCCTTGGCTCACCGTGTCGCCACCTAGCGGCTTCTCAGGTACACAGGTTACTTTGAGCCTCGTCCCGGGCCAGCTGGATACGCTTGATCCGGGCACGCGATCGGCAACGGTCACGTTCGCTTACACCCCCCCTAACCAGGCATCCACCAGCGCGCCGCTCTCCGTTTCGCTGGACCTTCGCCTTCCGAAGGTAAACTACGTCTCTCCATACGTGGAATTGCCGAATACCACCACTGAAGTCATCTTGCGTGGATCGGGATTGAGCAATACCACAGGAGATATCCTGTTCGGGGCAATCGGCGTTTCGACCTACACCAAGGTAAGCGATACTGAAATCCGTATTTTTCATCCATCACTGCCCGCCGGAAGCTATCCAGTCAAGATTCCGAATCAGCTCGGCCTTAACCGAACGCGTGCCAATCTTGTCGTAGCCGCGGTCCCGGCCTTCACTTACACGGCCCTGCCGACATCGCTCATCCGTGACCGGACGATATACGACGCGGAGAGAGCAAGCGTCTACACTAACAACTGGGCCTCCGGTTCCACACCCGGGGTTCAGAGAATTGAGCGTCATCGCTGGAACGGCTCGGCGTGGGTTACAGACTCGAAGCTGCTGAATGGTCCTCCGTTCGACATCGCTATCACCCCTGATGGGAAGGAGCTGATCGCCCTCTCAGGGTCGAGCCTGTACCACATCGATCTGGGTGCTTGGTCGATCACCAAGCAGCTCGACATATCTTCGCTTCCGTTCCCGCTCAATATATCGAGCTTCAGCCGGGTCGGGATGAGCAACGACGGGAACGCCCTGCTCGATGTCGGCACCAGCTTCATCTCGTCGTTCCGTTACAACGTCCTGACGGGCGATCTCGTTCAGATTCCGAGTCCTCCGGGAGGCTTGTTCCTCTCGATCCCCCTTGTCAGCTCGATGGACGGCAGCCGCATCCTCGTCGGGCAAAACGGTATAACCGGACCCTTGAAGCTGTTCTACTTCGATACGAGCCTGTCGCTGTTCGTTCAGGCCTTTCCGGACCGCCCTGCCAGCCGCATGAGCTACGACCGGACAGGAAGCAATTCGATCATCGACGGGACTGTCTTCGATCGGCAGTTCCAGGCGCTCGGGAGCAACCCGTTCCAGCTTAATGCCTCCATGATCTCTCCGGACGGAACGCGCGGCTATGGGGTGGACGCCGGCGAGAATCCTGCAGTCTTGCATACCTTCGATCTGACCAGTCAGAATGGCACTGGAGGCTTCATCGAGCTCGCGCCGATCCCGCTCGCGGACTTGCCTGGTCAGCAAATCGAGTTGGGCATTACCCCGGACGGAAAGACGGTGTTCATTTCAGGAGATGCCAAGTTCATCGTGCAGCCGGTGCCGTAAACGGAGCGACGCCGGCCGCCGGGCAATTCAGCCGCTTCTCCGAGGCCGCTGGTCGGGACGACTGACCCGTTCGGTTTTCGCCGCGTACTCCACGCCCTTCGCCATCCGGTACACGCTCTCGGTCACGGGCACGGGCACGCCGAGTTCCTTCGCCTTCTTCACGATGTAGCCGGTCATCGCCTCGAGCTCGGTCTCGCGCCCCGCTGCGAGGTCCTGCGCCATCGAGCCGGCGTGCTTGCTCAAGGGAATTTCGCCGGACCGGAATTTCTTCACCAGGTACATGGGATCGAACTCGAGTCGGATCCCGAGGGCCTCGGCGACGCGCATGCATTCGGCCGCCATGTCGTCGATGAGCGCGCGCATCTCCGGAACCTCGTAGCGCGCGGCGTTCACGCCCTGCACGATGGCGCCGATAGGGTTCATCACGCTGTTGAAGATGAACTTCCCCCAGATCGCGCCGCGCGGATCGGCGACCACCTTCGTCGGCAGACCCGAGCGCGTCATCAGCTCGCCCAGCCAGGCGATCGATTCCATCTTTCCGCGCGCGGGCCCGAGCCAGGAATCTTCGCCGTGCACAAGGTGATGCACGCGCCCGGGTCCGTCGTAGCGCGCCGCCTCGAACGAGACGCCGTGCGCGACGTCGAGGTCGCTGATCCGCGCGAGCAGCTCCTCGTTGCCCATTCCGTTCTGGAAGGTCACGAGCACGGGGCGGCCTTCGAGGCCTGAGCGAATCGAATCGAACGCGGCTTCGGTCGCCTGCGATTTGACCAGGATGATCACGGCGTCGAAACGGCGCTTGCCCATTTCCGCGGCGCTAGCGAAAGCCGCGAGCTTCGTCACCGATTCCGTGCAGCCCGCGAGCTTCAGGCCGTTTTGCCGGATCGCATCGACGTGCGCGCGGTTCGTGTCGAGCACGGTGACGTCGGCGACTTTCGCCAGATAGGCCGCATAGAGGCCACCTATCGCGCCCGCGCCTACGACGAGGATGTGTCTGCGCCCGGTCATCGCTCCGGACGAATGATATCCGGTTGCAGGGTACCAAGCCGTCCGGTTACGCTACCATTCCGGTCTGCACCGGACCCCGAGCAGGAACTCCGATGAAAAATTCCGTCCGCCTCGCCATGCTGCTTGCGTTCGCCTGCACGAGCACTGCCTTTGCGCAGAGCTATCCGAACCACCCGATCAGGGTCATCATCCCCTGGCCGCCGGGACAGGCGACAGACCTTGCCGCGCGGATGGTGTCGGAAAAGCTCGTACCCGCGCTCGGGCAGCCGCTCATCATGGACAACAAGCCCGGCGCAGGCGGGACGATAGGCGCGGAGTTCGCGTCCAAGCAGCCCGCGGACGGATACACCCTGCTGGCGGGCTCGAGCGGACCGATCTCGATCAGCCCCAACGTGCAGAAGGTGGGCTACGATCCTCTGAAGGATTTTTCTCCGATCAGCCTGCTCGCGATCAATGCGTACGTGCTGGTGGTCAATCCCTCGGTTCCTGCGAAGAACGTGCAGGAGCTGGTCGCCCTGCTGCGCGCGAATCCCGGCAAGTATTCGTTCTCCTCGTCCGGGTCCGGCGCGTCCAGCCACTTGGCGTCGGCGCTGTTCAATTCGATGGCGAACGTCAACGCCGTTCACGTCCCCTACAAGGGCAGCTCGCCCTCGGTCGCGGACCTCGTGAGCGGCCAGGTCGCCTACACCCTCGAGACGGTCCCCGGCGTCATCAGTTTCGTGAAATCCGGACGCTTGAGGGCGCTCGCCGTGTCGAGCGCGAAGCGCTCCACGGTCATGCCCGAGCTGCCGACCATCGCCGATGCGCTACCCGGCTACGAGATGTCCGGCTGGATCGGCTTAATGGCGCCCGCGGGAACGCCACGCGAAATTTCCGCGCGGCTTTCGAGGGAAGTCCGCAAGGTCCTCGATATTCCCGAAATCAGGGAACGCTTCCTCGCCTTGGGCCAGGAGCCTTCGGGCAACACGCCGGAGGAATACGCCGAGTTCCTCAAACGGCAGAACGACCGATACGCCTCGATCGCGAAGCAGGCGGGCCTGAAGGTGGATTGAACAGAGCCCCATGAAGGAAAAGCTGCGGCCGATCCGGCGCGTAGTCACCGGAAACGACGCGCAGGGAAAGTCACGGGTGCTGTTCGACAGCGCGGCGCCCAACGTCAACCCTGGCGCGGTCAGCGCGAGCGCCGCCATGACCGACATCTGGGTTTTCCACGAGTGCCCCGCGGTCATCTCCGGGGAGCGAGACGACGGAAATCTGCCGTTCCATTTCGAGCCGCCCGAGCGCGGCGGGCACCTGCGCATCGTCCAGTCCGCCGGCCGGCCCGCGGACTACGATCCCGCGAAGGATGCGTCGGCGGTGCCGCTGCACGCGCCGCGGCAAAGACCCGGCGGCACCTGGGACCGCGGCGGGCAGAACGCCTACAGCTCGCCCGTGCACAAGTCGGCGACCGTGGACTACGGCATCCTCCTCGAAGGCGAGCGCGTGCTCGTCATGGACGACGGCGAGCGCGTGCTGAAGCCGGGCGACGTCGTCGTGCAGCTCGGCAACTGGCATGGCTGGACCAACCCGACAGGTCCGAGCATCATGGCGTTCGTCATGATGGGCGCTAAGCCAGCGGAATGAAGCCGGTCCGCAGAATCGTCTGCGCCGACGGCCCCGACGGAAAATCGAGGGCGATCGCGGACGGCCCCGCTCCCGACGTGCTCACCGACCCGGCGCGCCCCGGGTTTTCCTCGACCTTCATCTGGGCGACGGATGCGACGCCGGCGAGAATCGGCGGCGATCCTCCTCGCGTGGTCGCTCCGCCACGGGGCGGCTCGCTTTGCCGCGTCCTGACCTTCCCTCCGGAGCGCGCGCCTCGCGCCATGCAGGAAACGCGGACTCTGGATTTCTGCCTCGTTCTCGAGGGCGAGATCACGCTCGTCCTCGATACGGAGGAAGTCGAGCTTAGGGCGGGCGACACGGTGGTCCAGCGCGGCACCCGCCACGCTTGGAGCAACCGGTCGAGCCGGCCTTGCGTGATCGCGATATCCTCGCACGACGCGACTGACTGAACCGCCTACCATGCTCGAGATCGACATGGCGACGCCGGCTTTTGCGCGGCTGGTTTCCGCCGACGCACCGCTAGCCCGCATCTACCACGGCCTCGCCTTCGGCGAAGGACCCCTGTGGAACCGCCGCGACGGGACCTTCCTATGGGTCGACATCGTCGGCGACACGATCCACCGCTGGAAGGAGGGTGCCGGCGCCGAGGTCTACGTCCGGCCCTCGACCAAGGCGAACGGCCTCACCTTCGACAAGCAGGGGAGGCTTTGCGTGGCGGGCTGGGCCTCGCGATCGGTGTGGCGCCTCGAGCCCGACGGCAAGGTGACGACGCTCGCCTCGCACTACCAGGGCAAGCGCATCAACAGCCCGAACGACATCGTGGTGCGCTCCGACGGCGCGATCTATTTCACCGACTCGCCCGGCGCGCTCTACAACGTCGGCATGGCCGCAGAGGACGTGCAACAGTATCTCGACTTCCAGGGCGTGTTCCGCATCTCCCCCGACGGCGCGAAGCTCGCCGCGGTCGTCACCGACACCGTCTACCCGAACGGCCTCGCCTTCACGCCCGACGAGTCGGTGCTCTACGTCAACGACACGCGGCTGGGCGAGATCCGCGCGTACCCGATGCGACGGGACGGGAGTTGCGGCGCCATGCGCCTCTTCCACAAGCTCTCGGGCAGCGAGCCCGGCATCGCCGACGGCATGAAGGTCGACGTCGAGGGCAATGTCTACTGCACCGGGCCGGGCGGCATCCACGTGATCGGTCCGGACGGAAAGCTGCTCGGCCGCATCCGCATTCCAGATCATTGCACCAACATGGCCTGGGGCGACGCCGACTGGCGCTCGCTCTACATCACGACCTACACGTCGGTGTTCCGCACCCGAGTGAACGTGCCTGGCGTGCCGGTATGGTGAAATTCGAGAAAGTCGCGGGCCCCTTCCAGGGGCCGACCGGAGGGCTCGCTTGGGACGGGAGCGGAATGCTCTTCTCCGCGGTCGGCGAGGGACGCATCCTGCGCTACGACCCGGCGAGCGGAAAGACGGGCGCGTTCCGCAAGTACACCAACCGCACCAACGGCATCGCGTTCGGACCCGACGGCGCGCTCTACGGCTGCCAGGAGGGCTCGCGGCGCGTGATCCGCTTCGCCGAGGACGGGTCGACCGCGACGACGGCCTTCCTGCTCGACGGCAGCTACCATAACCATCCGAACAACCTCGCGATCGACTCCAGAGGCCGAATCTGGTTCAGCGACCCGCACAGCGAAGCGCGCGCCTCGGGGCCGCAGATCTTTCCGCCGCTCCCTCACGCCTCGGTGCTGCGCCTGGAGCTCGATGCCTTCCGCAAGCTCTGGAGCATCAGGCGGATGAGCCACGACACCGCGGCGCCGCGCGCGGTCGCGCTCTCCCCCGACGAGGCTGTGCTGTACGTCGCGGAAACCGACAACGCGCCCATGGGAAGGCGCGCGCTGCGCGCCTATCCGATCCTCCCCGACGACACGCTGGGGGCGTTCGCCGTGCTGCACGTATTCGGGCGCGATCACCGCGGCGAGCACCGCGGCATCGAGGGCATGTGCACCGACAGCGAAGGCAATATCGTCGCCTGCTCGGGGTCGAGAAAGAGCGGGCCCGGGCCGCTGGTGTGCGTTTACTCTCCGAGCGGCGCGGTTCTCGAGTCGCATCGCTTGCCCTCGGACCGGCCGATGAGCTGCGCATTCGGCGGCGCGGACCTGTACGTCACGACCGAGGGCGGCGAGCTGCTGCGGGCTCGCGACTGCGGCAGGCTCGGGCGATGAAAGCGGCGTGTGCCCTCTTCGCCGCGCTCGCCCTCGCGGGAAACGGCCTCGCGCAAAATTACCCGGAAAAGCCCATTCGGGTCATCGTCGGCCCGGGGCCGGACGCGCTCGCGCGGGTGATCGGGCAACAGATCACCCTAACCTGGGGGCAGCCGGTGATCATCGACCAGCGCGGCGGCGGAGGCGGGACGATTTCCGCCGAGGCGGTCGCGAGCGCCGCGCCCGACGGCTACACGCTGCTCCTCGCGACCGGAACGCACACGATCAACCCGAGCATGTACAAGGTCTCTTACGACATGGTGCGCGACTTCGCGCCGGTGACGCTGCTCGCATCGACGCCCTTCATTCTCGCGGTCCATCCCTCGGTGCCGGCAAGCTCGGTCGGCGAGCTGATACGCCTTGCGAAATCGAAGCCCGGCGCGCTCAACTACGGCTCGGGCGGGAGCGGCACGCCGCCGCATCTCGCGACCGAGCTCTTCAAGACGACCGCGGGAATCGACATGGTGCACGTTCCCTACAAGACGGTCGCCGCCGCGATCACCGACCTCGTCGCCGGCAGGCTGCAAGTGATGTTCACCGTCGGGCCGGCGGGCCTGCCGCAGATACGGGCGGGCACGATCCGGGGCCTCGCGGTCTCCACGGCGAAGCGCTCCGCGTTTGCGCCCGAGCTTCCCACCGTGGCCGAATCGGGGCTGCCCGGATTCGACGTGTTCGGCTGGAACGGGCTGCTCGCCCCGGCGGGGACGCCGGCGCCTGTGATCGCGAAGCTGCACGGCGAGATCGTCAAGGCGCTGCAGATCCCGGAGGTGCGCGAGCGCATCGCCGGCTTCGGCTTCGAGCCGGTCGGCGACACGCCCGAGGAATTCGGCGAATTCGTCAGGAAGGACATCGCGCGCTGGGCGAAAGTGGCGAAGGAAAGCGGCGCGCGGGTGGACTGATGAAGCCGTTCCGAATTCTCGCGATCGCTCTGTGCTTGTGCGCGAGCGCGGTCGCGCAGGAATACCCGACGAAGCCGATCCGCCTGATCGCGCCCTTCGCCCCCGGCGGCCCGACCGATCTTTTCGCTCGCCTCATGGGCGCGAAGCTCGGCGAGCGCCTCGGCCAGCCGGTGCTGGTCGAGAACCGCCCCGGCGCGGGAGGCAGCGTCGGCGCCGAGGTCGCGGCGAAAGCCGCTCCCGACGGCTATACCTTGATCCTCGTGTCGTCGAGCTTCGCGGTCAACGCGACGCTCTACCCCAAGCTGCCGTACGATGCGCTCAGGGATTTCGCGCCGGTCACGCTCCTCGCCTCCGCTCCCTTTCTTCTCGTCGCGCACGCGAGCGTTCCCGCGAGCAACGTCCGCGAGCTGATCGCGCTCGCGAAGGCGAAGCCCGGTGCGCTCAACTACGGCTCGGGCGGGAGCGGCTCGGGTCCGCACATCGTCGCCGAGCTGTTCAAGTCGCAGGCGGGCGTGGACATCGTGCACATCCCCTACAAAGGGACCGGACCGCTGATCGCCGCCCTGGTCGCCGGGGACGTGCAGCTCGCCTTCGGCAACATCTTCGCGCTCGTCCCGCAGGTGAAGTCCGGGCGGCTGAAGGCGATCGCCGTCACCGGGCGAGAGCGCTCGAGCGCGGTGCCCGACGTGCCCACCGTGGCCGAGTCCGGACTCCCGGGCTTTGAGGCGGTGGGCGTGCACGGGCTGCTCGCTCCCGCGGGCACGCCGCGGCCCGTCATCGACAAGCTGAACACCGAGTGCATCGCCATCCTGCGCTCGCCCGAGGTGCGCTCGCAGCTCGCCTCCGACGGCGCGGAGCCCGTCGGCAACACGCCCGAGCAGTACGCCGCGCAGATCGCGGCGGAAATGCAGAAATGGAGCAAGCTGATCGTGGAGCGCGGCATCCGGGCCGATTGAGGGCGGAAGCGTGGCCAAGCATATCGTCTGCCTCAGCTTCGATTTCGACGCGATGTCGGGCTGGATCGCGCGCGGCATGAGCACGCCCACGCCGGTGTCGCGCGGCGAGTTCGGAATCGTCGGCGCCGCGCGCATCCTCGCGCTGCTGAAGAAGCACGCCCTTCCCGCCACCTGGTTCATACCCGGTCACACACTCGAGACCTATCCGGAGGCCTGCCGCAAGGTGCACGAGGCGGGTCACGAGATCGGCCACCACGGCTGGACGCATCGGCCGCCGGCGAGCCTCTCGCGCGAGGAGGAGGAAGCGGAGCTCGCGCGCGCGAACGAGCAGATCAGGAAGCTCACCGGCCGCTACGCCCGCGGCTACCGCTCCCCCTCGTGGGACCTGAGCCCGCATTCGGTCGAGCTGCTTCTCAAGCACGGCTTTTACTACGAAAGCAGCATGATGGGGAACGACACCACTCCGTACCGCGTGCGGCTCGGCGACCGGATCGAGCTGCAACAACCCGCCGCGTTCGGGAAAGAGTCGCGGCTGATCGAGATGCCGGTCAGCTGGTCGCTCGACGACTACCCGCACTTCGAGTTCGTGCGTACGCAGACCGCAGTGCTGCCGGGGCTGAAGAACGCCGGCGACGTACTCGCCAACTGGATCGACGATTTCCTCTATATGAAGCGCGAAATGGACTGGGGAATCATCACCTACACCTTCCACCCCTTCGTCATCGGCCGCGGCCACCGCATGCTGGTCCTGGAGCGTTTGATCGAGCGGCTCGCCGCCGAGGGCGCGGAGTTCATGCGCATGGAGACCGCGGCCGAGCTGTTCGATCGGCGTTCGCCGTACAGGGGATGATGTTGCACCGGACGCAGAACTGGCAGGTGCGCAAGCCCGCGGCGCGCTCGCGGCGCGGCGTCGTCGCCTCCCAGCACCGCCTCGCCGCCGAGGCCGGCGCCGAGATCCTCGCGGCGGGAGGTAATGCGGTCGACGCCGCGGTCGCCGCCGGCTTCGCGCTCGCCGCGATCGAGCCGTGGAACAGCGGCCTCGGCGGCATCGGATACATGCTCGTCTACCTCGCGAAAGAGAATCGAGTCGAGGTAGCCGATTTCGGTCCGGTCTCTCCGCGCGCGCTAGCTCCCTCCGATTTCCCATTGAGCGGGGGCTTCGCGGGCGACCTCTTCGCCTGGCCCGCTGTCCAGGAAGACCGCAACGTGCACGGGCCGCTGTCCTTTGCGCTTCCCGGCGAGGTCGACGGTCTGGGCCTTGCGCTCGAGCGCTTCGGAACGCAGACGCTCGCGACCGTCCTGCAGCCGGCGATAGCTCTGGCGCAAGAAGGAATCGCAGTCGACTGGTATCTGACGCTCAAGGTCTCGACCATGGCGAGCGAGCTCGCGCGCTACGGCGTCACCCGCGACATCTGGCTCCCGGCGGGAATGCCGCCCGTCACTCCGCCGGACGCGCCACCGCGACGGCTCAAGCTCGCGGGACTCGCCGATACCCTCAGAAGGCTCGCGCGCGCCGGGCGCCGCGACTTCTACGAAGGCGAAATCGCCGAATCCATCGCGAAGGACATCGGTGCGATGGGCGGCGTGCTCGGGGCGGAGGATCTCCGGCAATATCGCGCGCGCGTCGTCGCGCCGATCGAATGCGACTATCGCGGCGCGAAGCTCGCGCTCGCACCGCAGCTCACGGCGGGCACGAGCATGGCGTGGACGCTCGGCCGGCTCGCCGAGCGAAAGCTCGAGCGCGGACCGGATGCCGGCGCCTTTGTCGCTTACGCCGAGGCGCTGCGCGAAGCCTACGCGCGGCGGCTGCAGACCATGGGAGAGTCTGCATCGAGCCAGACCAGCACCACGCATCTCAACGCGATCGATCGCGACGGCAATATGGTGGCGCTGACGCAGACGCTGCTCTCGGTGTTCGGCAGCAAGGTCGTGCTGCCCGGCACCGGCGTCCTCATGAACAACGGCGTCATGTGGTTCGATCCGCGCCCCGGCACGCCCAACTCGCTGGCACCCGGGAAACGGCCGCTCACCAACATGTGCCCCGTGATCGCGTGCCGCGACGGAAAACCCTGGTTCGCGATCGGCGCCTCCGGAGGGCGCAAGATCTTCCCGGCGGTGCTGCAGATCGTCTCGTTCCTCATCGATCACGGCCTAAGCCTCGAGGACGCCTTTCACCACCCCCGCATCGACGCGAGCGGCGGCGAGAGCGTCGGCCTCGATCCGCGGCTGCCGCAGGAAGTGCGGCTCGCGCTCGGCGAAAAATTCCCCACCCACTCCGCAGAGCTAGTGGTGTACCCCGCGAACTTCGCCTGTCCGAGCGCGGTGCTGAACGATCCCCGCACCGGCGAGCGCTTCGGCATGGGCGACGTGATGTCGCCGTGGTCGGGGGCGGTCGCGGAGAGGGAGACGTGATCCGCGCGGCGATCGTCGGCCTGGGCAGATGGGGACAGAACCTGGTCG
>Ga0307469_10000389_pt1 | contig 16312 bp, 13 predicted proteins | sample atmos_gasesAM2C__FD_203084 | JGI IMG/M metagenome (GOLD analysis project Ga0307469, IMG submission 203084) | Hardwood forest soil microbial communities from Morgan-Monroe State Forest, Indiana, United States - atmos_gasesAM2C_515 | ecosystem: Environmental > Terrestrial > Soil > Temperate...
CGAGAATACAGCGCCTTCCGATTCGGGTCGTGCCGGAAAGACCGACCTGGCCGCAGAGGAGCGTGTCCTCCCCGATCTTGCAGGAGTGGCCCACTTGCACCAGGTTGTCAATCTTTGTCCCACGGCCGATGCGCGTCTCGCCGATAGTCGCGCGGTCAATTGCGCTGTGGGCCTGAATTTCGACGTCATCTTCAATCGCCACGATTCCGGCCTGGCGAATCTTGTACCACCGGCCGTCAGCCTGCTTTTCGAATCCGAACCCATCGCTCCCCACCACGACGCCATTCTGGAGCAGCACACGATTTCCAATTCGGCTGCCTTCGCGGACGCAGACGTGTGAGTGTGCGAAGAAATCGTCACCGATTCGTGCGTTGCGATAAATGGCCACAAAACTGTGCAGCACCGCATTTCGTCCGATCTCAACATTTTCGTCCACAAAACAATGAGGACCGATGTGCGCTCCCGCCCCAACCTTCGCCGAATCAGCCACGACGGCCGTGGGATGAATGCCCCCGGGAAAATGCGGCCCGGGATGAAATATTTCGATCGCGCGCGCGAAATCAAGACGTGGATGCTCTGAGCGCAGCGCCGCCATACGCGCCGGAACGTTTTCCTTTGCCAAGATGACGGCCGATGCTGCCGACTTCTCGAGAGTAGCGCGGTATTTTCGATCCGCGAAGAAGGTCAACTCGCCCTTTTTCGCCTCGTCGATCGCCGCGACTCCACTGATTTCGAGATTCGCGTCGCCTTCAATCGAGCATCCTAGCCTTTCCGCAATCTGCCCAAGCTTCATGGCCATTTCTCCTAGCTGCCGAACATGCGGCAATGCCAATGTACAACAATTTCACCCGTGCACACGATGGAGGTTATTTGCAGAAAAGAGTTGAAGTGAGACGGATTGATGCCGGGAGGAAACTACTCGCTGAACAATTTTGGCTGTGCGGCAGCAATCGCGCGCGCCGCGGTCGCATCGCGTGCCGTCCGCCGCGCCACTCCGACCACGCCCAAAACTTTCATTTCCTCAAGTGCAGTGCGGGGGATGAACAGGCGCAAGCTATTTCCGTGGAGATCGGGTGGCGTCAATTGCACACCAGTGTCGAGTAGGTCGAGCAAGTCGTTCGAGACGATCCCCTCCATCACGTCGTCATCGCGGAATCGCAGCCGCACCCAGAGGCCGTCCAGCTTCGGGCGGCTGAGAAACATCTTCCGCTCCGGCTCGAATGCCTCCAGGAATTCCCGGACGAAGTAAACGGACTTCACGTCGGCCAGCGCAATTGATTTGTGCTCGCCCTCGGGGGTCAGCAGGTCAATCGTCTCGGTGCGTCCGAGGGTCGCCGCGTTTAGGTAACCCCGGATGGCAGTGCCCTCCAGGAGTTGAACCACGACCTTCTTGTGCGTCGAGGATGGCGTCCTACTTTTCAACGGCTGAAGACCCTTACGGGTAGGTTGTTGCTATACTCCCCGGAGTTATGTTATCCTTACGCGATTTTTTGTCAACTTATTGGTGCTTAAAGGGTTAGCATCGGAGTCTCAGCCGATTGACCGTCAAACGGCAGATCCTAAAATCGGCCTCCGCAATTGCCCTAGTCACTGTTATCAGCCGGATTTGCGGATACTTACGCGATCAACGAGTAGCTCTCCTCCTCGGGACGTCGCCCGCCGCCGATTCCTTCGTACTTGCCCTTCGGATACCCAATTTGATCCGGCGAATGACAGGGGAAGGCTCTCTCGGGGCGTCATTCATCCCGGTCTTCACAGGCTACATGCGCGACAAGCCCCGGGAGCAGGTTTGGGCGTTTGCCGGGAAGGCGTTCTGGGACCTGGCTGTGCTACTTGGGGTAATCGCCCTGCTTGGCGTAATTTTCTCCCGGCAGGTGATCAACATCTACACGGTGTTCGCGGCAGACCGTTCGCGCTGGGAGCTCGCCGTTTATCTGAACCGCATCATTTTCCCAGCGGTGTTTTTCATCGGGCTGGCTGCGCTGGCGGCGGCGATTCTACACTCACTCCGCATTTTTGTGCTGCCGGCTGCGACGCCCATTTTTCTGAATCTGGTATTCGTTCTGTTTTCTTTCGGCATCGTGTACCGACCGGTCATGCGAATGGCGCCACCGGCGTATCGCACGCCGGCCGTCGCGCTCGCAATCGGATTTCTGCTTGGCACCGTCGTCCAACTGGGCATGCAAATCCCGGCGCTGGTGCATCAAGGGATGCGATTTCGATTCGGGCTTTCCGTAAGCGACCCAGGGGTCAGGAAAGTTGGGCGGCTGTTGGGTCCCGCGTTCTTCGGGATGAGCGTGTACCAAATCAATCAGTACGTGGACACGATTTTTTCTGCATCGTCGCGCATGCCTTCGGGGAGCGTTGCGTCTCTTTACGTGGCCGACCGCATCATGCAACTCGTGCTGGGAACGTACGCTATCGCCATGTCCACCGCCCTGCTGCCGACGATGTCACACCAGGTGGCCGAAGGGAAAATGGATGACATGAAGCACACATTCGGATTTTCCGTGCGCATCGTATCGTTCATTGCTATCCCAGCCGCAGTAGGCCTGATCCTCCTGCGGCAGCCGATCGTGCAGGTATTGTTCCAGCATGGAGCCTTCGTCGCCGAATCTACCGCTCTGACGGCGCGGGCGCTTTTCTACTACTCGCTGGGGCTACCGGCATTTGCCGCTATCAAGCTCATTACGCCGATGTACTACTCGACGCACGACACGATGACGCCGGCACGGATCGGGGCATGGTCGTTGGCTTTGAACTTGGCGCTGAATCTGATTTTTCTATTCCTTTTCTTCCGGTATTTTTTGAATGGCAGCCCGGCGATGGCGAGCACCATCGCCGCTTACTTCAATTTCGCCGCGCTGTTTCTGATTTTTCGCAGACGCTACGGCGCGCTCGGTTCGCGCGGACTGATTGCCGCCATCAGCAAGATAACGGTGTGTACTGTGGCTATGGCGATCGCTTGTTACACGGCGCTCGAGATGTCGGGGTTTGCAGCTTCGCAACATTTCCTCAATCAAGTGGGATTGCTGGCCGCCATGATCCTTGGGTCCACAGCCATTTATTTCGGTGTGGCAAAGCTGTTGCGATGCGAGGAGCTAGCCGAGCTTCTATCGCTCCTGCGCCGAGCTGAGCACGCTCCGCTTCCTACTGCGGGAGCGGAGTTTTGAACAATGTATATTGCAAGGGCATGCCCGAGAGTAAGGGTTGCCGCACCGAGCCGGGACCTGTCCATCTTCACAAGCGATAGCATTTACGCAGATTGTTTTTTCCTGAGTCTGGGAGAGTCGGAATGGAATCGCAGATACGCACCTTTCTAACTTATCTCCGAATTGAAAAAGGGCTCTCGGACAACACACTACATGCCTATCGCCGAGACATGAAAAAGTTCACTGCCTTCGTTGCCAAGCAAGGGCTGAAGATCCAGCAAGTTTCGCGCGGGGATGTTGTGGATTTTCTCAGCACGCTCTATCGCAAGGGGCTGGACAGCCGCTCAGTGGCCCGGCATCTCGCCACCATTCGCCATTTCTTCCGTTTCCTGCTGCTCGAGGGCGAGGTGAAGGAAGATCCGGCTGCCACCATCGAATCCCCGAAATTCCGCCAGGGCCTGCCCGATTTCCTGACGCTCGAGGAAGTGGACCGCCTGCTGGGTCAGCCGGATGTTTCGGACGCGCGCGGCCTGCGGGATAAGGCCATGATCGAGCTCATGTACTCGACGGGCCTGCGCGTTTCTGAGCTCTGCGGACTGCGTCTTGCCGACGTGCAGATGGAGGCCGGGTGCCTGCGCTGCGTAGGGAAGGGAAACAAGGAGCGGCTGGTACCCATCGGGCGGCGCGCGCTTGCTGTTGTCGAGGAATATCTTCAGAAGTCGCGCCCGCAAATTCTGGGCGACGGTTCTTCGCAGTATGTTTTCATCAACAGCCACGCCAACAAAGTGGATCGCATCACTTTCTGGAAGACCCTGGGCGAGTACGGCCGCAAAGCTGGCTTGCGAAAAACTCTTACGCCGCACATGCTCCGCCACAGCTTTGCCACTCATCTGCTCGACCACGGCGCCGATCTCCGCTCTGTGCAAATGATGCTGGGCCATGCGGACATTTCTACAACACAGATCTACACGCATGTGGTCGAGGAACGTCTGAAACAGGTGTACAAGGCGCATCACCCGCGCGCGTGATTTGGCTGGCGCGGTAAGTCGAGGAGGCAGAAAAGCTCATGCCCGATTATATGTACTTGCTGGAAAGCCGGCTCTCCCCCGAGCAGCGCGCCGTGCTCGAGCGCGTCCAGGAGCTCTCCCGCGTGCAAGATGTGAATGTGTATTTAACCGGAGGGGCTGTTCGCGACCTAATTTCCGGCATGCCCATTCGAGACCTCGATTTTACCGTCGAAGGCAATCCAGTGCGTATGGTCCGCGAGTTGGAGAAAGGAGGCGCCCGCGTCGTCTGGGAAAGCGAACGCATCCGCCATCATGAGATGATTTTTGCCGGCGATGTGGATGGCTCCATCTCCGCGGCACGTGAGGATGTGTACGACCGTCCCGGTGCAAAACCGGAGTACCGCTTTTCGAGCGTCATGGAAGACCTCCGCCGCCGCGACTTCGCCATCAATGCCATCGCCATCTCGCTGAACACGCAGTCACGTGGACTACTCCTCGATCCCACCAACGGTCTCGCCGACCTCGAGAAGCAGGAAGTGCGCGCGCTTTCAATCCATGCGTTCACGAACCAGCCCGTCCGTCTGCTGCGTATTCTGCGTTACTGCGCCCGCATGGGCTTCAAGATGGAATCGCGCACGCAAGAATGGTTTGAGTTGGCGATGGAGCGCGGATTGAATGAGAAAATCGAGGGTGCGGACGTGGGCCATGAAGTTCGCTCCCTCTCGCGCGAAGACAATCCGGCGGCCACTCTCAAACAGTGGGAGGCGCGCGGCCTTCTCGCTACGATCCATCCGCAATTGCAGCGCCGCAAACCGGATTACGACATGCTAAACAAGATGGCGCGTGTGCGCGCAAACTACGTTGGCGCAGGTCTGCGCCCTCGCCTTCAAGTGCCAGTGACGTATTACACGCTCTCACGCTTGAAGTCCCGCGAGGCCGCGGCTGCAATGCGCAACATGGAATTTCGCGCCGCGGAAGTGGATGCCGTTGCGCATCTGGTCCCGGAAGCGCAGAGGATCGCGAAAGTCCTGAAGAGCCGGAAAACGGACGCGGCCAAGGACGCTTACTTCTACATTGCGTCATTGCCCGCCGAGATGCTTGTGTTCATCGAAGCGGAGTTGGCGAATCCACGGGTGGCCTCGAAACTGCGGAACTACATCCAGAAATGGCGCCCGCTTCGTCTGGCACTCCCCACGGGCGAACTCGATGCGTTGGGCGTTGCTCGCGGGCCGAAGTTCGACAAGATTCTAGAACAGTTCTTCGAGATGCAGCTCCGCGGCAAAGGACGCGATCCCGAAAGCCGGACGAAAATGCTTCGCCAACTCGCGGGGATCAAGGAAGAGCCGAAGAAGAAACTCGAAAAAGAGAAGAAAGTGCGCAAGGGCAAGGCCGCGGCGGTTACAGAAGCGAAGCCCCATGAGAAGGGGAAGGCTCACGCAGCGCCCACCGCTGCTCCGGCGCCGCCCACTGCGGCCGAGAAAGGGACACCCCCGAGAGGCGCTGCCGGTGGCTCAAAGCCCTCGCACGCAGCCGCCGCTATCGGAGCCAAAGCGAAAGAAAAGCACGCCGAGGCCGCGGAGCACACCAAAGAATTGCGGCACTTGAAGAAGTCCCGTGCTCGTCCCGCGCGCAGCAAGCCCAAATCACGCGGAGCAAAGAAGTCGCGGCGCCGCTGAGGCAGATGCGGCCGCGTTGTCCTCACGCCAATTTTCTGCAGGCCAGCAATCAACTCAGAACACATTAAAAGAGATCACAACAAGACCTTGCCTAAGTGCTTCAGAATCGGAAAATAATTCCCGCGTTTGCCTGTCCCTGCTGCGCGTAGTTTTGGATTCTTGTGCTGAAGCAGCCGAGGAAGGGATCGCAAACAACCCCGCGCGACGATGTTGTTTGCGTTGGCGAATAGCGCGCTTCTAACCGTAGGCCTACGTGGCGAGAGAAATAATATTTCAGCCCGGCCCCAATGTTGAACGACAGGCGATTCTCGAAATTCAGCTCGCCGTTCGAATCAATGTGAGTGAATCCCAAACCGGCCACCACGAACGGCTTCAGTTTCGCCCTCTCTTGTCCGAATTCATACAGCCCGCTGAATTGGTACATGTCGAGTGTCGCGTCCGTAGTGCTTGCGATAGTGTTGGTGTTAAACACGTGAGCGTCCAATAGCGTGGGTTGCCGGTTCCACATGAATTCTGCCTGAAATTTGGGGAAGACGGTGAAGTCGGCGAGAACGCCGTAGTCCCAGCTGGTCTTGATCTTTAGCGAGTCGATGTTTTGTATGTTCGGCGTGGTCAGATCAATCTCGCCGCCAAATCGCGTGCCGCCAAAGGGTGTGATCTCCACTCGACCCTGTGCTGAGGCGCTCGAAACCCCGGCGCTCAAGCAAAAAATGCAAAGAAATAAAATTCTACGCATAGATATGCTCCTCCTAAATTGCCACTGACATAAAAGACGGCTTACTGAGAAAAAATGCGCTCCACAAAGGTCGTGGCCCAATCCTCAAAGCTGGTTTAGAATGGTTTGGCATGTCCCCTCCGAACTTTGTTCACCTTCATCTGCACACGGACTACTCTCTTCTCGACGGCGCTTGCGAAATCGGCGAACTGACCGCAGAAGCCGCTCGACGCGGGATGCCCGCCGTAGCCGTCACAGATCACGGGAATCTTTTCGCGGCAGCCAATTTTTATCACCAGGCCATGACGCATGGCGTCAAGCCCATCATTGGCTGCGAAGTGTACGTCGCGCCCGACAATCACAAGAATCGCGGGAGCGATGCCGAGCGGTCAAATCATCTCGTCCTCCTCGCCGAAAACGAGGAGGGCTATAGGAATCTGATTCAACTCGTGTCCATTGGGTTTCTTGACGGCTTCTATTACAAGCCGCGTGTGGATCATGAGCTCCTCGCCCAGCACAGCAAAGGGCTGATCGCGCTTTCCGCCTGCCTGCGCGGCGAGGTTGCTGATGCATTACTTGCCGACAAGTATGACCAGGCGCGCATAAACGCCTACCGCCTGCGCGACATCTTCGGCAAAGCGAATTTCTTCCTTGAAGTGCAAGATCAGGGCCTCGAAATCGAGCAGCGCATCAATCGCGAGTTGGTTCGGCTCTCGCGCGACACGGGCATTCCGCTCGTGGCCACGAACGATTGCCACTACCTCACCCGCGCCGACTCCCACGCCCAGGAAGTGCTCCTCTGCATCCAGACCGGCAAGACAATGAGCGACGGCTCGCGCATGAAATTTGCCACCGACCAGTTCTATTTCAAAACTGCCGTGGAAATGGCGGAAGTGTTCCGCGAGCTTCCCGATGCGCTCGAGCGGACCGTCGCAATTGCGGACCGCTGCAATGTGAAAATCCAGCGTGTGGGCAATCCATTTCCTGAGTTCAAAGTACCGGATGGCCACACTACAGATTCCTATTTCGAAAAAGTGGCCAGTGAAGGTTTCCAGTCGCGCGCGCCCCTCCTCGAACGGCTCGCGAAGGCGGGCCGCCTGCGCCACTCCATCGCTGATTACGAGCGCCGCCTGTCAGACGAAATCGCGATGATCCAGAAAATGCGCTTCGCAGGCTATTTCCTGATCGTGTGGGATTTCATCCACTACGCCCGCGCGCAAGGCGTTCCCGTGGGCCCCGGCCGCGGGTCAGCCGCCGGCAGCCTGGTCAGCTATGCGCTCCACATCACGGATGTGGATCCGCTTCAGTATGATTTGCTTTTCGAGCGCTTCCTTAATCCCGAGCGCATTTCCATGCCCGATATTGACATCGATTTCTGCATGCGCCGCCGTGGCGAAGTGATCGAATACGTCAGGCAGAAGTACGGCGAAAAAAGTGTCGCGCAGATCATCACCTTCGGCACCATGGCTGCCAAGGCCGTCTTGAAAGACGCGGGCCGCGCACTCGACATGCCGTACGGTGAGGTGGACAAGATTGCTAAGCTGGTTCCGGCGACGCTTAATATCGAGCTCGAGGATGCACTGAAACAATCGCCCCAACTCGACGCCCTGCGCAAGTCTGATGAGCGAGTGAAGGAACTGGTTGAAGTCGCGTTGCGCCTCGAGGGGCTGGCGCGCCATGCATCCACGCACGCGGCCGGTGTGGTCATCTCACCGCGAACTCTCACTGAAATCGTTCCACTGTACAAATCGAACAAGGATGAAATCACCACGCAGTACGATATGAATGCACTCGAGCGCATCGGCCTGCTTAAGATGGACTTCCTCGGGCTGACCACTCTCACGGTGCTCGATGATGCTGTGCGCCTGATAAAGCATAATCGAAGTATAGACATTGATCTCACCACGCTCGCGCTCGACGATGCCCCCACCTACTCGCTGTTCGCGCGAGGCGACACCACCGGTATCTTCCAGTTTGAATCACACGGCATGCGCGACATCCTTCGCCGCTATCAGCCCACGCGGCTTGAGGATCTGACCGCGCTCAATGCGCTCTACCGCCCCGGCCCGATTCAGGGCGGCATGATTGACGATTTCATCGCACGCAAACACGGCAAAAGGAAAGTCGCCTACGATCTGCCGGAGCTGGAAGAAATTCTTTCTGAGACCTGGGGCGTCATTCTCTATCAAGAGCAAGTGATGCAGATCGCCAACCGCCTCGCTGGCTTCTCACTCGGTGATGCTGATCTGCTTCGACGCGCAATGGGTAAGAAGAAGCACGAAGAGATGGCCGCTCAGCGCGAGAAATTCTTGGCTGGCTGCCTGGCGCGCAAAATCCCGGCAAAGAAAGCCGAGCGCATATTCGACCTAATGGCTGAATTCGCCGGCTACGGCTTCAATAAATCGCACTCCTGCGCCTACGCGCTGCTGGCCTACCAGACGGCCTATTTGAAGACACATTTCCCAGTCGAGTTCATGGCCGCCATGCTGAGCTCGGAAACAGGCAATACGGAGAAGGTCGTCAAGTACATCAACGAGGCCCGCGGCATGGGTATCACCGTATTGCCGCCGGACGTCAATTCGAGCGACGTGGATTTCACGCCGGCCGGTGATCAGATTCGCTTCGGACTGCGTGCCATCAAGAACGTAGGCGAGAATACCGTGAAGGGAATCCTGTTGGCGCGCGGATCGCTCAGCCGCTTTACGACGTTATTTGAATTCTGCGAATCCGTGGATGCACGAGTGGTGAACAAACGAGTGCTCGAAAGCCTAGTCCGCTCAGGTGCCATGGATGGCCTGGGCGCTCATCGTGCACAAATGATGGTTTCAATCGATCGTGCCATGGACCGCGCACAGAAATTGCAGCGCGCGCGGGAAAGCGGGCAGCACGGCCTGTTCGGCGGCGGCTCTTCGCCTACTCCTACTCCCCAGCCCGATGTCCTCCCCGACGTGGAGGAATGGGCTGAGCAGGAGCTCCTTGCGGCCGAGTATTCCACTCTGGGCTTCTACATCTCCGGCCATCCGCTCGACAAATATGCCGGCCGTTTGAAGGATCTCACCGCCGTCGAGCTCTCGACGATTGAAGGCCGTCGCAATGGCGAAGACATCGTCGTGGCCGGAATCATCGTCCAGACGCGGCCCATGCGCTCCCGTCGCGGCGCGCGCTGGGCAATTCTCGCGTTACAAGACCGCACTGGTGTGATTGACGCGCTCGTTTTCCCGGAAGCTTTCCAAAAGCTCGAGCCGCTGCTGAAAGCTGCTACGCCGCTCCTGGTGAAAGCCCGTGTCGCCGTGGAGGATGTGGGCACGCGTCTCATCGTTTCGGATGCTCGAGTTCTCGACCAGGTCACAGACCGCCCCCCAAGCCTCCTGCGCGTGCGCGTAGATCTGAACGCACTCGACACGGGCGCGCTCGATCGCTTGCAGGACCTGTTTTCACGCCGCCCCGGCCGCTGCCGCGTGGCCTTCGAGCTTGTGAAGGACGACGGCACCGAAGCCACGCTCGAAGCCGGGAGCGCAGTGCAGGCGGACCCTGAGCTTGTGGAACGCGTCCGCGAAATTTGTGGCACGGATTCCGTGGCGGTGGTCCAATGAGTGAGAAGGGCGATCGTTTTCGCGACCGTCTGCGAGAGCGCCGGGAGCGCGCGAAGCAACTGAAGGAGATTAAAGCCGCACGCAAGGCTCGTGCAGCTGCCCCGCGCGCAGCAGGAACGGCTACTGACGTGAAGAGCGATGGAAGTGGTGGAACTCAGCCACGCGGTTGGCGGGGCAGCCGTGAGAGCGCTCCCAACTCTGAAGTCGCTGGAGCTTCGCGCCCAGCCAACATTGATAGCGAGGCCAGGCAAAAAGAAAAGCAGCGCATGACCGAAATCGCCGCTCTCGAGCGCGACGTGGAAGAATTGTCGCGCCTCTCCGCTCCCACTGACGACACTGCCGCTGAGATTGGCCGAATCCGGAGTGAGGTTGATGAGCTAAAGCGGGAATTCTACACCCACCTAGGTGCGTGGCAGCGTCTCCAACTTGCCCGCCATCCACAGCGTCCTTACACCGACGACTACATCCGGCTGCTCTTCGAGAAGTTTTCTGAAATCCACGGTGACCGCAACTTCGCTGACGACACCGCGCTCATCACCGGAATGGGCTTTTTCCATGGCAAGCCGGTGATGATAGTGGGCAATCAAAAGGGCCGCGACATCAAGCAGCGAGTCGCCCGAAATTTTGGCCAGGCCAAGCCCGAGGGCTATCGCAAAGCCCTCCGTGCCATGCAGCTGGCTGCAAAGTTCCGCCGCCCGATTTTCGTGTTTGTGGACACGCCCGGCGCGTATCCCGGAGTCGGCGCAGAGGAGCGTGGCCAGGCGGAAGCCATCGCATTTAACTTGCGCGAGATGTCGCGCCTGCCCGTACCCATCGTTATCACCATCACCGGTGAGGGCGGCTCGGGAGGCGCGCTCGCCATAGCGGTCGGCGACCGCATTTTCATGCTGGAGAATTCGGTGTACTCGGTGATCTCGCCCGAAGGTTGTGCCTCCATCATGTGGCGCGACGCCTCCAAGGCCGAAACCGCTGCGGAGGCTCTGAAAATCACCGCCCGCGATCTTCTCGAACTCCAACTGGTTGACGAAATCGTGCCTGAACCCGAAGGCGGTGCCCACTTTGATCCGGAATCCGCAGCGAGATTGCTCGAGCCTTTCTTGGTGCGGGCGTTGGACGAGCTCACTTTGCTCACCCCCGAGGAACTCCTCAATCAGCGCTACGAAAAATTCCGCCGCATGGGCCAGTTCTTCGCCTAGCAGGCGAAAGTCCGCCTCGCGTTCAGGCCCTCTTCGCTTCTTTTCCGCCAGTAGAGCATTGAACACGTTCCCGTCCTGTTCTCGTTGCTCCCAGCCTCGCGCTGCTTTAGCTTCAGGAGTAGGGGAATTGTCCAAGTGTCTGAGGGCGAGTCGTTACTGATGTCGGACATCTTTCGGCCATACGAAAAACTCGTAGAAATCACCATTCTGGGGAAGACCTTCCTGGTCCCGGAGAAGAATTCGTTGCTGCGCGCTTTTCAGTTCATCAGCCCGGAAACAATTCCCTACGGCCGCTTCTGCTGGAACCAGGAATGCCAGTATTGCAAAGTTAATTGCCAGCTTTCCGATGATGACCAGGCGCGCCCCATTCTCAGTTGCAAATTCCTGGTTTCTGAGGGCATGAGCATCTCTGATCTCGCCCCCGAGCTGATCGGCTGTCTCCGCACCAAGCTCGGCCAAGCCTCCCAGGCCGTCTCGGGCGAAGAGCATGTCCGCACGGCGGGAGACGCTGAGCCGTAAGTCTCTTCGTTGCCGTCATCCTTGGTCTTCACTTTTCTTGCACGCGGCTCATAGTCCGTGCGATTCTCTTGCGATCGACTACCGCCCGGGAGGACCCTGCATGCCTGTTTGTGATGCCTGCGGCGCGCGGACAGACGAGGCCCACATCCGCCGTCGCGTCGAGCGCCTCGAACTTGCGACGCGATACCGCCCCGTTCACATAAAAGTTTTGCTCCTTGATGGAGCTCCGCCCACTCGGCTGGAAGATTATTTTTATCAAGCCGCGAAAGACCGTTCGGCGCGTTCGCTCGCCTCCCGAATGTATTTTGATGAATTGGTCAAATGTGCTGGCCTTCCCGCCGGCTCAGACTTGCGGGAAGAGCCGGCGCTGACGGAATTTCAGCGCCGTGGTTTCTTTCTCACCTCTGCCGTCGAATGCCCGTTCGAGGATCAGCCCGATCCCCAAGGCGCTCTTCGCCGCCTGGCCCCCACCGTCATGAAGCGGGTGCAAACCTCCTACAAGCCCGCCTATGTCGTTCCGCTTTCGCCTCCCAACCAGGAGTTGATCCGTCTGTTTGGACTCGTCGGCTGGGGCGACCGCTTAGTCCTCAACAAAGGTGCCCCTTTCTCGGACCCGTATCTAGGCGACCCCAAGCGCCAGGCGGAAGCTGGCACCGCCTTCGGTGAGCGTATCAAGAAGCTCCTTTCGGCGTTGCCTTGAAATCTTCAGCAGGAGTTCCGGGATGTTTATAATACGGCGCGTTTCATCGCTCATTCGCCCTCGCACGCCCTGATCGTCACTCTTCCGGACAGACTGTCCCAAAGTTCCATGGTCGTCCCTCACAAATATGTGTGATGAATACGCTTTCAGGGGTGTTTCGCCGCTGTGCTAGAATCCGGTCGGTGGGGGTCTCGGTTACGGGAGTGCCCGCATGAAAGCCCGCGCAAAATTTCTCATTGGCTCAGGGATTATCATTGTGACGCTAGTTTCCCTTGCCTACGTGGGTTTTACGCAGAATAAGACGTACTATCACACGATTTCCGAGCTCGGCATGCTGCATGGTGCCGCGCTCCACCAGCGCATGCGGGTCTCCGGCAATGTTCGCGCGGGCTCGATCGAGCATCTTTCGGGGCGAGTTGATTTCGTTCTCGAAGAGCAGGGAAGAAGCCTGCCAATCAGCTACACGGGCCGCGATCCCCTCCCTGACACGTTCAAGGACGGCGCGCAAGCCCTGGTCGAGGGCCGCCTGACTCCCGACGGCCGATTCAATGCCGAGCAGGTGCAGGCTAAGTGCGCTTCAAAATATGAAGCAACGCCCAATCAAACGCCCGGAGCTGCCCAGCCAGGCCGGACTTAGCATCACTCGAATGGACCATCTCCCGGCTACGCGTGCAGGATACAGGGGAGGAACTCGTTGGACATCTTCGGCTCGTTCGCGCTAATCCTCGCTTTCTTGGCGGCCGTGTACGCGTTCGCCGCCGGAATCGCCGGCGCCATCACGCGCCGCCCGCTGCTCACCAGAAGCGCGCGCCATGCAGGCATCGCTGTGTTCGGGTTGGTCACGCTGGCAGTCGCCTCCCTGGAGTACTTTTTCTTCATTGACAATTTCTCAATGGCTTATGTCGCGGCCCACAGCAACCGCGCGCTCCCCGCGTTCTACAAATTTGCCGCTCTCTGGGCGGGCCAGGAAGGCTCGCTGCTCTTTTGGAGCTGGTTGCTCTCGACCTATGTTTTCCTAGCGCTGTTCGTCAACCGCAATAAGCATCCCGAACTGATGCCTTATGCCGGCGTAGTGATGGCCGGAGTGGAGATTTTCTTCCTCACGCTGAATAATTTCGTTGCCAGTCCCTTCGGCGTCTTGGGCGGCCCGGACGCTTCCGGCACACTGCGGCTTGCTGCTCTCGGTGATGGTCATGGCCTGAACCCGCTGCTGCAGTATCCGGAGATGGTGATTCACCCGCCGATGCTTTATCTTGGCTACACCGGGTTCACCATTCCATTCGCCTTCGCGCTCGCCGCCCTTCTGGGTCGCTATCCCGGCGAGAAATGGATTCACATCACTCGCCGCTGGACCATGATCGCCTGGTGCTTCCAATCCATTGGCATCCTGCTCGGCGCGCACTGGGCCTACGCGGTCCTGGGCTGGGGCGGTTACTGGGCTTGGGACCCGGTTGAAAACGCGTCGCTGCTTCCGTGGATCACCGGCACCGCGTTCCTGCACTCCGTGATGATGCAGGAGAAGCGGGGCATGCTGAAGGTGTGGAACGTTTGGCTGGTGTTCACCACGTTCATGCTGTGCATTCTCGGCACGCTGCTCACGCGCTCAGGGGTGATCAGCTCCGTGCACGCCTTCGCGCAATCATCCATTGGCAATTGGTTCGTTGGTTTCCTTGCGCTCGCGTTCATCGTTTGCTTCTGGTCCTACTGGTTGAATCGCGATTATCTGCGCAGCGACAACGCACTCGATTCGCTCGTCTCGCGCGAATCGAGCTTCCTGTTCAACAATCTCATCCTTCTCGCTGCCTGCTTCGCAGTTCTCTGGGGCACGCTCTTCCCGGTGCTGTCTGAATGGGTGGTGGGCAACAAGATCAGCGTGGGCCCGCCGTTTTTTAACAAAGTGAATGTTCCAATCGCGCTCTTCTTGTTGCTGCTCACTGGTGTTGGTCCGCTGCTGGCATGGCGCAAGACATCGTTTGATGCCCTTCGCCGGAATTTTGCCTGGCCTGTAATAATTGGCGTGCTTTCCGGGATAGTTGCATTCATCTTCGGATTCCGGGAGATCTACTCTCTCATCTGCCTGATCCTCTGCGTGTTTGTGACACTCAGCATCGCATCGGAGTTCTACCGCGGCGCCCGCGTGATTGCTGCCCGTGATGGCTCGAACATTCTCACTGCCATCGGCGATCTCACCATGCGCAACACCCGCCGCTACGGCGGCTACATCGTTCATTTCGGCATGGTGCTGATTTTTATCGGCATCGCCGGCTCTGCCTTCAACAAAGATGTGCAGATGGAAATGGCGCCGGGCCAGTCGCTCGCGATCGGTCCCTACACAATCCTGTGCCAGAATTTCGATCGCGTCGCGAACAATAATTTCGAATCAGAGCGCGCTACACTGGAAATCTTCCGCAACGGCCGCTCGGAAATGATGCTGTATCCCGAGCGCCGTTTCTTCCTCGCAAGCGAAGTGACTGAAACGATGGTCGCCGTCCAGTCCAAGCCGCTGCACGATCTCTACGTCGTTTACGCTGGCCGCAGCCCTGAGACCGGCAAGCCCGTCATTCATGCCTACCTAAATCCGCTCGTGAAGTGGATCTGGTTCGGCGGAATCGTCGTCGTTCTCGGGACAGGTCTTGCACTGCTGCCAAACCGCCGCGCCGCTTTGGTTTTGAAGCCTGCGACCGAACAATCTTGGGGCGATGCTGTCGCCAAGGGTGCTTCCCCGATCGGCGCAGTCGCCCGCTCATCGGATGGCCATGACTAAGGCACGCGTTCGCATTCTTCCAATCTTATGTATGGGCATAGCTTCGTTCTGCCTGGCCACAGCCGTTCTTGGATACGTTTTGGCGGCACGCGCTCAGGAGACCCAGCGCGCCAAAACTCTCGGCCAGAAACTTTTGTGCGTTTGCGGTTGCAATCAAATCCTCACCGCATGCAACCACGTCGGATGCACCTACTCACACGGGATGCTCAAGGAGCTCGATGACCGCGTCGCCCGCAATGAGCCCGACGACCTCACCATCCAGGCATTCGTGCAGGAGTACGGCTCCACAGTGCTTGCCGCGCCGCCTACCACTGGATTCAACCGCGCCGCGTGGATCATGCCGATCGTGGTGCCACTGATTGCGCTCTATCTGTTCTTCGAGTTAATCCGCCGCTGGCGCCAGCGCGCCGCCATCGCTACAGCTTCAGGGCCCGCCGTTTCGGCTGAACTTCTGGCCCGCGCCCAGCGCGAGGCAGGCAAGGATGACGATGAGCAACGTTGATATCGCTGTCGCCTGCGCGCTGCTCGCCGCTGCGACCATCATCTTCATTTTCTTCGTGCGCCCAGATGCGTCCGATTCCGCTCCGCATCGCACGAGACTTGATCAGCTCATGGAGCGCCGCGACGCCATCTACGAAAATCTTCGCGATCTCCGCTTTGAGTTTCGCGCAGGAAAATTCTCCGAAGCAGACTACGAAGAAACGAAGCAGTTGCTCGATGTCGAAGCAGCGCGCGTTCTTGCCGAAATGGATCAACTGACCGGCAGCACTCCCACTCCGGCCACCCGCCAGGCGGCTACCGAAAGGCGGCATTCATGACCGGTTTTGCAGGACAACCCTCAGTTCATTCGAATTTTTTGCATGGTGCGGCAAAGCTCTGCTTGCTCGCAATCGTTATCGGATTAACGTCCACATCAATTTTCGCAGGCACTCTCACCGGCACAATCCATAACGGCACATCCGGCAAGCCTGCCGCCGGTGTTGACGTGAT
>Ga0307469_10000391_pt1 | contig 16298 bp, 15 predicted proteins | sample atmos_gasesAM2C__FD_203084 | JGI IMG/M metagenome (GOLD analysis project Ga0307469, IMG submission 203084) | Hardwood forest soil microbial communities from Morgan-Monroe State Forest, Indiana, United States - atmos_gasesAM2C_515 | ecosystem: Environmental > Terrestrial > Soil > Temperate...
TTTCAATCACGCGCCAGGCTTCAGCCACATTCTGCGAAGCGCGCTGCGCCTCGCTCCTGAGCGCGAGATTCCGCGGCTCGCGCCGGTGAGTTTCCTGCAGATGGCTCGAACAAATCGCGGGGAATCCTCGAGCCATGCGGTGGCGGCAGGCGCTCGTGAGGTTATTTTGTGGGTGGACACTTTCAATAACTATTTCCATCCCGAAACAGTCCAAGCGGCGTTTGCCGTCCTCAAGCACGCTGGTTTTGCAGTGACGATTCCCGCGCGACAGCCATGCTGCGGGCGTCCGCTCTACGATTTCGGCATGCTTGATGAAGCCAAGCGGTACCTCGAGCGCATGCTCGAAGTGTTCGCGCAACCCATCGATGCAGGCACGGCGATCGTGGTGCTCGAGCCGAGTTGCGCTTCTGTGTTTCGCGACGAATTGCGCAGCCTCTATCCAAATCATCCACGCGCCGCACGAATGCGCAGCCAGACGTTTCTTCTCAGCGAGTTTCTCGAACGCCATGCTCCCGACTACGAACCTCTGCGCTTGCCGCGAAAAATCCTGCTCCACGGGCACTGCCATCAGAAAGCGCTTATGAAAATGACGCACGCCGAGTCGCTGCTCCGCAAAATGGGCGCGGACTTGCAATCACTTGATTCGGGATGCTGCGGAATGGCAGGGCCGTTTGGCTTCGAACGCGAAAAATACCCGATCGCACAGGCCGTCGGAGAGCGCGTGCTGCTCCCCGCCGTGCGTCGGGCTTCGCCGGACACACTTATCGTCTCAGACGGGTTCAGTTGCCGCGAGCAGATCTTCCAGTCCACCGGCCGCCGCGCCGTGCACCTGGCCGAAGCTATCCAGCTAGCCGGCAGAACATAACTCTTTTAGATTGAATGGTGCCCAAGAGAGGACTCGAACCTCCACTCCCTTGCGAGAACTAGCTCCTGAAGCTAGCGCGTCTGCCAATTCCGCCACTTGGGCACGGTGTGCGGGAAAACGGGGCTAAAGCATGATGCAGCGCTGCCGATAGTTTGTCAACGAAGCACACTTGGTGGACGAATTCTTGACCGTCAGGGGCCGAGCGCCTACAGTAGGTAGCTGGGGTCAGGGGAAGTAGGAGAGGCAAGTACATGGCATCCGCACGGGCGATGATTGAGCGCCGCCGCTCAAGCCGCGTTCTAATCCGCATTCCTGTGAAAGTATTCAATAAAGGTGCGTTTGGGACGCCGCTCGATACGCCAGCGGAAGCAATCGCCGTGAGCCGTTATGGCGCGTTGATTCGCTCGCCCTTTTCGCCTGATCTAGGGTCACGCATTAAAGTGCTTAACGGGCTTTCGCAGGAAACGCAGGAATTCCGCGTGATCCGCGTCAGCGACGCCAAGGAAGACGGGCAGTACGAGCTGGGCGTCGAAACGCTTTATCCCACCCACAACTTCTGGGGCATCCAGTTTCCCGACGAACGCCGATCTGAACGGCTGTAGGTTCCATTCTGCAGGGCTTCCGATTATTGATTTCCCTTCGAATTGCGTTTGCGCGAAGGTGTGCGGCTGCTCTCTTCGGACCTCAGGAAAGGTCAAACCAACTGCACGAGAGGAGCACAATTGTGAGGGCAAGAAAGTGGACGGGGGTAGCGGGTCAGGGTCAGGTTCCGGTAAGCGCGTTCTATAAAAGGGGATGTCAAGAGTTACGCCATTACTTCCGGTTGGCCGACCACCCGAAAGTTGACCAGACCAGTCAATAGAAGCGCGCTTATCGGGAGCAAGCTGCCAACCCGGAGGCATTACTTCCGGTTTGCCCGTCATCCGCCAACTAGCTTCGCCGCGCTGCGTCCTCCTGACTGTCCTACTTCTCGTGGTGTCTCCCAAAAGACAGCATGAGGCCTGCGACGACATCGTTCGAATGCACGTCGAAGACGTTAACGGAGGATTTCGTATCCTTCAGGCGGTGGTAGTCGTACCCCACGAAAACGCCGACGTGAGAAAAAATCGAGTGGGAAATATAGCCTCCGACAAACGGGCCGACGACCGTGTCGTGCGTGGTGGTGGAACTGGTTGTGGTACAGCCGGCCGGCCCGCCCGTTGGGGTGCCGTTGCCGCAGAAACCTGCAGCTTGCGTAATAGTCGAACCGGCGACGGTCGCACCACCGTGAATGTCCAGTTGGAATCCGCTAAGAGGAAAGACAATCCGGCCGCCGAAGTTTCCGCTTTTGAACCCCACGCTTTCATGGATGAACGTAGCGGGCGGCGGGCCTCCGCCGATCGTCTTCACGATGGAACTATCCACCCACTGAAACCCGGCCGTAGGCCCCACAAGAACCCTATTGCCTAAGGGGAAGAGGACCGCTCCATCGAACCCGGACGTGCTCGGCGTGTTGCCGTTGATGATGGTCGCGCCGCCAAAGCCGCGGAACTGGAATTGAATGCCCGCGCCAGTCGTGCTCATGGACGTCTGCGACTTGGACGGAGTAGATTTCGATGGCGGCGCCGGCTGCTGGTCCTGCGGCCCTTGCTTGGGAGGCTGGGTGGTGCTTGGCCGGGCGCAGTTGGCAAGTTTGCTTAGGAGGTCTGCAATTTCGTTTTTGATCTCCTGCATTATGCTGGCGTCGTCCTCAAGCTGTTGCTTTATCTGCCTACGCGTATTGAGCAGTTTTCCCAAAGTATCGAGCAACTGCCCTCTAAGTGTTTCGTTTGTAAGTCCTGCGTTGGCGTGTGCCGTGGCAGTGCTTACAGCCGCCTGAGTTTTCGCCACACCGTTGTTGACTTGGTCAAGCAGCTCCGTCAGGCGTTGCATCTCAACTGAGATCGCAGCGAGATCTTGCTGGAGTTGCTGGATACCCTGCTTGATGTTTTCGCAATCCTGGTCTGCGGCCTGTTGAAGCGGCGACGTCGTCTTCGCGTTTGAGCGGCTTGGTGCCGGAAAAAGCCCCAAGATGATCATCAACAGAAAGGCCATTGCAGGGGATTTCTTAGTGATTTTCATTTCGGGACCCTCCTCATCCTAGGGGTACCTCCTCACGTTTCCATCGTTATCAGAGGCATAACTCAGAGAAGCGACCGGTGGGGCTACTCGTACGCTGCGACTCCGACGCATTCGGTTTGTACTTCATCCGTACTACCAGTCTTCCGGTGTAGGCCATCCCGGATCATGATCGTCCCACTCCGTCTCCGCGCCGTTAGGCGGGGTCGGGGCTGTTATCGGCGGCGGTGTCACTCCCGAACAATGGATTTCAGCGCGCCGGTAGACGGCGGCATGGACTAAGATTTTGTGCACGAGCCTACCGCCAACGTTTTGAACAGGAAATGAAATTGAGACTGGCGTTGCTTTGACGGACCAGTACGCACGCTTAACGTTACAGAGATAATCCGTACCGCCTTGGGCAACCGTTTTGGGGCAGGGAGCCTTGCAAGCATCCTGTGCCTTTTGTACGGCATCGGCTCGCTCCGTCGCTACGTCGATATTCAGATCAGTGAGCAGCGAGAACCATTCCAGCGGGTTGGAAGGCACAACGCGCTCCAGCACCACCCGTTCCTCTCCGTGGAATCGATTCGGTCCGCATTTACATGGCATACGAGTTCCTCCTGTGGAGCGCGGAGGCGCAGATCCGGCTGATACCACCACCCTCGACGAAATGAATGGTGCTAGCTTCGACCCAACGGTAGATGGTGCGTAGGCTAACGTCGGCGATTTGCGCTGCCAGCTCGGGAGTGATCATCTCGACTCGCCGGCGACAGACCGGGCACCATATTGAGGAGGGCGGAGTGGGACTGCCGCGGAGCACGACGCTTTCTTCAGTTTCGATGGTCACTTCGGCCGTCCTAACAATTCGTCTTCTCTTCAAAGCCACTTCCGGAAAAAGCAGATTCCTCGGGCAAACACCGCCCTCGGAATGACACGTGAGCGAGTTTTTCAGCAGCCTGCTAAAGCCCCACGGGAAGCAGAACCACGTGCCGATTGCAACCGACCGCGCTTCCTTCTAGAATCGGCGCCATCGGACCGCCGGAGGTTCCTGCACGGGCCCCGGCAGACTTCTCATACATCGAGCGAACCTGGAAGTCCTTAGGTTCCGCTGAGTTTTTTCTGAAAGGCCTATGAACCCAGCCATAGGACACGAAAACAAACACATATATGAATTTGGGGCGTTCCGCTTGGACCCAGTGGAACGCATCCTGGCCAGCAATGGCGAGCGGATCCCGCTGGCGCCCAAGGCTTTCGACACCCTGGTGATCCTCCTCCAGCACAGCGGGCACGCCTTGACGAAGGTCGAACTATTAAGGACCGTGTGGCCGGACACCTTTGTCGAGGAGAACAACCTCACCCAGCACATCTCGCTGCTCCGAAAAGCGCTGGCAAGCGGCTCCGAGGACCGGGAATACATTGAAACCGTGCCGAAGCTCGGCTACCGCTTCGTTTGCGAGGTTCGAGAAATTGACGGCGACGCTTCGGCTTCCCCCTCGGCTCCGCACGGGGCTTCGGCAGGAACATGGACAGGCGAGAACGAGGTCGTGGTATCAAAGCGCACGCGCACCCACATCGTGCTGCGCGAAGTAGAAGAGGAATTCTCGGACGAGCCAGCCCCTGCGGAGACAGCAGTAAGTCACCAACCGGTGGGAATCGAACCGCAGGCCATCCAGGAAATCGAGACCGAACGAAGCCTATCTCTGCAGCCGCAAGCGAAATGGAGGCCAAAATCCGTTTTCATTGCGGTCACGCTAATTTCGTTATCTCTAGCAGTATTGGCAATTTAGCATACTTGGACTCCGTCGAAATCCCCGATCCCATCCGCAGGCCCACGCACAGTGGCAGTTCTGCCGTTGCGGAACTTGAAGCCGGATGCCAAGACTGATTTTCTGAGCATGGCTTTGGCAGACGCCATCATCAGTCGTCTCGGATATGCCAGTGAGATCAGCGTTGAGCCGTTGTCCTCGGTCGCTAAATACCGGAACACCGACGCCGACGCACGACAAATTGAGCGAGATCTTAACGTGCAAAATGTGCTGGCGGGGACTTACCTTAAAGAAGGCGACGATCTTCGGGTCACGATAGAGTTCATCAGTGCTGACAAGAACGCCAGTCCCCGGCGTGAGAACGTCCAACTCAAATACGACAAACTCTTCAGGGTGCAGGATTGGGTGGCGGTTAGCGTGATTCATTCGATGGGCCTTGAGTTGCAGCCGGAAGAAGCCGGGCGTCTCAACAAAGGCGCGCCAACCAATCCCGCTGCTTACGAGTATTATCTCCGCGGCATGGACCAGGGATTCAAGTCCGATTGGGAAAGCGCCGTGAAGCTGCTGGAAAAATCGGTTGCGCTCGAACCGGGGAACGCGATGGCCTGGAACGAACTCGGTACCGTTTATCTCGGCTATAGCCAGATTCAGGGCGGAGATTCTAGCTACATCGATAAGGGATGGCAGGCGTTTCATCGCGCCATCGACTTGGACCCCCAAAATCGATTCATCGTGGATTTGATGGCGTTTCACCTTCTTGAGCACAATAAGGCTGGGCAGGCAATACCTTTATTGCAAGAATCTCTTCGCCACAATCCAACCGATTCCTTCGCGCACTGGTATTTGAGCGAGGCTTATCGATACGGCGGGGCGCTTGAACAGTCCGTGGCGGAGGGAGAACTCGCGCTCAAGCTGAACCCAAATGTCGCCAATAACCTCACATTCAACACTTATCTGTATGTGGGGGAATATAGCAAATTCCTCAACAGCTTGCCGCGTGATGAGAATAATGCTCGGGCCATTTTCTATCGAGGACTCGCCTACTTCTACTTGAAAGATACGCGGAAAGCGGCGGAAGAGTTTGACCGCGCTTTCGCGCTGAATCCTGCACTGATACATTCGCAGATTGGCCGAGCCCTCACCTACGCTATACGCAACGAGGCCGCCCAAGGACTCGAACTGACGAGTAGCATCGAACGATCTGGTGGTGACGACGGCGAGATGCTATACAAAATGGCCCAATCCTATGCACAGCTCGGGGATGCACACTCCTCTCTCCGTCTGTTGCTCAGGTGTATTGAGCTGAATTTTTATCCCTATCCATATTTTGTGCGTGACCCGCTGCTGGAACCTGTACGCAGGGAACCGGAGTATTTTGCGGCGATGGAACTCGCACGCCAGCGTCAGGAGGAATTTCTGAAGCGATTGCACTGAAAGCCACCTCGTATCAATCGGGCCAACGGATGAATCGGTGCCGATCAGTTACCTATGGTCGGCTAACCGGAACCTATCCGGCTTCCGCGGCGGGATTATTCCTGTGAAGTCGGCTTCTCGGAATGTGGCCGGGAGTATGGGTGGCCAAATAAAAGCAAGCGGATCACCTGGCACTATTTCGCAGGAACGACCTCGCCTTCACCAGTCCAGCAATCAACAATCCAAATCCGAAACTACCGGCCGCTAATAGTCCATTTGAAAACAACAGATGCGCCACCGTAGGCGGCCAATTTCGCGGAATTGCCGCTCCTTCCGGGAACAGCAGAAGCAGCAGCGGCAACATGGATATGCTTTGCGTTCCGGCCAACTCGCGATACGTTGCGTACCAGAAGATGGCAATCCGCACAAACGCGATGATCCCACCCACTTTTGCCGCGTAGGTCCAAGCGGACGTCGAATCTGGTCTCAAGTAATGCTTTGCTAGCTTTGTCTCGCACAGGAGCCAAATGCATAGCACCAGTATTAGCCCGAATCCGGCGACATTAACAATCACGAGCTATTCATACCTCCGTATTTGAGTTCGACCTTTCGTGTCCTCCAATCCCAAGTCCCGGTAAGTCGGCTCGGAGGAAGTGATCTGCCTGCTTGGCTTCGATTCTGGACGGTTTACGTGGAACTCGGAAGTAATTCCACTTGCCTGGTAAGTCGCATTCCCGGACATTGAACCACTACCGGCGGGGGCTAGGGCTACTTGTTTCCGCGGGCGGGGGTGGTGCTATAATCCCGGCAAATGGTATCCGCAATCGGGCCCGCACGGGCCGGTCCCCAGTTGTTTGTGCCCTGACGGCCCCGGGCAGGGGAGGTAGCCATGGATACATTCCACGACATCCTGTATACAGTGCTGATTGCCTGGGGAGTGGTCACTGCTGCGCTGGTGTGCCTGCTGATCTACCGCGGGACGCTGGAGGCGCATGAGGATGATCAGATCTTCCTGGACGCGGCCGGGGATTCGATGGCCAGCGAGCAGCGAGCGTTGGTGGCGCGGATCGACAAGCTCGGCCGCCCGATTACGCTGCTGATTGTTCTGTCGAGCGCGCTGCTGCTGGTGGTGGTAGGAATCTGGCTGTGGGAGGGGTACAAAAACTTCTGATTCCTGCGACGTTTCGGCAGAATCGGCCTTCGTAATTCCCTTCATCTCCCATTCAGGGCAGGCAGGGTAAAGAGCCGCGGCCGCTGCTAAGGTTTAGTTGGCGGTGGCGGAGCCGGCAGCGGAGGGTGCGTCGGCAGAGTTTGCTGCGGTTGCTGCGTTTGCGTCTGGTCGCCGCACATGGACGCGTCGAAAATCTGCGAAGTGTGATTGTGAACGATCAGCCAATTGTCTCCTTCCTTGGTGAGGACTAAGGTGGTCTGGCCTCGCGCAGTGTAGGCCTTTCCGTTGTACGTCGAATCAAACTGCCACTGATAAGAAGCCCATGCCGCATCTCCGCGAGAATAGATGCTGGTGTTTCTGCGGATCACGCTCATGCCGCCCTGAAAAGCGGCGCGCTGCTGCTGGACGAGCGTGGCGTAATTCTGCCAGCCGACGACGGGCGGCTCGTAGGTGGAGCGGATGAAGACGGCGCTGTCGGAATAATACTTGTGCATGGCTTCGATGTTGCCGGCCTGGAAGGCACCGAGCATTTCGCCAATGTTGCGGTCAATTTGATCAGGGACAGGCATAGGCATGGGGGGCATCGGCGAAGTATCCACCGGCTGATTCTTCTTCTTTTTTTGCGCTGCGGCTGCGGATGAGAGGAGAAGCAACACGATGAGAGCGGCGAAACAGCGCACCCAAGTGCTACGCGGATTCATGCGAATGTCCCTCCTGACCGCCACGAAGAATAGCACGAGGGATGATGCGGAGATGCGGCGATTGGCGCGGTGTGTTGGCGCATTTGGAACGGGCAGGCACTAAGTGTTGCGGGCGAGGCGGAGACCGTAATCGGCGTATTGAAAATCGGGAGGGATGCTGGAGCGGGCGGCGCAGCGCGAGACTTTCGTGGCGTGGCGCCAGGAACCTCCGCGCGAGGCGCGCCTCGAGCCTTCCGGCGGTCCCTGCGGATTGCGATCGGGGGAGACAAGGTAGTAGCTGGGGTCAAACCAATCGGCGCACCATTCGTGGATGTTTGCGCCGATGTCGAAGAGGCCGAAAGCGTTCTGCTCTGCGTGTCCCACGGGTTCGGGAGCTTGCTTCCATCGCGCGGAATAGTTTGCGAGCGACTCGAGCGGGGCATCGCCCCAGGGATAGAGTTTCTGGTCAACACCAGCGCGCGCGGCGCGTTCCCATTCGGCTTCAGTGGGCAGGCGGTAGCGGCGTCCCGTTTTTTCGCTCAACCACTCGCAATACGCCAGTGCGTCAAACCACGAAGGCGCGACGACGGGCTGCTCGGGATGCGAGAAAACGGGATCGTCCCAGTGAAGCGGTTTGCGGTGGTGCGTTGCGGCGAGGAATTGCGCGTACTCAGAGTTGGTCACCTGACATGCGGCCAATTCGAAAGCATCCACCCATACGCGATGGATGGGGCTCTCGTTGTCCTGGCCGGTATCGCTGCCCATCAGGAACGAGCCTTCAGGGATGCGCACCATGCGCGGCTCGATGAAAGCAGAGCGCTCGGGCGCTGAGGGTTCATTCTTGCTGCGTGGCATGAGGCGTCTGGCTGAGCAGGTTGACGAAGAGGCGATACGCGCCGGGGACCCCCGCGGGCAACTGGCGGAAAAACGAGAGGCCGGTGTAGACGTACACGCCTTTGCCGTAGCGCGCGTAGACGAGCGCGCCGGTGGCTTCTGATTCGCCGGGATCTTTCAAGCCGAGCACGGCCTGGTAGTGTGAATCAAATGTGCCCCAGAAATAGAGGCCGCGCTCCTGCACCCAGCCTTCGAAATCGGCCAGCGTGATTTTGTTGGGCGAGTTCAGCAGCGGATTTTCCGGCGCGAGGAAACGCACCGGGGAATTCGCGTCGATAACACGGGAAGTACTTTCCGGCAGCTTTGCAGGATAGGGCGCAGGAAAATTTTCGCCGGAATTGAAATCGTGCTGAAACTGGACCACCAGCGAGCCGCCGCGCTGGACGTAGTCGAGCAGTCGCTGATTCGAGCGGAGAAGATCGGGGCGCAATTCGTAGGCGCGGATGCCGACGACAATCGAATCGTAGCGACTGAGATCTCCGAAGGCCAGCGCCACTTCATCGAGCAAATCCACCTGGACGCCGATCTGCCGAAGAATTTCGGGCAGCGGATCGTTTTCCGCAGCGACGTAGCCGACGTGAAGATGCGCGGGCACGGCCAGGTCCATCACGTGGACGGTGGCTTCGGCCGGCTCGCTCCAATTGCGGGTGGGCATGGTAGGAATGGGTTCAAGTGAAGTGCGGAAAATTTTGTCACCGAATTTGGCGTGAGGCTTCAGATCGTAGGCGCCAGCGGCAGGCCGAGCCGGAGCTGTGACGACGAAGCGGATCAGTTGATCGCCCGGGCCTTTGAAATCGAGCGGCTCGATTGGTTTCGCGCTCCAACTCGGCGGCGTGTCGAGGCCGACGGTGACCATTGCGGCTTGCGTTCCGTGATAGCGCACGCGGGCGAGCAATTTTACGGGCTCGACCGCGCGCTCGAGCGGCACCATTACTTGCTGCGGATCGACCGTCAATGTGACGGCGGGAACTAATTCGAGTGAATAGGTGTGAATTCCTGTGGTGGCGGTTTCGACGGATTCCACTGGTTGTGTGATCGGGATTGTGTAGCCGTCCAAATTCACGCGCAGCTCGACGCGCACGAGCGGCGGGGGAAACGGGAGAATTGCGTCGCCGTGAGAGCTGGGCGGCTTCGCGTCTGCAGGAATGCTCACCGTGAAGCGGTAGATGCTGGGTTCGTTGGAATCGCCGGGAGCCGCAGTCCAGCCGGGCGGGAGCAGTAAGTTCGACTTGTCGAGCGTCCATTTCACGGGAACAGCCGAGCGCCCGGGCAAAGTAACTTCTACCGTGAAATTTTCGCCTGCGACCAGTTCATGGCGCTCCGCTTGAGCCAGGATCGTGAGCGCGACGTCTTCATTGAGGGCCAGATCGATCCTCTTCCTCAGTTGTTCAAGCTCCCATAACACGCCTGCTGTTTCTGCGCCGCCCGTATTTGAAATATGGTCCTGCAATCCTGCGACAGCATTTCCTGCCTCGGCCAACGATTTCGCGGCCGCGGGCCGGTCGAGCGCGAGTGCGGATTTGCGCGCTGCGGCAAGCTGCTCGTCGGCGCGAGCGAGTGCCGGCGCAATCAGTGATTGAAAACTTGGAAAGCGCGAGGCGAGCGTCGTGGTTGGTTCGGCCAGCAGCTTCGCGTCGAACGAACCGGCGGGATCGCCCTTCTCATTTTCGCGGATGAGATACACGGGGCGGCGGAAGAAAGCATTACCGAAGAATGCGGGCGTGCCTTGCGAGCGATGATTCGAATGGCCCTCCATGCCTAGCTCGACGTAGCTCTTGCCCCATAGCGACGATACATCGTTCGTAGGAAGCTCGACTGCGCCCACTGTGCTCCCGCGTGCTGGGCGGACTACCAGGGTGACTTTCCACACCGCCAGACCTTCGGCGAGCTGCTGCGGGAACATTTTCGGATCCGCGGCTGCGGCGATTGCTTGCGGCGTCAAAATGCCGCTCTCCTGGTGATGTCCGTGTCCGCCACGCACGCCGCCCCAGCCATTGATCACTACTTGCGGGCGATAGGTGCGGAGGACGCGCACCATGTCTTCCAGCGCGACGTCGCCCCAGGTTTTTGCGGCCTGCTCGGGGGTTTTCAAGTAGCCGGTATCGGGAGCGCGGGTGAAAAATTGGCGCACACCGTACATTTTTCCTGCGGCGAGCAATTCTTCGGTGCGGATGACGCCGAGTGGGCCACCCTGTTCCGGGCCGATGGCGTTTTGTCCGCCCTGGCCGCGGGTGATGGTGAGGAGCCCGACATCGGCATTCAGGCCGTGGGAAAGGTAAGCGAGCAGGCTCGACCATTCATCGTCGGGATGAGCGGTGATGAACAGAATGCGAGTTGAGACGCGGGACTTGTTGATGGCTTCGACGGTTTCAGGGAGAGATTGAGCCAAGGCGCGCGCATGGCGTGGCGCGAGCGCGGGCGCTGCGAGCACGCAGAGAAGTGGAGCGACGAGCCGCGCATGCAAACGTGCATGACAAATCTTAATCAAGCGACCTCCTCGAATGGCCATTGACGCAGCAGTCGCGCGCGCCCCAAATATACAAGGATACCTGCTGCCATCGCCGCAAGCGAGGCCAGCATTGGTTTCCGCCCAGTCGAAATGAAGATTGCGATCCATCCCACGATTGCGAGCAGCGCCGGCACAGGATAGAGCCACATGCGGAAGGGCCAGCGGTCGGCCTGCCAGCGCCGGTGCAGTAGGAGCAGGCCCACCGCCTGGCCCACAAATTGGATGAGGCAGCGCATGGCCAGGATGGCGCGGATTACTGAAAAGAGTCCGAAGAAGAGGCAAATGAATATGGAGGTTGCGCCTAAGGCGAGGAGCGAAATGTGGGGGAAGTGTTTGGTGGGATGGACGCGGCCGAAGATGGAGAAGAAATTTCCGTCGAGTGCGGCGGCGTAGGGCACGCGTGAGTATCCCAGCGTGGCGGAGAAAATCGAGCCGAAGGCCAGCACGAGAATCAGCGCCGTCGCGAGCGTGGCCCAGTTCATTCCGAAGGTGCGTTCAACGAACAGGCTGACGACGAAGGGCGTCGTGGCCGCTTCCTGCCAGGGGATGACGGCGAGGATGCTGGTCTGCATCGCGAAATAGAGGAGAGCGATGCCGAAAATCGAAAAATAGATTGCGCGGGGGATATTTCGCTCCGGATTTTTCATTTCGCCGCCGAGGTTGCAGACGTTGTAATAGCCGAGATAGCTGTAAACCGTCTGGACCGAGGCGTGGCCGAGGCCGGCGAAGAAAATCCAGGAAAAATTCCAGGTTCCGGGGGAATACGTGAAGACGAGGCTGCGATTGAAATGAGTGGCGCCGCCGTAGATGAGCCAGAGAATGGTGCCGAGAACGATGACCCAGAGCACGGTGGAGATTTTTCCGATTGTAGTGATTCGGCGGTACAACAGGACCACGGCAAGAAGAATCAAGAGAACTGCGACGACACGGCCGTAATTTGCCAGGATGGTACTCGCGTCGCGGGCATGAGCCTGAAACCAGCCTGCCACACCCGGAATTTTGCCCGTGAGATAGATGGAATAATCCGCAAAACCGAGCGCGCCGGAGGAAATGCTGAGCGGTGCCTGAAACAAAGTCTGCCAGATGAAGAGGAACGACATCAGCCGTCCCCAGCGATTCGCGCCGTAGGCTTCGCGAAGAAATACATAGCTTCCGCCGGCCTGCGGCATGGCGGCGCCCAGCTCGGCCCAGACGCAACCATCGAGCAGCGCTAGAACTGCTCCAGCCACCCAAGCTAGGATGCACTGCGGCCCGCCCATCGCCTGGACGATGAACGGAATCACGATGAACGGGCCAATCCCCACCATGAAAGTCATGTTGAGAGACGTGGCTTCGAGAAGACCAAGTCCGCGTTCGAGTTTTTCCGACTCGCTCATCTGTTCCTGCGGCTGCGCAGAAACGCAAAGGATAGCAAGAAAGGCAGCGCATTGTGGGGCGTTTCGGGGCGCGGAAGATTTGGCTAGCGGGTCAGTTTCCGATTATCCGACTACACGTCCACTAACACGCACGGCGACCTCCAGAGGGGAAACCCGCAAGTATTTTCACCCTTCGAGTTTGTACACATCAGTCAAAGGCGGAAGGTCAGAGTGGGCGGAGAAAAAGCCGTCGTACGAAAACCGGCCTGACGCTACAGACCGGGAGTGACAGCGGCGAGAGACGGCGTCCTCTTTGCCCGGCGGGCTGATTCAATCAGTTGGCCTTGGCTATTGTGGCTTCGTAATCACTCCGCAAGCGATTCGCGGTGGCGCTGCGGCGGAAACTTCCACAGCAACCGCGTGAATCACAATGGAAGTTCCCCCGTTGCTGAAGACGGAATTGCTCTCGGTGCCCAATGTGACGCTTGGAGCGATCACACTCGTATGGGCAGTGCCATCCGCGCCCACCGTCAAAACAAAATTAGGGATGTCGCCCGCGGGCAAGCCGGTGGGGCCGTGCTCGCCGTGGCTTGCGCCCGTGGGATTGAAGTGAGGTCCTGCAGACTTGAAGTCTGGCGCCTCGCATTTCGCGAACTGGTGAATGTGCATCAGATGCGCGCCGGGCGGCAGGTTCTTAATATCCAACTTAATCTTCACGCCTTGCGGCGCTTCGGAAAGCGCGGCCGTTCCGACGCTCTTGCCCTGAGCATTTATGATGTCCACGGCGACGGGCTTCGACGTGGCGCGCTTTTGGCCCTCTTGTGCGAAAACCGCCGCAACCGAAAGCGTAAGCAAGAATGCCGCACACGCCATGGGTCTGGTCATGTTTCTCCACCTCCATCTCGAATATTCGGCGCCCGCCGGAAGATCTCTCTCACTCTACTACGGCGTCTTCCCTGTGCAACACGGTGTGACCTTACTGCTATCAGATGCGTCATGCCTATTTGGCCCGCTCATTTCCGAGGAAATCCATCGCCCGTTTCGCGAAAAAGTGTCGGGTAAGTCCCGATCATTGCAATAACCGGAAACCGACCCACTGCCAAGAATTGCGATTGCGCGAGAAACCCGCCCACCTGCGTTACCATGCTGCACGATATGCTCGGATTTGGGCTGGGAGTGACGGCGGGGACGGTTGCGATTCTGGTGGCCGCATATTTTTGGAAGCGGCGCCGGCGCGCATTTCCTCTCTATGGCTGGATTGGGCTTTTGGCGCTGGTGGCGGCGGAAGGGCTGCTGTTCCGCGGCGTCGAACCCGTAGCGACATATTTCACGCCGATTGCATGGACAGCGTACATTCTGATTGCTGACGGAGCAGTGCTGGCGCTGACGAATCGTTCGCGCTTGCACGATGCGCCCATCACGGTCGCGCACATGGCAGTGCTTTCGATTCCACTGTGGCTGATCTTCGAAGCGTACAATTTGCGCCTGCACAACTGGACTTACGTGGGCGTGCCGCAGTGGCCGCTGGCAGCGCTCGGCTACGGCTGGTCGTTCGCGACCATCACTCCGGCAATATTTGAAACTTCGGATTTGGTGCAAGCATTCCTTCCGGCGCTGCCGGCGGAACCCCGGAAAATTTCGCGCGCGACTGAAAATGCAGTGATGGCCTGCGGGGCGGCGTGCTTGATTCTTCCGCTGGTGCTGCCGCAGAGATTCGCTGCGTACACTTTTGCGTTGGTGTGGGTGGGATTTCTCTTGCTGCTCGACCCGATCAACCGACGGCTTGGCCTGCCGTCGTTTCTTGGCGATTTATCGGAGGGGTTTCTTCGGCGGGTGTACGGCTTCTCGATGGCAGGGTGGATCTGCGGCTGGCTTTGGGAGTTCTGGAACAACTGGGCCGCGGCTAAATGGCATTACACATTTCCGATGTTTCAGCAGATGAGGATTTTCGAGATGCCCGCGCCCGGGTATCTCGGCTTTCTACCCTTTGCGATGGAATGTTTTGTGATGTACGTTACCGCGGCCTGGCTGGTGGGCTGGCTGAAGAGGGTGAAATGAAGCGCGCGCGGTGGGGATATCTGCTGCTGATGATGATTGCAGGCATGGCGCCGCGTGCGCCGGCAACGCACGCGGGTGGCATCACAATTCCCGCGGAAGCGCAACGGGCGATGGACAAGATTTACGCCGGCGACCCCGACGGCGCGATTCCGCTCGTGCGTGCGTTGCAACAAGCGCAGCCGGAGCATCCGCTGGGGTTCGCGCTCGAGGGGGAGGCGCTGTGGTGGAAGCGTTACTGCGGGGCGCTCGAAATCAAGTACGGCATGGTGGACAGCTGGAAGCGCAGCAGAGAGCGCGAGGATGATGCGTATTTTCGGCTCGCGGACCGGGTGGTCCATCTGGCGCAGGCGCAGCTCGAAAAATCAGACACCGCGGAGATGCATGTGTACGCCGGGATGGGCTGGGCGCTGAAGTCGCGCATGTATGGGTTGCGAGGCGAGAACCGCAGCGTGGCGCACGCGGGCGTCAATGCGCGTACGGAAATGCTGCGCGCGCTCGAGCTCGATCCGCAAATGGCGGATGCCACCGCCGGCGTGGGCATCTACAACTATTATGTGGCCACGCTATCGCCCATCGTGAAAATGATGCGGTTCTTCATGGGCATTCCCGGCGGGGACAAAGAGAAGGGCGTGAAGCAGATGGAAATCGGGATGAATCAGGGAGTGCTACTGCGCGTGGACGTGCGCTACATTTTCGCGAAATCACTGCGCCAATACGATCAGAAATACGAGAAGGCGCTCGCGATTGCCGAGTCTCTGGTGGCACGCTATCCGCAGAATCCGATTTTTCTGCTGCTGGCAGGAAACTTGAAGGCGGAGTTGGGCCGCAACGACAAAGCTTCAGAATATTTTCAAGCGGTGCTGAAGACTTCCGCTCCCACGGCGGATTGCGGGGCTTGTTCGGGCTGTGCGCGCTGCGACCAGTGCGCTGCGCGAGTTCGCGATCTGGCAAGTTCGTTCCTCAATTCACTACACTAACGCAGGCTCGCCCTGCGTGGTGCCTCGGCGCTCGCCGATCCGGCTCATCAAAAGCGCTGCAAAGCAACCGGATGCGAACACAGCGCCCCACAACGCGTGGGGTCCCCAGCGCTGCAGCAAATTCGCGCCCAGAAATCCCGCAAGTGCAAATGAAATGCTGAACGACATGGTGTATAGCCCCATGTATTCGCCCCGGCGGCCGGGTGGGGCGATTTCCGCTGCGTAGGCTGCGCTGGCCGGCAAGAGAATCATTTCGCCGAACGTCCACACCACGGTGGCCGCGAAAATTCCCGCAGGTGAGGTGACCAAACCGAAAGAGCCGAAGCCGATGGCATAGAGAAGGGCGCCCAGTGAGAGGGCGCGCCGATGAGGCCAGTGCGCCATGGCCGTGTTCAAGGGGACCTCGATGGCCACGATCAGCAGCGTGTTCAACGTGAATACGCTTCCGTACAGCGATTCCGGCAAATGCAGGTTGCGCACTAGAAATAGCGGCAGGCTGGAAGTGAGTTGAAAGAAAACGAGCTGCGCGGG
>Ga0307469_10000392_pt1 | contig 16297 bp, 12 predicted proteins | sample atmos_gasesAM2C__FD_203084 | JGI IMG/M metagenome (GOLD analysis project Ga0307469, IMG submission 203084) | Hardwood forest soil microbial communities from Morgan-Monroe State Forest, Indiana, United States - atmos_gasesAM2C_515 | ecosystem: Environmental > Terrestrial > Soil > Temperate...
TGCGTCATCGCCCTCAACGACCACCAGGACGCGGGCGGACCGGGAGTCGGGTGCCAAGTGCACTTCACTCACGTTGACCAGGCCGATGCGCGGATCGCCCAGTTCTCCTTCGAGAATGGTTTCAATTTCCTCGCGCAGCGCTTCGCTCAGCCGCTCCCGATGGTATTTTTGACCACGCCGTTCCAAAGAACCACTCCCGGATAAAACCAATGAGAATATCAGAAGTCAGGCTGCCCGGGGGGATGGTCGAACTGGCAGCCGCGTGCAAATGCTATAGGAATTCTACAAAAGAGTCTGTGAGCTCGGCCCCGCCATTATTCGCCACGCGGGTGGCAAAGCGTTCGACGTTCCTCATCAGCCCGTCGAGATAGTCGCGCGAATCGGATACACTGACCACCCCAACCGTCGCGCGGTTCCATAGACTGCTCGCGTCCAACTCGGCAACGGCCACGTTGAACCGCGAGCGCAGGCGGTCTTTCAGGCTGCGCAACACCTGTCGCTTGTCCTTGAGCGACTGGGCGGCTTCGATGCTGAGCTCGAGCGTGAGAAAAGCGATCATTTGGTCGCTGGCCGTCGGCCGTTGGTCGTTTGCGAACCAGATTTGCCAACGACTAACGACCAAGGGCCAACGACTAGCCTTTAAGCAATCACTTCCGCGGCGATGCGCTCGGTCACGAAGGCTTCGATCACATCGCCCACCTTGATGTCGGCGTAGTTGGCAATCGCGATCCCGCACTCCATGCCGTTACGCACCTCGCTGGCGTCGTCCTTGAAGCGCTTGAGCGAAGCGATCTTGCCTTTGAAGATCACCACATTGTCGCGCAGCAGACGAACCTCGGAGTCGCGCTTGATGAGGCCATCGCTGACCTGACATCCGGCGATCGTACCCACCTTGGGAATGCGGAACGTGTCTTTCACATCCGCGCGGCCCTGGTAGGTTTCCTTGATGGTCGGCTCGAGCAGGCCGGTCATGGCGCGCTTGATCTCGTCCTGCAGCTCGTAAATGATCGAGTGCAGGCGGATGTCGACCTTGTCCTGATCGGCGAGTTCCTGCGCCTTGCGCTCCGGCCGCACGTTGAACCCGATGATGATGGCGTTCGACGCAGAAGCCAGGAGCACGTCGGATTCCGTGATCGCTCCTACTCCCGCGCGCAAGACCTTCAGCCGCACTTTGTCATTCGAAAGCTTGGCAAGCAGGTCGGATAGCACTTCGATCGATCCGCCCACATCGCCCTTGAGAATGATATTGAGTTCCTTCGTGCCTGCGGTCTTGAGCTGCTCGGCCAGACCTTCGAGCGAGACACGCGAACTCTTGGCCAGCTGAGCTTCACGAGCCTTCTGCTCGCGATACTCGGAAATGCCGCGCGCTTTGTCTCGGTCGGCGACGACAACGAACTGATCGCCAGCTTGTGGCAGGCCTTCCATGCCCAGGATTTCCACCGGCGTCGAAGGAGGAGCCTCTTCCAGCTGTGCGCCCCGGTCGTCGAACATCGCGCGGACTTTTCCGTAGACGTTGCCGACGACGAAGTTATCGCTGGTGTGCAGAGTTCCATCCTGCACGAGCACGGTGGCCACCGGACCGCGACCGCGATCGAGTTTGGCCTCGAGCACCACGCCGCTGGCGGAACGCGCCGGATTGGCGCGCAGTTCCTGAAGATCGGCGACCAGGCAGATCATTTCCATCAGCAGGTTCAGATTGGTTTTCTTCTTGGCGGACACGTCGACGAAAACGGTGGTGCCGCCCCAGTCTTCCGGCATGAGGCCGCGATCGGCAAGTTGTTTCTTCACGCGATCGGGCATGGCTTCCGGCTTGTCGATTTTGTTGACCGCCACGATGATCGGCACTTCCGCCGCGTGTGCGTGGTCGATGGCTTCGAGTGTCTGGGGCATCACGCCGTCATCGGCAGCCACCACCAGCACCACAATGTCGGTGGACTTGGCGCCGCGGGCACGCATACGAGTGAAGGCTTCGTGACCGGGCGTGTCGAGGAATACGATCTCGCGCCCGTAGGCGGGAGATTCAGTGTCCATGACCCGCACTTTGTAGGCGCCGATATGCTGCGTGATTCCGCCCGCTTCGCCTTCTGCGACCGTGGTGGAGCGAATCGAATCGAGCAGCGTCGTCTTGCCGTGATCGACGTGGCCCATGATCGTCACCACAGGGGGACGCGCCACCGCTTCCGTGACGCCCTCTTCACTGGTACCGGCGGCATCGGCGATATCTTTCTGCGCCTGTTCCTCAAAACTGATGACGTTGGTATCGGCGCCGAAGAAGCGCGCCATTTCGCTGGCCAGTTCTGCGTCGAGTGTTTGGTTGATGGTGGCAAACACTCCGCGCGACAACAGCCGAGCGATCAAATCCTTCGCGCGAATGTCCAGCTTCTCGGCCAGATCCTTCACGCTGATGCCTTCGGTGATAGTGATGTTCCGCGTGATGGGCTGGGGCTCATTGGAGAGTGAAAGCCGGGGCGGCGGAACGTAGCCCTTCATCGGGCCTTCCTTCACGCCACGCGGTACATACCGCTGTCCGGGGCGGCGCGATGGGCCTCCGGGACGGCTGCCGGGACGCGTGGGCCCCGGAGGAGCCATGGGCGCGCCTGGGCCGACGCCAAGAGGACGCGCACCAGTCGGCGACGAGCGGGTCGGGTGCATCGGACGGCGCTCGCCCGGACGTAGCGGCGGACGGGGCCCGCCGGGGACCTGCGGGCGTGGCCGCTGAAAAATGGGCTGGCCCGGGACAGGACGGCCAGGCACCGGACGCGAGGCGATCGGCACTCCCGGCTGGACTGGCTTGGGCGGTGGTGCTTTGTACACGGGGCGCGGCCCGGTTTGCGGAACGATCATGCGTGGCGACGGGGGGGCTGGCGCTGCCGGCTTTGCAGGAGCAGCCGACGCGGGCGCAGGCCCGCTAGCAGCCGTGGCGGCGGGAGACGGCGCTGCGGCTTGCGCCGAGACCTCAGGCTGCACACCCGCCTGAGGTGCCGTTGGAGCCGCCGGGCGCGGCGGCGCAGCCACTGGCGGCGCTGAAGCAGCCGGAGCAGCAGGCTTGGCCGCAGGCGGAGCCGGGGGTGGTGTTACCGGCGCGACCGGTACCCTTGCGACCGGGCGAGCCACCGTTTGCGGCGTAATGAAACGCGGTGCGGGTGGCGGAGGACTCGGCGGAGCTGCAGGCTTCGGCGCGGGCGGGGCAGCCGAGGCCGCAGGTGTTGCGGAAGCAGGTGGCTTGGCTTCAATGGGCGGAGCCGCCGGACGAGTTGGCGGTGCGGCCGGGGTCGCCCCAGCTTGCTGCTGCTTGGTGATCAGCTTGAGCACATCGCCGGGCTTCGAAATGTGGGATAGATCAATCTTGGTCTTGATTTCGTCGCCTTCACGGCTGGCGCGCGACTTGGCAGGAGAGGACTGTGCCTCGGAGGCGGCGCGGAAATGCGCCCGTACCTTTTCTGCTTCGTGTTCCTCGACCGAACTCGAGTGCGTTTTCTTCTCGGTAACTCCGACTTGGACCAGGACGTCAAGAATCGCCTTGCTCTTGACTTCCAGTTCCCTGGCCAGATCGTTGATTCGAATCTTACTCATCCGCCCTTTCTTGGCCCCGCCACCGCTCCCTAAGTCTTCATAGCATCCTCACGGAGTCAGCGTTGCACACCGCCCCGCCGCCTGCGCGGCGAGCGCGGAAAATCCTGATCATTCCTTTGGTTCGGCGGAGGTGTCTTCCTCCCCGCCCTCGGTCTGCGCGGCCGCATCCTCGGCGACCGGCTCCGTTTCTTCCGCTGCCGCGGCGACTTCCTGTATCTCGCCTTCGACCGGCACCTCTTCGGCAGCGACCTCCCTCGTTGCGTCTTCGGAGGCGACTTCCTGAGCGTCGCCCTCGGCTACCGCGACCGCACCTTCTCCACCATCCAGGGTGGCGAAATAATTATTCACCGCCAAGCTGATTTTTTCTACCGTTTTGGGGCCGATGCCTTCAATGGCCTCCAGTTGCTCGGGGGTCATGTCGGCCAGAGCTTCCACCGTCGTGATTCCGGCCGCGCCCAGCTTCTCGATAAGGCCTTCGCCCAGTCCGGGCACGCTTTCCAGCGGCGTGGCAGTCTGCGAAGTCAGCGCCGACATCTGCTGCTCGACTTCCTGGCGCTTCTCTTCCTCGCTCTTGATGTCAATCTTCCAGCCGAGCAGCTTCGCCGCCAGGCGGACGTTTTGCCCTTTCTTGCCAATGGCGAGGGAAAGCTGCGTGTCATCGACCACTACTTCCAGATGCTTCTCCCCCGCATCCACCACGGTCACGCGGCTCACCTTCGCAGGCTGCAGTGCCTTCTCTGCGAACGTAACCGGATCCTCGTGATACTCGATGATGTCGATTTTCTCGCCGCGCAGTTCGCGGATGATCGATTGCACGCGCATCCCCTTCATGCCCACACAGGCGCCGACCGCGTCGACGTCTTTGTCTTTCGACATGACGGCGATCTTGGTGCGCTCTCCGGCTTCGCGCGCGATGGCACGGATCACGACCGTGCCGTCATAGATTTCCGGAACTTCGGTCTGGAACAGGTTCTGTACCAGCTCTGGCGCGGCACGGGAAACGACGACCTGCGGACCCTTCGACGCTTTCTCGACCCGCACGATCACGACGCGAACCCGCTCGCCATTCGCGAAGGATTCCAGCCGCGATTGCTCTTTGCGAGGCATGCGCGACTCGGCCTTGCCGATGTCGAAGATCACATCAGGACCTTCTACCCGCTTCACGGTGGCGTTCACGATCTCGCCGACGCGTGAAATATATTCGTTGTAAACCGTGTCGCGCTCGGCTTCGCGCACCTTCTGGAAAATGACCTGCTTCGCCAGCTGGGCAGCAATGCGTCCCAGAATGCCCTCGGTGACTTTGGGTATCTGCAGCTCGCCGCCGATCTCCACATTGGGATCCACTTTGCGAGCCTCTTCCAGCGTGACCTGCAAAACCGGATCCTCGATCTGCTCGGGAGTCTCGACCACGGTCTTCACGGCGAACGCCCGGATCTTGCCGGTGTCCTTGTCGAGTTGGGCGCGCAAGTTTTCCTGGGTCTTGTAGTACTTGCGGGTAGCGACCACAATCGCGTCTTCTACCGCGCTGACTACAATCTGCGGATCAATTCCCTTTTCCCGGCTCAGCGCGTCGATCGTGTTGTAGAGCTCACTTGCCATAAAGAAAATTTTGCTTCTTTCAAATTTCTGGTACTAAATTCGCCTTCTCAACGTTGGCCAGTTCGATCTCAACCCTTTGGGGCGCATCGGCCGCGGGGCGACGTTTTCGGCGCGCCTCGCTCAGGTCCAGCATCAACCGGCCGTCGCGAAAACTTTCCAGGCGGCCTTCAAAATGACGATTGCCGTTCACCGGCTCCCGCGTCATCAACTTCACCTTGCTGCCGGTGAATCGTTCGTAGTCCGCAGCGCGCGTCAGTTTCCGATCCAGCCCGGGTGAGGAAACTTCCAACACATAGCTTCCCGGGACGACGTCCTCGACATCGAGGATTGTCCCGAACTCCCGGCTGAACAGTGCGCAGTCTTCGTGGGTCACGCCCGCGGGCTTATCGAGGAAGACTCGCAGCATTCGGCTCTTTCCAGCGCCGTGCAGCTCGATGTCAACCACTTCCAGCCCACTCGTGGCGGCCACTCGCTCTGCGATGGCGCGCACGCGTTCTTCATCAAACGCCATGAAATCAATTGTTTACGAGGAACCCGCCGACCCGCGTTTGGCCCCAAACTAAAAAGTGGGCTTGCGCCCACTGGTGTGCTTCGCCAAATGCTGGTATTACACAACAGTTTCCAACTCCTGAATATACGCCGGTTAGGCGCAAAAGACAAACCGCTCAGGTCGCTCAACAAGAGCCTGTTTTACGAGCTTCCAGGCCAAATAGAGGCGGGATGGGCCAGTCTTCTTTGCAGAAAGGCCAAAAGCCTTTGACCGCAAAGTGCGCGAAGGTTCCGTAGAGGACGGAAACAAGGGCACTAACGATTTTCTTTGCTCGCTTTGCGGTTTTCTTAGCGACGTTAGCGGTTAAGAGCTTTAGGAGATGCGCGTCGGCAGACTACTGGAAGTTCGAAATAAGCACGACGTTACTGTTGCGATTTCCGCGCGCCAAAGCGAGTTGCTTGCCGTCGTGCGACCAGGAAAAATCAAAAATCAGGTCGGTTCTGAAGTGCGTGAGTTGCCGCGCAGGGCCACCGGTGAGCGGTTGTTCCCAAAGATTGCTAATTCCCTCGCGAGTCAAAACATACTGGAACGACTTGCTGTCCGGGGACCAGGCCAGTCCAAACATTCCCGGCGGAGCGTCAAAATGATAGACGGGGTCTCCGCCCTGCGCGGGAACTGCACCGAGCACGGACGGGCTGGTGGGTGTCTTTCCCCATAGATGGACGGCGACTAACTGGCCATCGGGGGAAATCGCGATTCGCGGGCGATCAATATTTTCGCTGAGTTTCGTAGGCGTCCCGCCCTCAATGGGAATTCTCCACGCACTCGCGCCGGTACTGGGGTTGGTTGCAGTAAAGGCAACCCACTTCCCATCACGCGAGCAGTCAATCTTGGAACCCTGCCTCATGGTAAGGGAGCCGACCCTGCTGAGTTGCATCGGGTTCCCGCCGTCGGCGTCGACGCGCCACACATCCGAGGTTGCGCCCGTGCGCACGACGTAGACGAGATACCGCCCGTCCCCACATGCCGCAGGCAGAGTCTGTGCCGCATTCCGCAAACCAAGATGAGTGGGCGATCCGCGCTCCGGCGGCATCGTTTCGATATGTCCATCGGAACCGGCGGTGAGAAGTTTTCCGTCCGCAGTCCATCCGGCAAGTGCGTGCGGCTCGCCGGAACTCACCTGCTGCGCGTCATCCAACGCTCCGGCACGCCCTACCCACAGGTCAGCGGTGGGGCTGTCCTGCATCACGGCGAGTGTCTTGCCATCCTGCGTGAGGCTGAGGCAGCAGGTCGAATAATCCGTGGGATCGTTGGTGAAGCGGCGGACCTCCCCGCTGGGATTACGTACGTACCAGACCTGTCCGCGCGCGCCGGGGGAGCCAGCGCGAATGGCCAGCAGAAGGCCATGGCCATCCGGCAACCAGACCGGCGGACCTAATGCTGAACCCGGTTCCGGTGTATACAGATTTCGCGCCTTGCCGTCAGCGACAGAGACCAGCTTGAGCACCGGGTGTTGACCGTCCGCAACCTCCCACAAGGTCAGAGCGATGGTCTTTCCGTCGGGGGACCATGCGGGAGTCGCGATATATCCGGCACTGACGACTGAGTTAAAACTCGCCAGACTGCGCTCCCCGGTGCCATCTGAGGATGCGACCATCAAGTTCCATAGATTCTTGTCGGGTGTTCCCCGCAGGTAAGCAATCTGTTTCCCGTCCGGCGAAAAGGTCACCCCCGTATCGACGTCTCGCACGAGTTGCGTGCTGGCGCCCCCCAGGGAGGCCATTTTGTATAGGTAGGCGTAGTTGAAGGTCAGCTTGTCGGAGCGGACGAAATAAAGATAGTTGCCGTCGGGAGAAAAGCTCAATCCATTAAACGCGAGTTCCTCGGGAGGAATGACCTGAACGTCGCTCCCGGTGGCCACCTGCCGCACCCAAAGACTTTCTTTTTCTCCGTCACGCACCACCCAGCCGACGTAGCGGCCATCGGGCGAAATGGTGAGATCGGAAGCTTTTCCGTTCTGGGTCAGCGGCGCAATCTGCATATTCTGCAAATTGAAATTCCCGCCACCTCCGCGGCCCGCGAACTTGTAGACACCGAGCCCGGCCGCGGCCAACAACGCCATCCCCACCGCGGCCCACACCCACTTTCCTTTGCTCGCCGGCGGTTCGCTGGCCTGCGTTGTAGCGGAACTCGATGACGGCGTGACGGCAGCCGTCCCTGCGGAAATGCTCGCTACCTGGCGCACTTTACCGGAACTGGTGTCCCGCTTCAGACGCTTCAGTTCGGCGCGCATTTCGTTCGCACCCTGGTAGCGCAGGTCGCGATCCTTTTCCAGCGCAGTTCGAATGATCTCGGTCAACTTGGACGGAAGTTCGGGATTGATGTCGGACGCAGCCAAAGGTTCGTGGTTCAGAATGCCGTCGAAGATCAGCGCGGTTGTTTCGCCCGCGAACGGCAAGCGCCCCGTGGCCATCTCGTACAGCACAGCGCCAAATGAGAACAGATCACTGCGCGCGTCCAGTTCCTTGCCCTTCGCCTGCTCGGGCGACATGTAGGCAACGGTACCGACCGCTGTGCCGGGGCTCGTAAGATGCGGCTCGAGGCCTCCCGTCATCGTATCGTCCTGCTGGGAGCGTGTTCCGGACTCCAGTTTGGCCAATCCGAAATCCAGAACTTTTGCATGGCCGCGCTTGGTGACGAAGATATTCGCGGGCTTGATGTCGCGGTGAACAATGCCGGCTGAGTGGGCGGCGTCGAGGGCGTCCGCAATGTCGATCGCCAGCGAGAGCAACGTCTCCAGATCGAGTGGGCGGCCGGCGATGCGATGCTTTAGCGTCACGCCATCGAGATACTCCATGGCGATGAACGCCTGGCCATCTTCGTTGCCGATGTCGTAGATGGTGCAAATATTGGGATGGTTCAGCGCGGAGGCCGCTTGCGCCTCGCGCTGAAAGCGCGCCAGCGCCTGGGGATCCTTGGAAACTTCTTCGGGCAGGAACTTTAAAGCGACAAAACGCCGCAACCGCGTGTCTTCCGCTTTGTAGACAACGCCCATCCCGCCACCGCCCAACTTCTCGACGATTTGATAGTGCGAGATGGTTCGGCCAATCATGGCTTCGCCCATAGGGATGTTCAGAAACTATGGAATGGTAGTCGGAACGAGGCGATGCGTCAAAGAATGCATTAAATCGACGCCAGTTTGTAACCCCTCGCGAGCTGCACGCAACAAGCTACTGCAAGGCTGCCTGCGTCGCTTTCACGATGTTGTTCCCAGTCTGCGAAGTGTAGTAAACGCTCGAGGCCTCGGCGGCGACATTGTTGTTATCGACCGTGATCGTGCCGGTTCCACCGGATGCGCCCAGAACTACGTTATTAACTGTCGCAGCCGCAGGGAAGCCACTCGTGATATCCAGCGAACGGATACATCCCGCGGTGGGCAAGCCGCCCGCGCCATTCGTGCAGGCGTCGCTTACACTCACAAACATGAAATCCCGGGAGAGCCGGGAGTTGAAAAACTCGGTGAGGGGCGAAGCGATCACGTTGTTTGTACCCCCAACCGACAACAATAGGGGTCCGTTGGCAGGGGTGGCATTCAGTTTGAAGGTTCCGTCGAACCCGATGTTGTAGAGCGCTGCCCGATGGGTAGTCGTACCGTCATTCCCTGCGACGTACAAGAATGGAGTTCCGACTCCGGTGTAGTAGGCGTTGTTAAAGTCCCCTTCCAGGACCGTGTTGGTAGTGTTGTCGCCAACGGCCAGGACGACTCTACTGCCAGCCGTCAGGTTGGTATCGGCTTGCGCAACAACAGCGCTAGCTCCACCGTTATTTCCCGCAAATGCGTACACCTTCTGTCGGCTGGAATCCACCACCACGGGTGCCGCCGTGATGCCCGTGGCTGCGAATGAAAACGTCCCGGAGTGGACGACTGCCGGGATAACAGAATCGTCAATGTAATCGATGTGCCCGGTGCCATCGGTCGCGAAGACGTGTCGCGACACGTTGTCATATACCGGTGTCGAGACTGCTGGGTTCCCGGGAATGGTAGCTGGCCAACCGCCCGTCGTGACCTCCGCGAGCGTGCCGTTAAAGACACCGGTGAACTTGTGCACCACGCTGGCCGTGCCGTTAGTCGTCACATAGGCAACATCATGCGCGTAGTCGACAAACGGGCCAGTGGTGGACCCGCTGGCCAAGGCGATCTTTGTGTCAACGGCAGTGTTGCCCGTCCCCGGCACAGCCGGTGCGGTCGCCGAGGTGCCGTTGCCCGCGCCTGTCTTAAACTGCAATACGTGAAAATTAGAAGTACCCGCTGCCGTATCGTTCTCGCTGAACGCAATCTTTTGCCCGTTCAGCGACAAAGCCACCAAACTCGGCACCTGCCCTGCGCCCACGGTGTAAGCAAACATCACGGCCGGTCCGGTTCCCGCACAAAAGCCTGATCCTGCAGGATTGGTGTAAAGGCGATTCAGACCGATGATGTTGGCCTGGTTGGCGGCGCCGTTCGCGGCAATTCCGGTGACCACGAAATCCGTTGTGCAGCTGGGCGCCGCCGTCACATCGAACACGAACTTCGCGGGGCCCGAAATTCTGCCGCCGCTCCCGCCACCCAATGGAAAACTCCAGTCTCGCTGGCTCGCTGCTTTTCTGTGCCGCTTGTGGTGGCCGTCGGAATCGCGATTTCGATCACGATCTCGATCGCGGTCGTGATCCCGCTCGTGTTCGCGGCGCCCATCGTCCTCGAACACCGCTTGCGGCCGCTCCGCGTGACGCCGCAAATACTGCTGCCAGAAGCGCGGCTCCCCCAGCATGGCGCCCCGAGCCTCGCGCGGCACTTCCTCGGAGAAGATCATGTGGCGGCTGCTCCAGTCCTGCACCATGCTGACCGGGACATGTCCGCTCTCCTGCGCTACCGCCGGCGTGAATCCAAACCACCACAGGGCGCTTGCCACCAAAATTCGCTGTTTCACGCTGGCCATCTCCTGCCTGGGAATTCGGTCCGATTGCTGCCCGCGGAACGAGGGGAAGGGTTTCGTTCTGGAATCATGCGGCAGTATGCGGCGAGCGTGGCCCGCCACAAAAATCCGGCACTCATCATACCGCTCCAACCCGGTACTAGAAAGTTACTGGAGTTACCATCGCTTACCTTACTGGCTCTGACAACTCTTGCGCCTCGTCGCCGCGTTCCGCTATGACGATTTGCGATTGAATCTGCATTGCGGTTGCGAGGGACTGATCTTGCCGCAAGCGAGCGCCATGGTTTCAAATGCGCGCTCCAACCGGAATTCTGGCTTTTGGTAAGGCTTTCGCGCCGATTCGGCTTCGGATTTTGCCCCTGGCGCACGAGCCTTTTCGACGTCGCCCATGTGAACGCGGTTTCCCCCCGAAATTTATTGTAGGGAGTCGCGTGCGGAATCCGCAGCGCCGTTTCGCTGTTAGCGTTAACCTCCAAGGTACTCCCGTGAATGCAGGAGAAGAGGCTTCAGCAGCAGTCCGCGCGATCGTTGTAGGTCAACGATTCGTGCAGGCCTTTGAAAGGGATTCGTCTAGATTGCGGGCGGGTCGGCGTCGGTATGGCCTTCATTTGCCACTGCGCGCACGTTCTCCCTACAATAGAGGGATATCCTGACTGCGGAATTTAAATATGATTCATTTTCCCGTTCCTGAGGCGCTCACCTTCGATGACGTGTTGCTGCTCCCCTCCCGGTCCGATATTGTGCCGGCGCTGGCCAACACGCAGACCCAGTTGACCCGCAACATTCAACTCAATATTCCAATCGTAAGCGCGGCCATGGATACGGTAACCGAATCCCACATGGCGATCGCCATCGCGCAGCAAGGTGGATTGGGCATCATCCACCGTAATCTCACCATCGAGCAGCAAGCCAATGAAGTGGACAAAGTGAAACGATCCGAGAGCGGCATGATCGTCGACCCGGTGACCATGTCGCCGGACGCGAAGGTCTCGGACGCGCTCGAGGTCATGCGCAAATACAAGATTTCCGGCGTTCCCATCACGCAAAAAGACGGGCGACTGGTCGGAATCTTGACCAATCGCGATCTCCGCTTTGAGACCCGCTTCGACGTTCCCATTCGCAACGTAATGACCAAGGACCACCTCATTACCGTGCCGGTGGGCACGACGTTGGAAGATGCCGAAAAAATCCTGCACGAGCATCGCGTCGAGAAGCTGCTGGTGGTCGACGACAAGTACAACCTGAAGGGATTAATTACCGTAAAAGATATCCAGAAGAAGCTGAAATATCCCCAGGCCGCCAAAGACTCGCAGGGACGTTTGCGAGTCGGCGCCGCGCTGGGTGCAACGGGCGATTTTCTGGAGCGCGCCCAGGAATTAGCCAAGGCCAAGGTCGACGTGGTGGCGATCGACAGCGCCCACGGGCACTCGACCCGCGTACTCGAGGCGATCAAAGAGGTGAAGTCGAAGTTGCCGGAGATCGAGTTGCTCGCCGGCAACGTCGCCACTTTCGATGGCGCGTGCGAACTCGCCAAGGCGGGAGCGGACGGCATTAAAGTCGGAATCGGACCGGGGTCGATCTGCACCACCCGGGTCGTCACTGGAGCTGGCGTACCGCAGATTACCGCCATCGCCGAAGCTTCCCGTGCGACCAAGGATGCGCAAGTTCCCATCATTGCCGACGGCGGCATCAAGTATTCGGGCGACATCACGAAAGCCCTGGCCGCCGGTGCCGGCGCAGTCATGATTGGATCGCTTTTTGCCGGAACCGACGAGAGTCCTGGTGAACTCATCCTTTATCAGGGCCGCACGTTTAAGTCATATCGCGGAATGGGATCGCTGGGCGCTATGGCCCAAGGTTCGAGTGAGCGTTATTTTCAGAACGCCGACGAAGCGTCTACCGCCATACCCGGCGTGAACGACCGGGACGGCAACCGTCTCGCCAAGCTGGTCCCGGAAGGCATCGAAGGACGGGTGCCGTATCGCGGATCGGTTGCAATGATCGTTCACCAGATGGTGGGCGGATTGAAGTCCGGCATGGGGTATTGCGGGTGCGCGACGATTTCAGAACTGCAGCAGAAGACGCGCTTCGTGCGTATCAGCGGCGCGGGACTGCGCGAGAGCCATGTGCACGACGTCATCATCACGCGCGAGGCTCCGAACTATGCGCTCGAGTAAGCCAAGCTGCCCGCTGCAGGTCATCGGACTGTGGCAGTTTTAAGCGCTCCGGCTAATAGCAGATCGTCTGCCTGGAAGCCATGGCTGGCCGCGGGGCTCTGGCTCGGCCTGATCGCCTTTGAGTCCACCAACGCACTCTCCGCCGAACACACCGGGAGGTTTCTTTATCCCATCCTGCACTTGCTTCTGGGACTCGATCCTCTGCGCTTTCTGACCTGGCACTTCGTGTTGCGCAAGACCGGACACGTAATCGGCTACGCGGTGCTCAGCCTGCTTCTGTTTCGAGCATGGAAGGTGACCATCGCGGTCCGCGGGAATCCGCGCTGGTCCATGGTCTGGGCAGGCATCGCTTTCGCCATGGCCACGCTGGTAGCCAGCCTCGATGAGTGGCATCAATCGTTCCTGCCATCCCGCACGGGCACATTCCGTGACGTGTTGCTCGATGGTGCGGCGGCGCTCGTTGTCCAGTTGCTGATTTTTGGGTGGTTGGGGGTGTGGCGGGGGCAGACTCCCTCGTCTTCAGAGGGTAACCACGCATCATCGATAATGACGAAGAACGCAAGTGCGTCCAACTAGCACAAATGCGCTTTGGAACGGTGAGATTTCTAGGGAATTGTGATGTGGCTGATAGCTGCTCTTCAGTACATCGCGTCGTACTTCGTCACGTCCCACGCCCCGACCTTTTTCTCGAGCGTGACGGAAAGTAGTTCCGTGTAGGCAGTACTGTCGCCGGGAGCATTCAGTCGCTTGCCACGATAGTGCAAGATCCGCAAAGGCGGCTGATCTTCCCAATCCACCAACTGCCATCCAATGAGAGGATGCTTGTCTTCCGAATCGCAGATGAACTTCGCATACTTCTTGCGGTAGTCGCGCTCCCAATTGGACAGCTCTTCGCGACACTTGCCTTCTTTCATCGAACGCATGAACGCCGCTGCCGTCCTTTCAGAGGAGTGATCGCGCAGCGGATTGAGGCGAATGGAGTCGGGGATGCCGGTCAGCGAATCGCGATCCTCGGACTTCGACAACACCGGGCCCTGGTTGTTGAGCCAGGCCAGGTAGCCAAGGAAGACCAGCACCAGCAAAACGCCGGCGCCGACCGCGATATATATCTGGGTCTTCGTGAACTCCATGGAATGGACTCAGTGTAGGCAGAGAGGGAAGGGCCAACAAGGTTACCCTCGTCAGCTTCGACAGTACATGTACCGCCGGGCGGGGGTCGGCCCTTTCCCCGAAAAAAAGAACGCACCCGGATGGCGGGTGCGTTTTTTCACAAAATCAAGTTAGAACTCGAGTTTTCCGGGCAGCCGGCTACTTCTCTTCTTCCTTCTCAGCCTTGCCACTGCCTTCTACGCCGGGCGCCTCGGATTGAGCCTGCGCCTGAGCGTCGGCCTCCTCCATCGCCTTCTTGGCTTCCGCCACCCGCTTGGCGCGAGCGTCGGCGCGCTTTTCACGCTTTTCGTCGAGCGTCTTCTCACTCCCCAGCAATTCGACGAAGGCCTTCTCAGCGCCGTCACCCTTCTGCCAGGCCGTGCGCACGATCCGCAGGTAGCCGCCGTTGCGGTCCCCGAAGCGAGGAGCGATCGTATCGAACAGCTTGGCAACGGATTCGTCCGTCATCAAGTACGACGCTGCCAAACGACGGGCGGCCAAGTCGCCGCGTTTGCCGAGCGTAATCATCTTCTCGACATGGGGACGCATGGCCTTCGCCTTAGGGATCGTCGTCTCAATCCGCTCTTCGACGATCAGCGAGGTCACCAGGTTGCGCAGGAGCGACCGCCGATGCGCGGTGTTCCGTCCGAGTTTCCATCCAGCTACTTTGTGACGCATGGCAAAACCTCTAAAAAGTTTCCAGTTTCAGGTTTCAAGTTTCGGGTGGTTTCGCAGCCCCAGATCTCGCAAGGTTTCGAAACTCGAAACCCGAAACTTGAAATCGCATTCCCTACAGTTCGTCGTCCGCCCCGTACGCTGACGCCGGCAGCACCTGGTTCGAAGTCGGTCCGGGCACGGCGTTGCCGTGCTCGTCGATCTTCATACCGAGGCTCAGACCCATCGAGGAAAGGATCTCCTTGATCTCGTTGAGCGACTTGCGGCCGAAATTCTTCGTCTTCAGCATCTCGGCTTCAGTCTTCTGGACGAGTTCTCCGATGGTCTGGATATTCGCGTTCTTCAGGCAGTTGTAGCTGCGCACGCTCAGTTCGAGTTCTTCGACCGACCGGTTCAGATTCTCGTTCTTGATTTCCGGCTTGCGGTCATCGGCTGACGCCGCGGTCTCAATCTCTTCCTCGAAGTTGATGAAGATGTTCATGTGATCCTTCACCAGCTTCGCCGCCAGGCCGAGCGCATCCGCCGGAGTAATGGACCCGTTGGTCCACACTTCGAGAGTCAGCTTGTCATAGTCGGTGATCTGCCCCAGACGCGCGGCCTCCACCGTGTAGTTGCACTTGCGGACCGGCGAGTGGACGGAGTCAATCGGAATGAAACCGATGCCCAGATCCTCGTCGAAATTCTTGTCAGCCGCAACGTAGCCCCGGCCCCGCTTCAGGCGCATCTCCATATCGAGCTTGCCGCCTTCGCTCACCGTGGCAATGTAGACGTCCTTGTCCAGTACCTCGACATCGCCGTCCGCTTCGACCATCCCGGAAGTCACCACGCCCGGCTGATCCGCGCGCAGGTAAATCGCCTTCGGGGCGTCGCCCGCGAGTTTGAACGGGATCTGCTTCAGGTTCAGGATGATGTCGGTTGCGTCTTCCACCACGCCCGGGATCGACTGGAACTCGTGCAACACGCCCTCGATCTTGACGGCGGTTACGGCGGCGCCCTCGATCGAGCTCAGCAGGACGCGGCGCAGAGCATTGCCGATGGTGGTGCCGAAGCCCCGTTCAAAAGGCTGCGCCCAGAACATTCCGTACTTGTCGGTGAGGCTGGCGGTATCGGTGGCGAGACGTTTTGGTTTCTGAAAACCCTTCCAAAGCATGTGTTTCTCCTTCGGCCATGTGGCTCAGTGCCGGCTCCCTGAACAGGTCCAAGCTCAGGTCAAGTGCCGGCAAAGGCGGATCTGGCACGAACGGACCGGAAAACAGTTTCCAGTTTCTGGTTTCGAGGGAGGCACTAGCGATTGCCACTGCCTGCATACCCGAAACTTGAAACTCGAAACCTGAAACTTACTTGCTATACAACTCGACAATCAGCTGCTCATTGACCGGCAGCTGAATCTCTTCGCGCTTGGGTAGAGACATCACGCGACCTTTATAGTTGTCGCGGTCGATTTCCAACCAGGTTGGCGCGTTCTGGTGGCTGGCGAAGTCCTTGGCCAGCTCCAGCATGGGCAACTTCTTGCTGCCTTCCCGAATCGTGATTTCCTGCCCCGCCACTACCTCGAACGAAGGAATGTTGACCTTACGCCCGTTGACGGCGACGTGCCCGTGACGCACTAACTGGCGCGCCTGGCGCCGCGACATCGCGAATCCGAGTCGGTACACGACGTT
>Ga0307469_10000394_pt1 | contig 16245 bp, 15 predicted proteins | sample atmos_gasesAM2C__FD_203084 | JGI IMG/M metagenome (GOLD analysis project Ga0307469, IMG submission 203084) | Hardwood forest soil microbial communities from Morgan-Monroe State Forest, Indiana, United States - atmos_gasesAM2C_515 | ecosystem: Environmental > Terrestrial > Soil > Temperate...
CGGTCCGAAGCTCCTTGGCCACGCGACGGACATCCTCATCCAGGGGCTGAAGAACCGGTTCCTCGGCCTGCCGAAGGGCGTCGACTTCACGGCGCTGCATCACACGCTCGAACTCGCGCTGTTCTTATGGATCGCCGGTTCGGGATTGCAGTACTTCCAGGCGTACATCCTCGCCGGGGTCGTCCAGCGGTCGATGTTCCGCTTGCGCCAAGACGTCGAAAACAAGATCAACCGGCTCCCGCTCTCGTACGTCGACAGAGCGGCGCGCGGCGACCTACTCAGTCGCGTCACGAACGACATCGACAACCTCGCGCAGACGCTGCAGCAGACGATCAGTCAGCTGATGGTCAGCACGCTGATGATGCTCGGGACGATGGTGATGATGTACACCATCTCACCGCTGCTTGCGACGGTCGTGCTGGTGACCGTGCCGCTGTCCATCTTCTTCATCCGCTTCATCACGAAGCGTTCGAAGGGGCGATTCATCGCGCAGTGGCGCCACACAGGTGAGCTGAACGCTCTCGTCGAAGAGTCGCTCACGGGCCACAACATCGTGAAGGCGTTCGGACGGAAGAACGATGTCGAAGAGGTCTTCCGCAACACGAACGACGAGCTGTTCGGTGCGAGCTTCAGCGCGCAGTTCATGTCCGGGAGCATCCAGCCCGGGATGGTCTTCGTCGGCAACCTGACCTTCGTCGCCATCGCCGTGATCGGCGGGTTCCAGGTCGCCGCGAAGCGGATGACGATCGGCGGCATCCAGGCCTTCATCCAGTACTCGCGCCAGTTCGCGCAGCCGGTGCAGATGCTCGCGTCGATGGCGAACCTCTTCCAGTCGGGCCTCGCCTCCGCCGAACGCGTCTTCGAGCTCCTCGATGCCGACGAGCAGTCACCGGACCCGGCGTCGTGGAAGAAGTCGGAGACGAACGGAAACGGCAACGGCAACGGCAACGGGAACGGTGTGAAAGCCGCGCGGGCGAACGGGTCGAAGCTCTGGCTCGCTCGATGGGACGCCGGCAAGGACCCGCGCACCGGTCGCAAGCGTACGCGGACGAAGACCGGCTTCCCGACGAAGAAGGCCGCGCTCGAGTACGCACATTCACAGGCGACGCCGCTCCGCGGGCGGGTCGAGTTCGAGCACATCGCCTTCTCATACGACAAGGAGCGGCCCCTGATCGAGGATCTCTCCCTTGTCGCCGAGGCCGGTCAGACCGTCGCCATCGTCGGGCCGACGGGCGCCGGGAAGACGACACTCGTGAACCTCATCATGCGGTTCTACGAGCTCGACGGCGGACGGATCACCCTCGACGGCGTCGACATCGCGACGATGCCGCGCGCCGAGCTCCGCTCGAACATGGGGATGGTCCTCCAGGACACGTGGCTCTTCGAAGGGACGCTCCGCGAGAACATCGCGTACGGCAACCCGGACGCGACCGAGGAACAGATCGTCGCCGCGGCGACGGCTACGTACGTCGATCGGTTCGTCCACATGCTGCCGCACGGTTACGACACGATCGTCGATGACGAGGGCGGCGCGATCAGCACGGGCGAGAAGCAGCTCATCACGATCGCCCGTGCGTTCCTGTCCGACCCGGCGATCTTGATCCTGGACGAAGCGACGAGCTCCGTCGACACGCGTACCGAAGTCCTCATCCAGAAGGCCATGAACGCTCTGCGCGCGCAGCGCACGAGCTTCGTCATCGCGCACCGTCTGTCGACGATCCGGAACGCCGACATCATCCTCGTCATGGAGAACGGCAACATCGTCGAGCAGGGCCACCACACCGACCTGCTCGCGCGGAAGGGCGCGTACGCGCGCCTCTACAACGCGCAGTTCGCCGGACACGCCACGTAGGACGTCAGGGCGTCGGCGGGTTCGCCACCATGTAGACGGCTGAGTCCCAGCAGTTGTGCACGCCGATCAGGAGCAGCAGCATCGTGCTCGCCGCTTCGACGTTGAGGGCCGATCGCGGCGCGCTCCACATCAAGATGCCGGCGAGCAACGCGGCGGCGTAGGCCGTCGATGGGAGCACGATGAACCAGATCCGGTCGCCGAGGTCGGGCGTGTATCCGTCCTGGCGGTGCATATGGAAACCGACCCAGACGATGTAGCCGAGGCCGAACACCCCGAGGGCGGTCAAGAGGACTCCGAGACTCGTTCGTGTGTGGTGCGGCACGTTCAGGAGGCCGGCGACGATCACGACGGACGAGAAATAGACGATCGTCGGCGTCGCGAACGCGCGCATCGTCGACGTCGCCACCGGCCCCCGGGACGTTGTGAAGAGCGCGATCACGACGAACTGCAATCCGATCAATGCGCCGGCGGACGAACCGACGATCACGTAGAAGTTCTGCCAACCGGCGAGTTGCGGCATGGGTCCCGTCCTTCGAGGGTTCCAGTAGTGTCCTGGAACGCAGACGACGGGTTCAACACACGCTGAGCGGGGACGAAACGATGTGCCTTCCTGAAGATGCCGCCGCCTGGATCGCGCAAGCCTTCGACGGCCGCCCATTTCGCGTCGTCGATTCACGTGTGCGGAGTTGGAGCAGCGTCCACACCATCGAGTCGGACGGCGCGACCTTCTTCTTCAAGACCGAAGGACCGGGCGCGCCGCATGAGCCGCGCCTCATCGTGGACCTCGCCGAGCGCTGGCCTGGCCTCGCCGTCGATGTCGTTGCGGCCGACCTGGAGCGCGAGTGGCTCCTGATGCCGGACCATGGGGGGCCGATCCGCGACGGGTTCGACATCGAGGGTCAGGTTGCGGTCTTCGAACGCCTGACGCCGGCGTACGCGGCGATGCAACGCGATTCGCGCGACCTCGTCGATCCCTGGATCGCCGCCGGGACACCCGACCGTCGCGTCGGACGACTCCCCGAGCTGGTTGACCACCTCCTCTCCGATGCTCGCCCGGAGCGCGCGATCCCGCTGGACGACGCCGGGCGCTCGGCCATCGAAGCGACGCTGCGACGTCTCGAGCAACGTGTCGCCGACCTCGCGGCCGCGCCGTTCGCGATCGGCCTCGATCACTCGGACTTGCACGGCGGTAACGTCTTGTGCCGTGACGGTGACGCGCGCATCAGCGACTGGGGTGACGCGTGCATCACGCATCCGTTCGCGTCGCTGTTCGTCATCTATCAGCACGCGGTTGCGAAGCTGCCGTCCGCAGAGCGCCGCGACGCCACGTTCCGTTTGCGAGATGCGTACCTCGATGTGTGGCGCACCGATGCGTCGGAGCGCGAGCTACGCGAAGCGTTCGCCATCGCGACGTGGCTCGGTCACATCGTTCGCGCCCTGAGCTTCATGCATCACTACGACGGTTCGGACCCCTCCTGTCTTCCGTCGATCGCGGAGTTCCTCCGCCGGTGGGAGCAGCAGGAGTCGCTCCTCACCGATCCGGACGAACTGGTCGCCGTGATCGCGAACCAGACGGAGGGGTGATGGGCGGTCCGATCGCACTCGTCGGTTCGGGTGAGTTCCTTCCCGTGATGGAACCCGTCGACCGCTTCCTGCTCGAAGGACTCCCGCAACGCGTGGTCTTCCTGCCGACCGCGGCCGCACCGGAAGGCGAAGACCGCATCGAGTATTGGACCCAGCTCGGCCTCGTGCACTACGACCGCATGGGCGTCGACGCCGAGGTCCTGCTCGTGCGCGACCGCGATGACGCCGAGCGCGACGATCTTGCCGAGCGCGTCGCCGGTGCCGGCCTCGTGTATCTGTCCGGAGGGAACCCTGCGTACCTTACGGACACGCTCCGCGATACCGCTGTCTGGCGTGCGATCCACGTTGCGTGGAGCGACGGCGCTGCGCTCGCCGGGTGCTCGGCCGGCGCGATCGCGCTGTCCGCGGTCGTCCGTGATCGTTTCTCACCGGACGCACCGCTTCGTCCGGCCCTCGCCGTCGTGCCTCAGCTCGCGGTCCTGCCGCACTTCGACCGTCTCAAGCGCTTCGCGCCGCAGCTCGCCGATCCGAACGCGCGTGCGCTCCCCTCCGGCGTCACGCTCGTCGGCGTCGACGAAGACACGGCGCTCGTCGGTGGTCCGTCCCGCTGGACAGTGATGGGACGGCAGTCGGCGTGGGTGCTCCGTCCGGGGGCCGAGCCCGTGGCCTACCCGGCCGGGGCCGAACTCTTCATCTAACGCGCCGGGATCCCGTAGAACTCCGTGCTCCGCAACGCGGGGCCGCCGTACCAACCACCGATCATGAGCACACGTTTGCGATGCGGGGTTCCGACAGGCAGCGTTACGAGAACCGCCGCAGCCATAGCGCGCAATGTCACGAGCGAGCCCGTCTTCTTCCAGATCCCGGTCGACGGATAGAAGAGCTCCGCCGTCGCGGTGACGGCGTAGTGCTGCGCGGCACCACCCGCGCCGCCGGCGACGAGCACCCGTCCGTCCGGGAGCAATGTCGCCGTATGGAAATATCGCGGCTGCGTCATGAATGTGGCGGTCGGGCTCCACACGCCGGACGGATCGAAGAGCTCTGCCGTCGGCGTCACGTCGAACGGGCTCGTGCTGTCGCCGCCACCGCACACGAGAACCTTGCCGTCCGGGAGCAGTGTTCGTACAGCGCCGTGGACGTACCTCGGCGTGTCCATGGGGGCCGTGTACGTCCACGATGCGGTCGCCGGGTTGTAGATCTCTGCGGTGCTCGTCGGGTTGAACGTGTTGTCGAGGCCACCGGCGACGAGCACGCGCCCGTTGGTCAGGAGCGTCGCGGTGTGTTGGTAGCGAGCGGTGTTCATCGAACCGGTCAACGTCCACGTATCGGCGGACGGATCGTAGATCTCGGCGGTCGGCGTGAGCGGCGGTGCGGTGTCTTGCCCGCCCGCGACGAGCACCTTGCCGTTCGTGAGGAGCGTCGCCGTGTGCACGGCGCGGACCACGTTCATCGTCGCCGCCGGCGACCATGTTCCCGTCGTCGGATCGTAGAGCTCGGCCGTCGCGGTCAGGTTCGTCTGATCGATCCGTCCACCGGTGACGAGTACCTTCCCATCACCGAGCAGTGTCGCTGTATCGAACACGCGCCCCACGCTCATCGAACCCGTCAACTTCCACTTGCGTAGCTTCGGGACGTAGAGCTCGGCCGACGCGATCGGGTTCGAGTGTTCGTCCTCGCCGCCGGCGACGAGGACACGGCCGTCCTGCAGCACGGTCGCCGTCGGGAGGATGCGCCCGACGTGCATCCGGGCAGCGTTTTGCCACGTCCCCGGCGGCGGTGGAGCCGCATCCGCGGGTGTCGGGAGCGTCGCGACGGCCAGGGCCGCGATCGCGAAGAGAAGGACCAGGCGCCGAGGACGCATGCAGCCTCCTAGGTGGTGAGTGGGCTTCGTGGCGAGACTAGCGCCGTTCAGCTGAGGCGCGTCGTGAGGCGTACGGTGACGATGTCGCCGGCCGTCTTCCCGATCGCATCGCGGATCGGCGCCGCGACGGGGAGCTTGTGCGTCCCGTCACCGAGCGCCATGAACGAGCTCCGGAACGGGTGCCCATCGACCGTCCCCTCGACCTTCACCAGACCCTTCGTGCCGAAGAACTCTGCCGAGCCCGGCATCACGACGTACGTCCAGCCGCCCTTCTGTTCGCTGCGCTGCAGCTTCGCGGTGAATCGCTTCCGCAGTAAAGACATCACGGCCTCCATCGGTCGTTCTTGGCCATCCCAGGTTAAGACGGACGAAGCCCGCGAAACTCATCGTCCTCTCGAGCGGAGCGCTGGAGGATCGCCGCGGTGCGACGGACGATGTCGCGAAAAAGGTCCCGATCCGTGCGTGCAGCGCTCGGATCGTCCGGCCAGGTGGCGACGACGGCCGAGGCCCACTCCGACCACTTGAGTACGGTGTCGTAGAAGTCGACCATGAAGCGCGCGCCGAGCTCGTTGGTCGCAGCGCGTTCAGGGAACGGGCCGCCGCCGTCGACGTACGACGTCGCGGCTTCGTGAAATGTGCGTAAACCGTCGAGCGCGAAGCTGCGCGTCGCAGCGAGCGTGCGCCGTGCGTCCTGTGCGGTTCCATGGTCTGCGAAGAAGACCTGTATCAGCTGCTCGAACTCGAGTGAGGGACCGGACCCCGGCGAATGTAACCACGACGCGAGCGCACGTCGCCCGGCTGGGGTGATCGAGTACACCGTGCGTGGGCGCTTGCCAACGGTTTCGTCCGACGCCTTCGCCAGGCCGCGTGCGACGAGCTTCTTCGGCTCTTCGTAGAGCTTGCTCCGCGCGCGCGGCCACATCCGGTTCAGCGTGCGTTCCATCTGTGTGGCGAGCTCGTACGTCGACCACGGTTTGATCGCGAGGAAGCCGAGGATCGCGTACGACGTGGTCGTCAGTTCCTGCTTCGGCCTTGACATACCGTCCCTTTGGGAGTATTGATTAGTCCCGAAGGGAGTATAGACGAGGAGGCATCGGATGACGGCGCAGATGACGGTGGCGACGGGGAACGAGGGCCAGGCCGAAGCGTGGTCCGGCGACGGCGGTGAGCAGTGGGCCGGTAGCCCGACATTCTTCGACGACGCGGTTCGCTTCCAGCATGCGGCGCTGTTCGATGGGGCACGGATCGCGCCGGCCGAACGCGTCCTCGACGTCGGATGCGGCAACGGGCAGACGACGCGTGAAGCGGCGCGCCTCGCGCGCGAGGGGGGTGCGGTTGGCATCGACCTCTCGCCGCAGATGATCGCTCGCGCGCGCACACTCGCGGCGGACGAAGGCATCACGAACGCGAGCTTCGTCGAAGGCGACGCCCAGATCTACCGGTTCGACGCGTCGTCGTTCGACCTCGCGATCAGTCGCACGGGCGCGATGTTCTTCGCCGATCAGATCGCGGCGTTGTCGAACATCGCCCACGCGCTCCGTCCGGGCGGACGCGCCGTTTTCGTGTCGTGGCAGTCGCCCGCCGTGAACGATTGGCTCCCATCGATCGCCGAAGCCTTGACGCTCGGAGTTGGTCTTCCGACACCACCGCCAGATCACCCGGGACCGTTCGCGCATGCCGATCCCGACCGGACGACGCACCTGTTCGAGCAGGCGGGGTTCGACGCGATCGAGCTCCGTCCGGTGGAAGGACCGTTCTACCTCGGACGAACCGTCCACGAGGGCGTCACTGAGATCGGCCGGTACATGGCATGGATGATGGGAGGCCTCGACGAGGCAGGACGGCGAGAAGCGCTCGAGCGACTCCGTCGGACGTTCGCGTCGCACCTCACATCCGATGGCGTCGCGTTCCCCTCTGCGGCGTGGCTGATCTCGGCGCGGAGACCCTGACGTAGCATTGGTGAATGACGAGCCAGGCCGACGGCCGCGTTCGGCTCGCCGAGATCCTCGGGGCACTCTCGCTCGGTGTCGATCTCGGGTTCGGACAGCCGATGGAGCACATCCTCCGCCAGTGCCTCATCGCACTTCGTATCGCGGAACGCATCGGCCTCGACGCGGACGAGCGCGCGAACGTCTACTACACGGCACTCATGATCAATGTCGGTTGTCACACCGACGCGCACGAGCAAGCGCGTTGGTTCGGAGACGACATCGCGCTGAAGTCCGACAAGTACGACTACGACATGCACGGAGCGCGCGGCGCGGCGAACATGATCTCGAAGCTCGGCGCCGGCAGCCCGCTCCTGCATCGGTTCCGGATCGGCCTCGAATTCGTCGTCGCGGGACGCAAGGATCTCGACGGTATGGCGCAGCACCACGCGGACATGGCGCGGCTCCTCGCGGAGCAGCTCCGTCTCCCGGCTGGCGTGCTCGACGCGCTCTCGACGGCGTACGAACAGTGGGACGGCAAGGGTTGGCCGGGGGAGCGGCAGGGCGAGGACGTCCCGCTCGCATGCCGCATCGCGCAACTCGGCGAGTTCACGGAGGTGGCCCATCGCGTGGGCGGCGTTGAGGCCGCCAAAGAGCTCGCCCGGAAGCGCCGCGGCCGACAGTTCGATCCAACTCTCGCCGACGTCGTATCGACCGAAGCGGACCTGCTGCTCGCCGATCTCGACGAAGCTCGCACGTGGGACGCCGTGATCGCGGCCGAGCCCGTATTGACGACACCGCTGCGTCCCGACGAGGTGGACGAAGCGCTCCGCGCCGTCGCCGACTTCATCGATCTCAAGTCGCCGTACACACTCGGACACACGCGCGCCGTTGCCGAGCTCGTAGCCCGTGCAGGCGAGCAACTGTCGCTCCCGGAGGCGGACGTACGGACGCTCCGTCGCGCAGGACTCGTCCACGACTTCGGCCGGCTCGGTGTCTCGAACTCGATCTGGGACAAACCCGGCCCCCTCGGTGCCGGCGAATGGGAGCGGATCCGGATGCATCCCTACCTCACGGAGCGCATGCTCCACGAGTCGCCCGCACTCGCGCCGCTCGGTGCGATCGCCGTGCAACATCGCGAGCGTCTCGACGGTTCGGGGTATCCGCGAGGACTCAGCGGAACTTCCATCTCGCGCTTCGCGCGCATCCTCGGCGCTGCCGACGCGTACCAAGCGATGCGCGAGGTCCGTCCGTACCGTCCGGCGAAGTCACCGGACGAAGCCGCGGCGGAACTCCGCGGCGAAGTGAAGGCCGGGCGCCTCGATGCGGAAGCGGTGGAAGCGGTCCTCGGTGCCGCAGGGCATCACGTCACGAAGCGTCGTGAAGGTCCGGCCGGTCTGACGTCACGCGAGGTCGATGTGCTGCGACTCGTTGCTCGCGGTCTTCCGAACAAGGAGATCGCCGCGAAGCTCGTGATCTCACCGAAGACCGTCGGCAATCACATCGAACACATCTATACGAAGATCGGTGCTACGTCCCGCGCGCGCGCGAGCTTGTTCGCCGTTCAACACGGACTCCTCTTCGAGGAAGAGGAGTCCGTGCCTGCGTAGGTCTACGCGCTCTGCAGCTGTCGTGCTCGCTTCATCATGTGCGCTTCAAGCGCGGCGATCTTGTCGCTCGGCGCGAATACGAGGAACTCTGCCCCCGCGTCGGCGCCGGCGGTGTGTCCGGGCCGTACGTAGAACGCGTCGCCCGGACCGTACGACTCTTCGCGCCCGTCGAAGCGGAACCACAGCCGCCCCGTGAAGACGTAGCCCCAGTGCGGGCATTGGCACTGGTCGTCCGGGAGTCCGACGAGGAGCGGCGTCAGGTCGGAGTCGACGTTGATCGTCACGAACTCCGCCCGGTACCCGTCGAGATCCGCCCAGCGGTCGACCGCCGGTCCCTGGTTCTCCACGTTCGGTGCATCTTCCCTCGACACCTTCGGCATCTCTGCCTCCTTTCATCTCGCTTGATGGCATCGTAGGGACGCTGACCTGCGGGTTCATGAGGTCTTCGCCTCATCTTTCTTCACCATTTCTTGGAAGTTCTCTCATCGACCGCTCAGGGGCGCCTGCCATCCTGGCGCCATGTCCGCCGGACGCACCGCGCTCCACACCCGGCCGCATCCCATACGCCGGATCACGTTCAACCGCGACGTCCAGGAAGCGGTGATGATCGCGCTGGTCGCCATCGGGGCGATCGCCGTGATGGCGGTGTGGTTCGGCGACACGCCGGGGAGCGCGCTCCACTCCCTCGGCGACAAGGTGACGGCGCTCGGCCGCGTGACGGGGCTCCTCGGGACCTACCTCGTGCTCGTCCAGGTCGTGCTGATGGCGCGGCTCCCGTGGCTCGAGCGCTTCGTCGGCGGCGACCGCCTCGCGACGTGGCACCGCAAGAACGGTGCGTACGCGATCAGCCTCCTCGTCGCGCACGCGGTGTTCATCATCATCGGATACGCGTTCGCCGATCGCGTTTCGCTCGGGTACGAGACCGGTTCGCTCATCCGCCACTACCCAGACGTCCTCGCAGGGACGATCGGGCTCGGTCTGCTCGTGGCCGTCGGTGTGATCTCCATACGCCAAGCGCGCCGTCGGCTCCGCTACGAGACGTGGTACTTCCTGCATCTCTACACGTACATCGCGATCGCGCTGTCGTTCTCGCACCAACTCGCGACGGGGAACGACTTCATCAACAGCCCCATGAACCGCATCCTGTGGATCGCGCTGTACCTCGTGACGTTCGGGCTCCTGGCCGGCTACCGGATCGTGTCGCCGATCCGGAAGACGCTCCGCCATGACATCCGCGTCTCGAATATTCATCCCGAAGGACGCAACGCCGTGTCCGTCTACATGACCGGACGCGACCTCGATGCGCTCGACGCTCGTGCCGGTCAGTTCTTCAGGTGGCGTTTCCTGACGCCGACGGGCTGGTGGCATTCGCACCCCTTCTCGCTCTCGGCAGCGCCGAACGACGACTACATGCGCATCACGGCGAAGCGCGCCGGCGAGCACTCGTCGGATCTCGTGAAGCTCCAGCCCGGCACGCGCGTCCTCATCGAAGGTCCGTACGGTGCGATGACGGCGGAGCGTCGTGTCCGGCGGAAGGTGTTGCTCGTTGCCGGCGGCATCGGGATCGCACCGCTGTACGCCCTCCTCGAAGAGCTCGACGCAGACCCCGGTGATCTGACGTTGCTCTACCGCGTGCGCTTCGAGAAGGACCTCGTGCTCCGCGAGGAGATCGAGCAACTCGCGGCGGAGAAGGGAGTCGAGGTGTTCTACATCCTCGGCGCGCGGGATGCGAACGCGCGCGCGCTCGGGCCGAAGCAGCTCGCCGAACTGGTGCCGGACGTCGCGCGACGCGACGTCTACCTATGCGGACCCGACGGGATGATGGAGGACGTCATGGCGAGCCTCCGCCGGCTCGGTGTCCGTCGCACGCAGATCCACAACGAAAGGTTCGAATTCTGATGAAACGAGCGGTCGCAGCTGTCGGTTTGACGATCGTCGGCCTCTACCTCGTCGTGACGTTCCGATCGACGCCGGTGAAGTCGCAGGTCATGTCGGCCCCCACACCGACGACGCGCGCGTCGACCGAGACCCAGCCGGAGACGACGAATGCTCCCGTCGCGACGGCGCCACCGGCGGAGACGACCCGGACCGTCACCGGACCACCGATCACGATGCAGTACGGGACCGTGCAGGTCGCACTCACACTGCGCGGTCAAACGATCACGAACGTTGCGGCGCCGCAGATGCCCTTCGACCGGCCGCGGTCGGCGTATATCAGCCAGACCGTCGCGCCGTGGCTCAAGGACGAGGTGCTGAAAGCGCAGAGCGCGCAGATCGACACGATCTCGGGTGCGACGTATACGAGCGAGGCCTACATCCAGTCGCTGCAGGGCGCGATCGACCAGGCAAAGACGTGAGACGTTTCGAGCACGTGATGGGGACGGTCGTCTCCGTCGACGTGCGCGGTCTCGAGGACCCCGCGGCGGACGACGCGCTCCGCTCGGTCTTCTCGTGGCTCCGCTTCGTCGACGAGACCTTCAGCACGTACAAAGAAGGAAGCGAGATCAGCCGTCTCGGCCGCGGCGAGCTTCCGCCGGCGGACTGCTCGCCCGATGTGCGCTTCGTCCTCGACGCGTGCGAGCGGCTGCGCACAGAGACGGCCGGGTACTTCGACAGTCATGCGGCCGGTTCGCTCGATCCGTCCGGATTCGTGAAGGGGTGGTCGGTCGAGGTCGCGTCGTCGATGCTCGCCGACCGCGGCTCGACGAACCACTGCATCAACGCGGGCGGTGATGTACGCGTGCGCGGCGTTCCAGAGGACGGTCGGATGTGGAACGTCGGCGTCGTCCACCCGCATGACCGAAGCGCGCTGACGACGGTGGTCGCCGTCCGCGACGCGGGCGTCGCGACGTCCGGGACGGCCGAACGCGGCGCGCACGTGTTCGACCCGTTCTCGCACGAGCCGGTGACCGATCTCCTGAGCGTCACGATCGTCGGGCCGGAGCTTGCGTACACCGATGCCTACGCGACGGCTGCGTTCGCGATGGGTCATCGTGCTCCCGAGTGGCTGGCCACGCTCGCGAACCACGAGTCGTATGTGATCGATGCCGGCGGGTTCGCGTGGTGGACGCCGGGGTTCGTCCGCTACGCGCCGGCGCTCGTCGGGAGCTAGGTCTTCGACGCCGATACCGCGGCGACGGAGAAGCCCGGACAGTACGTTTCGACGAGCGGGACGAGCAGCGACTGCGTCTCGCCCGGCGGGAAGACCCGGAGACTCGTCGACTTCGTCGACGAGCACTTACCGGATGGGAAATTCCCTGGGTTCGGGAACCCGAGGAGCGAGTAGGCGTAGCCGTTGCCTTGGAGGGTCACGACGTCCGACGGGTGGACGCTGTTCCGCGTCGCCGGCTGTCCGATCTGGTTGCCGCTCGCGTCGGCGAGCGAGACGCCGGGGTAGCCGGTCAGCGTGCACGCTGCCGAACTGTGGTTGGTGAACGTGAGCTCGTCATATGCCGTGCCTGCCGCGGCGCCGCTGGTCGCCACGGACGCGGAGAGGTCGTTCGTGCGGCAGTGGGGCGTCCCGGCCGGAGCGCTGGTCTGCGGCGACGATGACGATGAGGCCGCGGGGGTCGCTGTCGGCGCCGAGGAGGGCGCGGTCGAAGCGGCCGGTGTCGCTCCTTTGCTGCAGGCGACGGCGGTGAGCAGGACGGCGGCTACTGCGAGCGTGCGGAACGTCACCCGGGACCCCCGTTCGTGTATGAACTCCCTGCGTACGACGGTGATGGTACAGACAGCCACCCAGAAGCACACGCATCCTCGCGGTGTTGCGCGGACGCCGAACTCAAGCGTAGCGGTCGTGGGCCGACCCACAAGGGACCACGGAGGGGGTCGCGATGAGGCTGCGAGAGGCACGGGTGCGAATAATGGATGCCGTGGATCACGGCTCGCGTAACGACGCGGACGTGTTCCGCCGCGCGCATCTCGCCGCCTTGGTTGAGAACGCCGACGACGCGATCGTGTCGCGTTCGGCCGACGGCCTCGTCGCCTCATGGAACGCGGGGGCCGAGCGACTGCTCGGTTGGACGGCGGAAGAAATGATCGGCCGTCCGCTCGCGGACATCGTCCCAACAGACAGGATGGACGAAACGCTTGACCTCTTCGCGCGCGTCGGCGGCGGCGAGACCATCAAGGGCTTCGAATGTACGCGAGTACACAAGGACGGCTCGCTCGTCAGCGTGAGCGTCGATCTCGCGCCGATCCGCGACGACCGCGGCGAAGTCATCGGCATCAGTATCGTCAGCCGCGACATCAGCGACCGGGTCCGTGCCGAGCTCGCGGCGCATGAAGCCAATGAAGCGTTGCGACGCGCGGACGAACTGAAGAACACCTTCCTCCGCACGGTTTCGCACGACATCCGCTCACCGCTCACCGCTGTACTGTCCGCGGCGAAGCTTCTCGAGGACGGTGAGGATCTTCCGCCGGAGCAGCGCGCGCAGTTCACACGCATGATCGTGCGGAACGCGCATCGCATCCGCCGCCTGCTCGACGACGTGCTCGACATCGAGCGCTTGACGCGCGGCGACGGCCTCGAGCCCATGCTCGAGCGGGTCGACGTCGGAGCGATCATCCGATCCGTGATCGAGGAACTGAATTCCACCGGACGCAACATCGACGTGCAGCTCGACGTTGGCGAGATCGTCGCCGACCGCATGCAGTTGGAACGCACCGTCTACAACCTTCTCGGCAACGCGATCAAGCACACCGCGTCGGACATCACCGTCCGCACATGGAAGGAAGCGGACGGAACGGTGCTCGCCGTCGAGGACGCGGGCTCCGGCGTGCCCGACGATCTGAAGCTCACCATCTTCGAGCCGTTCAAGCGTGCGACGGACCCCCATACCCCGGGAACAGGCGTCGGTCTGTCGCTCGTCGCGGCCTTCGCCGGTGCCCACGGCGGTCGCGCCTGGGTCGAGGATCGAGCCGGCGGTGGTTCGTCCTTCCGTGTCTTCTTCCCCGACGCCGATCCGGACGAATCATGAGCGCCCGGTCACTCGTGGCGCCGTCGAAGACCCGGTTCTACCGCGGCGCGATCGCCTTCGCCGTCGCGTTCTTCCTGTTCGATCTGTCCTGGTACCTCTTTCGCTTCGGCGGTGAGCACGTCACGCACTGGTGGTCCGACCTGAACGACATCCCGATGACGCTGCTGTCGTCGACGATGTGCATCCTCGCCGCGCGGCGCCACACCGGCCGGACGAAGCGCGCGTGGATCCTCCTCGCGGCGGGAATGACGTCGTGGGGGCTCGGCGAGGCAGTGTGGTCGTACTACGAACTCGGCCTCCACAAGCAGCCGTTCCCGTCGCTCGCGGACGCCGGTTACCTGATGCTCATCCCGTTCATGGCCTTCGCGCTGCTCTCGCTCCCCATGGCGCCGCGCAACGCCGTTGCGCGGGGGCGCGTCTTCCTCGACGGGATGATCATCGCGACGTCGCTCTTCGGTCTCAGCTGGGCGACCACGCTCGGTGCGGTCTTCGCCAAGGGCGGCAACTCGATCCTCGAGAATGTCCTCAGTCTCGCGTACCCGTTCGGCGACATCGTGCTCATCGGCCTCGTCCTGTTCGTCGGGAGCCGCGCCGCGAGACTGTCGAGGTCGTCGATCGGATTCATCGGCGCCGGGATCCTGTCCATCTCGATCTCGGACAGCCTCTTCACGTACTTCACCTACAAGAACGCCTTCGGCAGCGACATGGCGAGCGATCTCGTCGGTCTCGGTTGGATGGCCGGGTGGCTGCTGATCGGTCTCGGAGCGCTGCGCTCCGAGGCGAAGGCAGTGCCGGTCGAGGACACGGCGACGAAGCGCTGGGGCGTCTTCATGCCGTACGTGGGCGTCGTCGTTGCACTGCCGACGATGGCCATCCGTCTCTTCCTGGACAAGACGAAGGCGCACCCGGTGACGCTGACGGCGTTGATCGTCCTCTTCATCGTCGTCGCGCTCCGTCAGGTGCTCACCGTTCTCGAGAACAGGAAGCTCGCGGGCCAGCTCGAGGTCAAGGTCGCCGAGCGGACGAAGGACCTCGAAGTCGCTCTCGAGAAGCTCCAAGCCGCGATGGATGCGCAGGAGCGCATGCACGCCGCGCAACGCGAGTTCGTCCGGATCGCAGCCCACGAATTGCAAACGCCGACCGTTCCGATCGCGACGTTCGCCGCGATGCTCCTCGAGCGGTGGGAGACCACGCCGGATGCGATCAAGCTGCAACAGCTCGAAGTGATCGACCGGCAGGCGCGGCGGCTCCGCAGGCTTACGACGATGATGGCCGGCATCTCGCGTATCGACGACGGGAACGTCGACATCAACCCGGACGAGGTCGACGTCGGCAGCGAGATCGTGCGTCTCATCGAGGAGACGAACAAACGAAAGGTGCCGATCCTGTTCGAATGCGATCACGAAACGCGTGTGTTCGCCGATCCGGACTACTTCCGGTCGATGGTGGCGCATCTCCTTGAGAACGCCTTCATCCACGGTGGGCCGCCTGTGCACGTGACGGTTACCGCCGAGGGATCGACGGTCGCGATCCGTGTCGCCGACGGCGGCGCGGGCGTGCCGGACGAGTTCTTGCCGCGCCTGTTCGACAAGTTCGCGCAAGCGAAGATCGACTCGAACGCCTCGTCGAGTGGTGTCGGTGTCGGTCTGTACAGCGTGCGGGAGATCGCACGTGCGCACGGCGGGGACGCGTGGTACGAGACCACGGCCGACGGCCACGCGTTCGGACTCCGCCTCCCGACCTTCACGACGTCGCGTCCGACGACGGTGCTCAAGCGGGCGAGCTAGCGCGGCGGCGCGGTGACCGCGCGGCCCGCGAACAACCCGAGGGGCGTCTTCCGCTTGATCAGGTACGTATTCGGCATGTGCCGTAGCGGTCGCGGAACGACGCTCGACGCAGCGCGCGACGCCGCCAACAGTGCGCGGAAGATCGCTTCACGTCCGGGACCCCATCGGTAGCCGAGCCCCTCGCGGAAGGCTACGGGGAGCAGCCCGGCCGTGAACAGGTCGACGGCGGCGCCGGCGATGCGATCGAAGGGGCGGGGGAACGGCGGACGGTTCCCGGCGGCGGCGACGAGACGCGCCGTTGGTGTGATCCGGAGCTCGTGTTCGATGACGTCGGAGACGTACCGCTCGAAGTCCGCGTAGGTCGCGGGACAACCGCCGTCGGGCACACCGCAGGCGTACGCGATCTCCTTCTGCTCTTCGTAGTAGCGCTCGCGTTCGTCGTCCCGCAGCGGACGGACCGCTCGTTCGTACATCCGGACCGAAACGTCGACGAGCGTCGCCCAGACCCAGAGCAGAAGCTTCGGGTTCATCGCCTCGTACGGCGTTCCGTCGGACGTCACCCCTTTGACGCCCTCGTGCATCTTCCGCAGCAGCTCGGCTTGATGCTGAGAAGTCTCCGGGTCACCGAACGCGAGCTTCAGCAT
>Ga0307469_10000395_pt1 | contig 16205 bp, 10 predicted proteins | sample atmos_gasesAM2C__FD_203084 | JGI IMG/M metagenome (GOLD analysis project Ga0307469, IMG submission 203084) | Hardwood forest soil microbial communities from Morgan-Monroe State Forest, Indiana, United States - atmos_gasesAM2C_515 | ecosystem: Environmental > Terrestrial > Soil > Temperate...
CGAAGTCGTGCTGAAGGAACTGCTCGGCGAGCACGGCCGGCAATTCGCGAAAGTGACCCCGCAATATGAACGCGTGGCCTCGAGTAACGCGGTCATTCTGGTGTTCAAAATCGACGAAGGCCCCAAGGTAAAGGTCGGCCGGATTAAATTCACCGGCAATCACGCCTTCAGCGATCGCAAATTAATTCGCGCCATGCGCCACGACCGGCCCTACGCGATTCCGCTTTATTTTTGGAACATCTCGGTGCTGAACAAGACGTTTGACCGCGAAAAACTCAACGAAGACATAGAAGTGGGCGTCCGCGGCCTGTATCAGGATAACGGCTATTTCCGAGTCAACGTCGGCGAACCGGTTCTCGAAAATATAGAAACAGAAGGCCACCGCCTGGGCATGCCGCTCACCGGCAAAACCCACGGCAAGGCCGTCAATATTACGGTACCCATCGAGGAAGGCGACCGCTACCGCATGGGCACGCTGAAAATCGTAAGCGCCGACCCGGACAAGGCACTCTCTCTTAAGGTTGACGCCCTAAAAAGCATCTTCCCCCTGCATCCCGGCGATCTCTTCGCCACCGGGAAAGTGCGCAAGGCTCTTGAGGATTACACGAAGGCTTATGGGCAATACGGGTTTATCGACATGACGGCCGAGCCAGCGGAGGAAATCGACGAAGAAAAGAAGGTGATAAACCTCACGCTGAAGTTCAATGAAGAGAAGCAATATTACGTGCGGCGCATCGATTTCATGGGAAACACCACGACGCGCGACAAGGTCATCCGGCGCGAGCTGTTGATCGACGAGGGGCAGCTCTTCAACAAGCGCGCGTGGGAATTGAGCATTCTGCGCCTGAACCAGCTCAATTATTTCGACAAGATCGAAGCCGACAAAGCCGCGGAGATCAAGCGCAACACCAAGGAAGGCACGGTCGACATCAGCCTGAAGCTGAAAGAAAAAGGCAAGCAGTCCATCGGATTGCAGGGGGGCGTCAGCGGGCTCGCGGGCACTTTTATCGGTCTGACGTATCAGACGAATAACTTCCTGGGACTCGGAGAAACGCTGACGATGTCCGCGCAAACGGGCGACATCCAGAGAAGCATCATGTTCTCGTTCACCGAGCCGTATTTGTTTGACCGCCCCATTTCCACGGGTTTCTCCGTATTCACGAGCCGCTACAGCTTCGATCAGGCCAGACAGGCGGCGCTTCTTACCGGTCAATCGGTGAGCGTCAACCCGGCGTTCGTCGAAAATTACAATCAGAACAGCACCGGCTTCACGGTTTATGCCAGCTATCCCGTCAGGCGGCTTTCCTTCATGCGCGTCGGTTTGACGTACGGACTCACCCGCACCAATATCAGCGCGTTCAACCAGGCATCGCAACTTCTTTTCACCGCCACGCAATTTCGCAGCATCGCCGGTCCCAGCGCGCTCAATGGCATTATTTCAAGCACTATCACGCCGACGATCACCTACAACACGATCGATAATCCCGTTAACCCGACGCATGGCAAGAGTTATTTTTACTCGCTGGCGTTCCAGGGCGGTCCGCTGGGCGGCAACGTCAACGCCATCACCAACGTATTCGAATGGAAGTACTTCCGGCCGATCAATAAAAGGCGCAACGTGCTGGGCTACCGCATCACCACGGCGTACACCACGGGATATGGCGGCAAGGAAGTTCCGCCGTTCAGCCGCTTCTATATGGGGGGAGAACAAGACCTTCGTGGGTTCGACATCCGGTCGGTTTCACCCGTAACGTTCATTCCCACGGTAACCGCCACAACCATCTCCTACCACAATCCTTTTGCAGGCGGCGGCTTGACGTCATTCACCGTTCCCGTGCTTACCTACTCTCCCACCCTGCCAGGCGGAGACTTCCAGGGAACGGGCAATCTAGAATATCGCATCCCGATTGTCGGCCCCGTCACCGCCGCGCTATTTGCGGACGTGGGCACCGACGGCATCGTAAAAAAGGGCGCCCTGCACCTGGATCCAACCGGCTTTCAGAATCTTCTGCAGAATTTCCCAACTTCGGGAGTATCGGCGTCACTTCCCGTTGCCTCCGGAACAAACTTCCGGGTTCGGGGTTCCACCGGCGTCGAAGTTGTCGTGCAGTTGCCCATTATTCAAGCGCCGTTCCGTCTCTATTATGCTTACAACATCCACCGTTTGTATCAGGAGATAGTCTCACCCACGCCATTTATCGATCCGAAGGAAAGAGAATTTCTGCAGAACGCCTTTAACTTCGATCCGAATATTTATAATCTGCAGATCAAGCCGCAATTGGATTTCATTCAGCAAAATCCCGGGCGGCTGAACTATTTCGAACCGTCGCATGCGTTCCGGTTTACCGTCAGCCGGACATTCTGACGGCCACAGGTCAGGGGGGAGCTTGCAGTCAGGGACAAGGGCTTTCATGAAAGACGATACTATTTGCGCCGGCGGCAGATTCGCAGAGCGCGTTTGTGTGAGGAAAATCGTGGCAAGAATTTCAGGGGCTTTTACGAAAACACTCGGGTTCTTGGCGGCGAGCGTTTGTTTTTTTTGGCTGAGCGGCTGCGGCGGCGGGGGCCGCGGCAACACCGTTACGGTTACGGTCAGTTCCTCGCTGGGGAGCAGCGTGCTCATTGGGCAATCCACTACGCTCACGGCCATCGTGAACGGCGCCACAAATACCAAAGTTAACTGGGAGCCCTGTCAGTTCACCACCACCACTGTTTCGGGCACGACAACAACGACCAGCAAGCCGGCGAATTGCCCCACCGACGGTTCCCTCGGCACAATCAGCAACCAGGAAGACACCGGCACCGCGACGTACACGGCCCCGGGAAAGATTCCGGACCAAAAGACTTTTCCGGGCCTGCTGATCGTCATCACGGCCCAATCGCAACAAAACACCAAAAAAACTGGCAGCGTTACGCTCATTTTGGACTCCGGTATCGGTGTACCTCTGACACCGACCACGGCGACCGTGGCCACAAAGGAGCAACAGCAATTCAGCGCTCCGCTTACCAATGACCTGCAAAGCCAGGGTGTAGTTTGGCTGGTTACTCAGTCAACGGCCACCGCGACAATTCCTGAGCCTAATCTTGCGTCCTGCAGCCCGGGCTGTGGGACTATCAAATCCAGCGGGTTATACACTGGCATCTACACGGCTCCCGCCACCGTACCGACGAGCACAACCGTTACCACAACGCCTGCAGACGTCACGGTGGTAGCAACCTCAAAGGCGGATAACACACGCTTTGCCACTGGTACCATCACCATCATTCAGGGCGGGCCAATCACTTTTAATGGCATTTCACCGACCATCGCTCCTCAGGGCGCCGCCATGTGGGACATCTATCTGGATGCCCCCAACATGTCGTCGGCGTCCATAATCACCCTGACCGATCAAAATGGCGGCATGAAGGCTTTCAATTCCAGTTCCAACCAGATAAAAGTGCTGTTCCCGATTCCTACTTCCGCCAAGCCGAATCCAGCCCCCATCGGCGCACGCCTGCGGTTGTTCCAGTCCGATCTGGGGGCCGTGAATACGGCAAACCCGTCCATACCTCTTACTTATACAGTTTCCGTTACCGACCCGGGAGAACCGGTAACCAAAGCTGCTGGCGGAACATTTACGTTCACCTTAGTGCCCGTAAGACCCACCGTGGTCTCTTCGTCTCCCAGCGGCCTTGTCGAAGGGGCGTCTTCTCTGGAATTTCCAGTGCGGATTGATGGAGGGTACTTTGGGCCGGGCGGCACGTTTGCCAATGTTCTCTTTGAGGGTAACCAAATTCCGCTTGAGACCAATGGACAGGGCCAGCCACTCTCTAACTCTCGCCAACTAGCGGCAAGCTTCTCAACAGGCACGATCAACGCGGGGAGCCCCGGCCTTTATCCCTTGTCGGTAGCCCGGACCGCATCTCCGCTGCCCAACCCAAACAACGCAGCCGTGACTACACTCGCCGTCTTTCCGGATTATTCCGTCGGGCCCCCTGCAACCCCGTCCCCGGCATCCGCCGTTGCGGCAGGCACTAATCCCAGCGCCATCGATATCGATCCGACACTCGGCATTGTTGTTGTGGCGGAGACGGGCTCGAACGCCATCCAGTTCTACACGATTGGCAGCGGCTCGCTCACGCCATTGGGCAGCCCGGTGGCAGTTGGCCAAATTCCCACGGGAGTTTCGGTAAATCGAACCAATCACTCTGTGGCAGTAGTGAATTATGGAAGCCAGAGCGTTTCTGTCGTTCCAATCCCCGGCGCTCCTAACCCTGTTACTGCGGCGACCATCAGTCTTTCCGGCCTGCTGCAAGGCGTTTCTCCGGCTCCTCTTCCCTACGCGATCGGTGTGGACCCGGACACGAACCTGGCGCTGGTTGCGTATTCTTCAACTTCTATATCCTCGGCATCAAACCTGGGATTCGTGGTGAACCTGAATCAAGGAGCGAACGCTCCTTTCGGCTGCTTGGCGAATTCCGGTAAAACTCCGCCGTGCGTCCTCTCCCAGGCTACATTGAATACGGGTGCATACCCGCAGATAGCCATGGCGCCGCACGGCCACCTGGCTTTCGTTTCGCCCGGCGGTTCCGGGCTGCTAAGGGGCGTCGACGTTACGCAACCCTCGACCTCGGTAGGCATCAGCAACCTTTCGCTCGCCGCCGGGGTTGTGACGGTCACGACCAGCGGCACATTGACGGGAACTATTCCCGGAGTTTTATTTACCGTGCTCATCTCCGGCGTCCCGACGACTAATTCGGCGCAGAATACGAACTTCAACGGCGTGTTCACCGCCAATGTCACCAGCAGCAATACTTTCGTGTATTCCCTGACCAGCACTGCGAGTGGAAGCGCCAGCGGAGGAACTGCATTCTACGGGGGCCCCAACCTGATATTCCCCGGCATTTCCTCGACAACACAAGGCATTGCCATCAATCCAATCACGCAGACCGCCGCACTTGCCGACGCGAATGCCACGGGTCAAAACGGCCCTCAGGTTAACCTGCTGAATCAGCTCGATCATTCCATAAGTTCGATCAGCTTTTTCTCAACATGTACGGCTTTCACGACGCCCTGCTCCAACTCCCCCGAATTGCTCCACACGGCGGACATCGCTTGGCAGCCGTACGCCAATTCGATTGTCACGTACAATCCGGATCGACAACTAGTTTCGGTCTCTGATCCCGATACTCGACAGAGATACGCCATTGTCCCCGTAAACGGGGCGAGTACGGTCAGTCTCTCGGTAAATAACGGCACGAACGGTTCCCTTCGGCTGTGGGGCGGGATTGCAGTCGATCCGGCCACGAATCAAGCGTTCGTGGTTGAATCTGGAAGTTCCACCGCACCGGGTTCGGGGCAGATTGAGATCATCAACCTCGGTGCGCTCAAAGCCACGCAAATCACGGAAGTGGTTGTTCCAAGCCCGAGTCCGGGTCCCGGAGTGATTGGCGGGATTCCGGGGGCGCTCGTTCCGCAGGCGACGCTCACCTCCACAATCGATCTGGCCGGTGTGCAGATCTTCGGTTCCGGCTTTGTCTCGGGCGCCACTCAAGTTCGCCTGGATGGCACGCCTATTCCGTCCGCGAATGTGGCAGTCGACACCCTCGGCAGGGTAATCACGGCTACGATTCCTGCCTCCGCGTTTCTCTCCGCGCCGCATCACTACGCGCTCGACGTCGTAGTCAGCGGCGGCGCGCCGTCCAACGCAACGGACTTCATCGTCGTCCAGGCTGTGGACATGACGAGTGTCTGCTCCAGCCATAATCCGCAGCCAAGTGGCGTGTCCATCGCCGACCAACTCAAGAATGGGCCGTTTTCGCCAATCGCCGTGATCACGAACAGCGGCTGCAACAACATTTCAACCATCGACATTAATCCAGCTAGCGCGACTTTCGGTCACATCCTCCACACTATTGCAGTGGGCACAACTCCTCAGGGGGTTGCCGTCAGCCAGCGCCTTGGCCTCGCCGTTGTGGCGAACAACGGCGGCGGCACGGCATCCGTAATAAATCTTCTGACAAATACGCAGTCCGTTCCTGCCGTCACCGTGGGGACCAACCCCAGCGGGGTTGCCATCAATGAGGCCACCGGCGCGGCCGTCGTTGCGAATACGGGGTCCAACACCATCTCCATGATCAATCTCCAGCTATTGGCGGGTTCCTCTCCGGCGAGTTCCCTGACCGCCGCGAGCATCGGCGGCGTGCAGGAGCCTATTGCCGTTGCCATCGATCCCGATCGGGGGACAAACAATCAGGGCCTCGCCGTGGTCACGGGGCTGCAAATAGTAAATGGCTCTTCGCCGAATGGCGCACTGTTTCCGGTGGACATTGGTTTGGTCTCCCCGACGCTCAGTACAACCATTTCCATCGGTAGCGTAAGCTCGAGTCCGACGGGTATCGTTTTTGACCCGGCCAGACCGACTGGTACCCAGAATCCGGGGCTATTCTACGTGAATTCCTCGGGCACCAACCAGATCACGGCCTTCAACCCGGACAGTGGTTCGACATCCGTCACCAGCGTTGGCATCAATCCGACGTCTTTGGCGCTGAATCCCCAAACCGGCGCAATTTTAACGACGAACCTTGGGAGCCGCACGGTCTCGGTCGTGGATACGCTTTCCAATCCTTTTTCGACGCGCCAGACCCTGGGTCTCCCGGGCTCGCCACAATTTGGCGTGGCCATCGACCAGTTCACGAATCTCGCTGTCGTTGTGGATCAGGCGCACAATCGCGTGTTGTTGTTTCCGATGCCGAACTGACGCGGGCGGCATGGGAAGGTTTTCGCTCGGAACAGCGCGGCGGCCAACGCAGAGACGCCTTGTAGGCATCGCAAAGGTAGCAGCAGCCGGGGATGCTTTCTGATTGCGGGGGAGACAGAGGCTCGGCTATACTTCAAAGTTTGCATATTGCCTGCGGAGCGCGCAGGGGGAGCGGAATTAGTTTTAGCCCAAACGAATTGGTCAAGGTTGATGCCGGTTTTTCCGGAATCACCCACAACAAGGAGAAAAAAGTGAATTCGAGAATTTTCACCCAGTCCCGGCCGGGGATTTGCACAACAATGATTCGCAGCAGTGCCCTTGTGGCAGCAGGCCTGTTTGCCGCGACCGCCGGATGGGCTCAGGACACTCCCGCGGCGGGAGCTGCCGCCGCCAGCAAAGTCGGCGTGATTGATGTGCGATCTGCGATCGTCAACACCGCGGAAGGCAAACAAGCGTCGGCGGAGCTGCAATCTCAATTCGCCGCGCGGCAGACCGAGCTCGAAAACATGAACAAGCAGTTGAACGACCTGGGCCAGCGCCTGCAAGCCAGTGCGGGGAAGTTGAGTCAAGAAGAGGAGACCAGGCTAACCGCCCAGGGGCAACGGCTCCGGCAGCAGATCGACCGTAAACAGAATGAATACCAGGAAGATGTGAACGCCCAGCAAGGGGAAGTTATCGACCGTATCGGCCGCAAACTGGTTGACGTTCTGGACCGCTACGCGCGCGAACATGGTTATGCCGTGATCATCGATTCATCCGCGCAAAACTCGCCTATTCTTTATAAATCGAACCAGATCGACGTGACGCAGGACATTATTCGTCTATACGACCAGGCCTATCCCGTGAAGGCCGCTGCGGCGCCGGCACAGCCGAAGCCTGCTCCGAAGCCCGCAGCCACACAGCCTCCAGCTCAGAAGCCACCACAGCAGTAAGAATTTCCTAAAATTTAAACATATCAAATTGACGCCCCGGGTGAATCACCCGGGGCGTTTGCCTCTTGCGGCACACTTCATTCAGAGAATTGTCCCGAGGGCTAGTTATTTGACGGCGATCGGGGAGGGCTCGTGGAGAAGCGCACGAATCTCTTTTTCCCACGCGTCTCGGTCCACCACGCCGGGGTGCGAGTCGGCGATGTTGCCGTCGCGGTCGATCAACAGCGACACCGGCATGGGACCAATTCCGTAGAGTTTTGCGATGTCGTCGTTACCGAGGGCGACCGGATAGTTGAACTTTTTCTCTTTCAGGAACGGCTTCACCACTTTCCACCCGTCGCCATCAAGTGAAACACCGATCACGGTGAGGCCAGCGTTCTTATACTTGCTCTGGAACACGATGAACCAGGGAATTTCAGTTTTGCAACCATGACACCACGTGGCCCAGAAATCGAGCAGAACCACTTTGCCTTTGTAGCTGGACAACTGAAGAGGGGCGCCGTTGGAGTCCTCTAGAGTAAAGTCCGGAGCGGGCTTGCGTGCAGCGGTTCCCGCTGAGCTGACAGAAGGTTCTTGCGCGAGGGATACCAAGCACGTGAATACCAGCGCGATTCCCGCGAGCACGCGGTTCAACATTTGTGATGTCCTCCTGCGTTCCGTAGATGTAGACGCGCGTAAGAGCACAGAGTGAGCGGGGAAATTTGTGAGATGCTTCTAGGTTCTTTAATGAAGAATTATCGAAGGCTTCACATTGAGGAGTAGAAGCACGTTGACGCAGAGAATTCGCAACCGGCCGAAAAAGGAGCACGCGCACCTTCCGAGCTCCCCCCGTGGAGTTTCGGATTCCGCACCACAAAAAGTGATTGAGATTTACGACGCGCTGGCGGAACAGTACGCACTTCATTACGAATCAGGCAATCCAGACAAGCCGTTGTGGGATGCGTTTCTCAACCATGTCAAAAAAGGTTCGAAGTTGCTGGATCTGGGTTGCGGGACGGGGAGCACGGCCGACTACTTTTTTCAGCGCGGAATGCGAGTGCAAGGCGTGGACCTATCGCCACGGATGATTGAGGTGGCCAGGCGCCGGTTTCCGGCGATCGTATTTCGGAGGGGAGATGTCAGAAAATTGAGATATCCCTCAGGCCGATTGGGTGCCGTGTGGGCTGGCTACTCTCTTTTCCATATGCCGCGAAGCGATTTTGAAACGGTGGTGGCAAAAATTCGGCGTCTTTTAGCGCGGGGAGGGATATTCGGCTTAACCATGCAGGAGGGAAGTGGCGTGAGCGAAGTGCCTGATCCGTTTGTGCCTGGCAAAGTCATGCTCGTATGCCGCTATTCCCTGGGACACTTGAAGGCCATCTTAGTGGCGAACCATTTCCGCATCCTCGCGCACAAGAAACGACACCCGGCTTCGAAGGCGGAATATCCGTTCGATAAGTTGTTGATGGTTGCGGAGGCGATTGCGAATCCCGGCGAATCGCGTAGATAGGTGACCGGGGCCTTTGCGGTTCATCGTGAAGGGGCAGTGGCCTAAGGAAACAAAGACTCAGCGCATCACCAGCACGCGTGTGCGGGGTCACATACACAGACGCGGTAAAGCTGATGGAATAGCGCGCGGAAGGAGAATGCTATGGGTACAGTTAGTCCAAACAAGGTCGGGCTGGCACTTGGGGCTTTGATCGGTGGATGGCATGTAGCGTGGGCGGTGCTGGTGGCAGTGGGCTGGGCACAGTGGGTCCTGAATTTCGTCTTTTGGCTGCACTTTCTCAAGCCGCCGTACACGGTAGGACCATTCAGCGCCGGGATCGCGATGATCCTCGTTCTCGTTACAGCTACGGTTGGGTATGTGTTTGGTTACATTTTTGGCGTGCTCTGGAACTGGATCCATCGGTAGGCAGGCCGGAAGTCCCCTTGCAGGGGTAAGGACGAGTACTGAGAAGAGCATCACGCATTCCACCTATTTTGCATAGGTCAATCCCTCGTCAGCGCGGGGAAGAGGGGCGACGGGAACGCCAGTGGGTGCGAACTCGCCTTTCCACCCCGTATCTTGCTTTTGCGGTAATGCGAGAATATACTAGCTTTTCGCTCTGAAGCGGGTCGCACGACTAGGTGGGCGCGAGCCCACTTTTTTGTTGCTGCCGGTTGCAGTGCTCGAAAGACCGGCCTTGGCCGGGGAGTCTCTAGAGTGGAATTGGAGAAAATCCGCCAAGCCGCCGAACGCGTGACGCGCTCGGAAGGTCTGGAAATCGTTGATGTCGAATGGAAAATCGGCAAACAGCGGTTCCTGCGGGTGTACATCGACCGGGTACCCAAGGCCGCTGTGCCGATCAGCGATGCGGCAGGGGTAATCGGGGAGAGCATGGAATCCGGCGGGGGGTACTCCGCGATCAGCCATGCGGATTGCGAGAGGGTGAGCCAGCAATTGAGCGTAATCCTGGATGTCGAGGACCTGATTCCCGGAGCGGCGGGGTACATCCTGGAAGTGAGTTCTCCGGGGTTGGATCGGGAGCTGAAAAAGCCGGCGGATTTTGAGCGGTTTAAGGGGCGGCTGGCGAAGATTTCGACCAGCGAGCCAGTGGGGAATGCGAAGTTTTTTGAGGGACGCCTGGCGGGATTCGCGGACGGAAAAGTCCGCATGGAGCTGAAAGGGCGAGAGGCGACGACTGTGGAGTTGCCGATCGAGGGGATACGGAAGGCCAACCTGGTGGTCGAGTTTTAGGGCGTTCGCGGAATTTAGGATAGGACACGGTTAGGAACGAGAAATGGCGAATCTGCTTTCTCAACAAATCGAGATGTTGAGCCGCGAGAAGCACATCGAGCCGGAAATCGTCGTGGCGGCGATTGAAGACGCGATGGTGGTCGCGGCCCGGAAGTATTACAAGACCGAGGAAGACCTGCGCGCGAAGTTCAATCAGGAAACCGGGCAAGTGGACGTGTATTCGGTGCACACGGTGGTCGAGGAAGTGACCGACCCGAAAAAAGAGGTCAGCCTGGCGGAGGCCAAGAAAAAGGATCCGGCAGCGGAACTAGGCGCCGAGATTCTGGCGGCCAAGCCGACGGATGTGCTGGGGCGCATCGCGGCGCAAACGGCCAAGCAGGTGATTCTGCAGAAAGTGCGTGAGGCCGAGCGAGACACCATCTTTAACGAGTATCACACCCGCGTTGGCGAGCTGATCACGGTAATCGTGAAGCGCGCGGAAGGCCCGGATTTGATCGTGGACATGGGGCGCACGGAAGCGCGATTGCCAAAACGCGAGCAATCCAAGCTCGAAACCTACAACATTGGCGAGCGTCTGCGCGTGGTGATCAAGGCGGTCGACCGCGCCGCGAAAGGGCCGCAGGTGGTGGTTTCCCGTGCCGACGCCCACCTGGTGCAGCGGCTCTTCGAGATGGAAGTGCCCGAAATATACGACGGCACCGTGCAGATCCGCTTTGCGGCGCGCGAGGCCGGCGAACGCACCAAGGTGGCGGTGATGAGCCGGGACAAGGACGTCGATCCGGTCGGTGCGTGCGTGGGCATGAAGGGCATGCGGGTGCAGTCCATCATTCGCGAACTGCGTGGCGAGAAGATCGACATCATCCCGTTCAGCGAAGAAACGGTGGCGTTCGCGCAGAAGGCGCTTAGCCCCGCGAAAGTGACGCGCGTGCAAATTACGGACCCCGAGAATCACAAACTCGAGGTGATCGTCGAGGATTCACAACTTTCTCTGGCCATCGGGAAGAAGGGCCAAAACGTCCGGCTGGCGAGCAAGCTGATCGGCTGGGACATCGACATCAAGAGCGAGGAAGAGAAGCGCCGCGAGATCGAGGAACAGATGACGGCGCTGACCGCGCCGACGACGCCGCTGACGGCGCTCGCGGGAGTGGGTCCGAAGACCATCGAGAAGATCGAAGCTGCGGGGATCACCAACGTCGAGAAACTGGCGGGGATGACGCCCGAGCAGTTGATGGAAATCCCAGGAATCGGCGAGAAGATGGTCGACAAGATTTATCAGGCGGTGAATCGCTTCTATGAGGGCGGTGGGGAAGCGGCCGCTGCATCTGCCGAGACCGCTGAAAGCCCCGAGGCCCCGGAAGCAGCAGCGCCTACTGAAGGAGCAGCGCCTGCTGAGGAAGCGGAGCCTGTGGCGGAAAGCACAGAATCAGCGGAAGCCGAAGCCGTGGTGCCCGAGAGCAGTGAAGCCGCGGCCGAAACGCCCGAAGGCAGTCCGGCGGAAAAGATTGCGGAAGAGGCTGAGCCTGAAAAAGCGAAGAGCGACGCGGATCAGGCGGAAGAGGCAAATTCCTGAGCGACGCAAACCAAGTCCGAATCAACGAGCTGGCCCGCGAACTGGAAGTAAAGGCCAAAGCGATTATTGACCTTCTGGCCGGATACGGGGTCACCGAAAAGAAGACGCACTCAAGTTCCATCCCGGTGGATGTTGCGGAGAAAGTCCGCAAGCATCTGCAAGGCCAGGCGGAGGAAGAAGCCAAGGCCGAGGCCGCCGCCAAGGAATCGAAAGAAGCGGCCGCGAAGGCTGCGCGGATGAGGCCAGCGCCAGCGCCTCCGGCTGCTGCGGTGGTTCCGCCAACAATCGCAAAACCTGCGGCCCCTGCTATGGCGAAGCCAGTTGTCGCTCCCGCACACAAGCCGGCCGCGCCAGTGACCCCGGCAACAACACCCACACCTGCCAGTGCTCCAGCGGCGAAGCCAGCGGCACCCACAGCGCCGGCGCCTACACCAATTCGGCCCGTGGCACCTTCAGGGCAACCAGCAACGCCAGCGACGACGGTGCGACCTGCACCGGCGCAACCTGCCCATGGGACGCAACCTTCCGCCGTGCGGCCCGCGGCCGCGGCGCCTGCAGCTCCTTCTCGACCTACGGCTCCTGCTACCCGGCCGGGGGCTCCGGGACGTCCAGTCATGCCAACAGGCAATCGGGGACCTCTGCCCGGAACCACCCCCGGCAGCTCGCGCACAAGTGGACCGCGTCCCGGCCAGCCCATGAGGCCGCAACAACCTGGTGCCGCCCAAGGCCGCCAATTTACTCCGCGTTCCGGAGGTCCTGCCGGTGCGCCGGCGCGGCCATTTGAGCAGCGTCGTGGCGCTGTACCAACCGGCACACGTCCCGGCCCGCGCACGCCCGGGCGCCCCGGAATGCTGCCGCCGCTCCCGGACAAGATGCCACACAAGGCGGAACCCGGGAAACCTCTCTACACGCGCAAACCGACTCAGCGCCAGCGGCCTGTTGTTGACAAGAGAGAATTGGAAGGCGAGCGCAAGCTGCACCCGACGCGGCAGCGTCCCGGCGCCGGAGGCCGGGGTGCCGCAGCGGCCGTCATCGCGCCTCCCGAACCTCGTCCCCCGCGCGACGTCACAATCACCGAAGGCATCACCATCCGCGAGCTGGCGGAGAAACTCGATGTGCGCGCGAAAGATTTGTTGAAGTCGCTGCTGGATCGCGGCGTGTTTGCGACGATAAACCAGGCGCTGGACGTGCCGACGGCCACTTCCCTGGCGGAAACGTTCAGCGGTGTGGTGAACGTGGTCTCTCTCGAAGAAGAGATGGTGCTGGAAGTCGCGAAGGAAGAGACCAAGGAAAGTTTGAAGCCGCGGCCTCCGGTGGTAACGGTTATGGGGCACGTCGACCACGGCAAGACGAGCCTGCTCGATGCGATTCGCGAAGCCGATGTGGCGGGGGGCGAAGCCGGCGGCATTACCCAGCACATTGGAGCGTACAAGGTCACGGTAAACAATCGCGCCGTAGTGTTCGTGGATACGCCGGGTCACGAAGCGTTTACGCGGATGCGCGCGCGCGGCGCGAAAGTCACGGACATTGTGGTGCTGGTCGTAGCTGCCGATGACGGCGTGATGCCGCAGACAAAGGAAGCGATCGACCACGCGCGAGCCGCGCATGTGCCGATCGTGGTGGCGGTGAACAAGATCGATAAGCCCGAAGCGCAACCCGAACGAGTAAAGCGGCAGCTTTCCGACCTGGGATTGATGCCAGCGGAATGGGGCGGCGATACCGAATTCGTGGAGGTTTCGGCGAAGCAGAAGAAAAACCTCGACAAACTTCTCGAGATCCTTCTGTTGGTGGCCGATCTGCGGGAATTGAAAGCCAATCCCGACGCTCCGGCGAGTGGCACCGTTTTGGAATCACGCGTCGACAAAGGCCGCGGCCCAGTGGCCACGATTCTCGTGCAGAACGGCACATTGAATCCCGGCGACTTCTTCATTTGCGGTTCCGTCTTTGGCAAGGTTCGCGCAATGTTCGACGACCACGGGCGTATCGCAACGACCGCGCCTCCTTCTACACCAGTCGAAGTGCTCGGATTGCAGGGCATTCCGGAGGCAGGCGATCATTTCCAGGTTACCGACGAAGCCAAAGCGCGGCACATCGTTGAATACCGGCAGGGCAAGCAGCGCGACGCGGCCCTCGCGCGCAGCAGCGGCGCGCGCATCACACTCGACCAGCTCCATGAGCAGCTCAAGGCGGGCGAGGTTAAGGAATTGGGAATCGTCATCAAGGCCGATGTGCAAGGATCTGTCGAAGTGCTGAGCGAGATGTTGCCCAAGCTGTCGACCGATCAGGTGAAGCTGAAGATCATCGGCTCCGGCGTAGGCGCGGTGACGGAGAACGATGTGCTGCTGGCTTCCGCATCAGGGGCGATTATTATCGCCTTTGGCATCCGCCCGGACCGCAAAGCGGCGGACCTGGCGCAACAAGAACACGTCGATATCCGTCCCCACACCATCATTTACGAAGTTTCCGACGAGATTAAAAAGGCCATGGAAGGCCTGCTCGAGCCGGTCATCCAGGAAACGTATTTGGGCCGCGCGGAAGTGCGAAACACATTCCGCGTCAAGGGCGCGGGCACGATCGCAGGTTGCTATGTGGTGGATGGAATCATGAAGCGCGACGGACAGGTTCGCGTGCTTCGCGACGGCGCCGTGGTCTATACCTCAAAGCTGAGTTCATTGAAGCGATTCAAGGACGACGCCAGCGAAGTTCGCACGGGATTCGAATGTGGCGTGGGCATCGCCAACTTCAACGACGTCAAGGTCGGCGACATTCTCGAGTGCTTCAATGTACAGAAGCTCAGCGCCGCGGAGGCCGCGGGGCAGAGCGGCGCAGCCGCCAGCCGCAAATAATCCGCAATCTGTCCCCGGAGCCGCTCATGCCGGTAGGTTTGCTCACCTTGGAGCTGCACATCCCGGACGCGCAATCGCTAAAGGATAAACGGCAGATCCTGCGCAGCCTGAAAGACAAGCTGCGCGGACATTTCAACGTGGCCGTGGCGGAGCTTGAGCATCATGACACCTGGCAGAGGTCGGTCGTGGGCGTGGTGACAATTTCGAATGAAGAGCATCACGTCGAGGAAATGTTGCAGAAAGTTTTGTCCGAGTCGGATCGCATCCTCGGCCCGATTTTGACCAGCCACAACGTGGAGATTGTTTAGGCGGCGCGGCAGGGTGGAAAATGAGTCCAGCTAATCATCGTCCGGAGCGCGTGGGGGAAGAGATTGCCCATGAGCTCAACGCCATGCTTGCCGGCGAGCTGAAGGACCCGCGGCTGGAAGGCATGGTGGTGATCAGCGAAGTGCGCGTTCAGCCGGATATGCGGCACGCACGGGCTTTCGTGTACGTGCGCGGCACGGACCAGGAGAAGGACGATGCCATCAAAGCGTTGCAGCATGCCGCGGGCTACATCCGGCGCGAGATGGTGGAACGCCTGCAGCTGCGGCGCACGCCGGAAATCCATTTCACGCTCGATTTGTCCCAGGAGTATAGCGAGCGTATCGAGCAATTGCTGAAAGACGTGAAGAAGGACAGACCAGCCGCGCCGTGATGGCTCCCCGCCTGCTCCGCACGTGCATTCTGCCTGAGCCCCTGAACTGATGCCTCGCCAGCCACAACCCGCCCCGTTTGACGGCGCTCTGGTCATCGACAAGCCCAAGGGAAAAACGTCGCACGACGTTGTCGACGCGGTACGTCATCTCGCGGGATTCCGACAAATTGGGCACCTCGGGACGCTTGATCCGCTCGCAACGGGCGTGCTGGTGCTGCTGCTTGGCCGCGCCACACGGCTCGTCCAGTTCTACGCAGGCAGGCGCAAGCGTTACTCCGCGGGTTTCCGCTTCGGCTTTGCGACAGACACCTATGACTCCGACGGCGAGGCCCAAGGGCCGGATACCGCTCCCGCGCTCGATCGCAATGCGCTGGAGAGATTCGCGGCCGAGCGTATCGGACGTTTTCAGCAGGTTCCGCCCGCGTTTTCTGCCAAAAAAGTGCAGGGGCGTCCCGCATACGAACTGGCGCGAAAAAAACAGGCGGTCGAGCTGAAGCCTGTCGAAGTCGAGGTTTACGAATTCAAACTGCTGGAGATCGAAGGCAGCATCGTGCGTTTCACCATCGAATGCTCCTCTGGCACCTACATCCGGTCGCTGGCACATGAAATGGGCCTGCAACTGGGTTGCGGCGCGCATCTTGCGGAGATTACGCGGACTGCAGTTGGCGAGTTTTCCTTTGAACAGGCGATCAAGCTCGAGG
>Ga0307469_10000396_pt1 | contig 16162 bp, 13 predicted proteins | sample atmos_gasesAM2C__FD_203084 | JGI IMG/M metagenome (GOLD analysis project Ga0307469, IMG submission 203084) | Hardwood forest soil microbial communities from Morgan-Monroe State Forest, Indiana, United States - atmos_gasesAM2C_515 | ecosystem: Environmental > Terrestrial > Soil > Temperate...
CGCGACGCAATCGGCCTCCGTCGTGCCGACGGCGACGAAGCGCAGCCGGATCTCGCCTCCGCCGGGAAGGAAGGCCATGCGCGGGTTGTCCGCCGTTGCAAGATCGGGGAAGAGATCGGCGAGTCCTGACTCCGGGATGCCGACGCAGTGCAGGACGCGCGAACGGATCAGCGCACCCTCGCCGATGTCCGCGATGATGCGCTCGGTCAACATGCGACGCGCTTCTCCCGGGACGCCGGGTATCGCGTAGAGCGTTGCGCCTTCGTAGGACGCGCGGATCCCCGGCGCGGTTCCCCACGGGTTCACGATCGCGCTCGCGCCGTCCGGGATGTCGGCCTGCTTCGCGTTGGACGGCGGCATGTCGCGGCCGAACGAACGGAAGCGCTGCCTGATGTCCTCGACGATCGCTTCGTCCCGAACGAGCTCCGTCCCGAGCATGCGCGCGATCGCATCGCGCGTCTTGTCGTCCTGCGTCGGGCCGAGCCCGCCGGTGATGATCACAACGGACGCGTCCTTCGCCGCTCGCGAAACCGCATCGACGATGTCGTCCTCCTCATCACCGACGACGAGCGTCCACGCCACCGGCACGCCGACGGTGAGGAGCAGCTCCGCGATCATCGCGGCGTTGCTGTTGACGATCACGCCGGCGAGCAATTCATCGCCGACGCAGACGATCACGGCTTTCTTCGCTACGTCCATGCTTCTCCCGCAGTGCCCCTCATCGCGGATGCAAGGTAGCTGAGTCCGGACACGACCGTCAGGAAGACCGCGACGGCCACCACGACGGCCGCGACGGTATCCCCCACCGGACGGAGCGTCGCCACGAGGATCGCGAGCAGCTGTGCGTTGGTCTTGATCTTCGCGATCTTCGATGCGTGCAGCGCGCGGCCGCGGCTTCGCAGCACGAGCCGCAGCCCGATGCCGATCACGAACTCGCGGACGAGGATCACTGCAACGGCCCACCACGCGATGCGGTGATCGGCCGCGAGCGGAAGGAGCGCCGTCCCGACGAGCAGCTTGTCGGCGAGCGGATCGAGGAAGGCGCCGAAGCTCGACGTGAGGTTCCACCGCCGCGCCAGGAACCCGTCGACGCCATCCGTCGCAGCCGCGACGACGAACACGATCGCCGCGACGACGGGGAGCGACGGTTTGTGGATGACGAGGAGCCACGCGAAGACCGGTACGAGCGCGACGCGAAGGAACGTGAACGCGTTCGCAGGATTCAGGTGCGAGACACGGCGCGCCGGTGCTTCCAGTCCTACACCGCCTCGGCGATGAGATCGAGTCCGTCGATCGACGTCACGCGCGCGCGCAGCACGTCGCCGACCCGGACGGCGCGCGCGCCGCTCACGACGACCTCCGCGTCGACCTCGGGCGCTTCGCGCCAGGTTCGTCCGGTGACGTTCACGCCGTCGCGGTCCTCGATGAGCACGTCGACGTGCGAGCCGACGAGTGCCAATCGCTTCTTCTCGGCGATCTCGTTCTGGATCTCCGACAGCACTTCCGCGCGTCGCGTGATCTGCCGCTCGGCCACACGGTTCCGGACGAACCCCCCGGCCTCGGTCCCCTCCTCACGCGAGTACGGGAAGAACCCCGCCCAGTCGAGCGACGCTTCGGGCAGGAAGTCGGCGAGCTCTTCGACGTCCGACTCCGTCTCCCCGGGGAACCCGACGATGAACGCGGATCGGAGTGATGCGTCCGGGAACCGCGAGCGGATCTTCCCGATGAGCGTCAGGAACTTCTCGCCGTCGCCCCATCGGCGCATCTTGCGGACGAGCTTTCCGGACGCGTGCTGCAGCGACAGATCGAAGTACGGGACGGCGGGCGTCGAGTCTGCGACGGCATCGAGCAGCGCGTCGTTCACGAAGCGCGGGTACTGATACAGCATGCGCAACCAGAGCAGACCGTCGACATCGCCGAGCCGCCGCAGGAGCGACGGTAGCTCCCACGATCCCGTGAGGTCTCGTCCGTACAAGGACATGTCCTGCGCGACGAGAACGACTTCTTTCACCCCCTGCGACGCGAGCCACTCCACTTCGGAGTAGATGGCGTCCGACGGACGCGAACGGTGCGCACCCCGGATCGACGGGATCGCGCAGAAGCTGCAGACGCGGTCGCAGCCTTCGGAGATCTTGACGAACGTCGTCGGGCCGGACGGTTGCGGACGAAGCTCGATCCCGAGCGGGACCTTCCCTGCGTCGAAGCACAGCTGACGCGATCCGCCTGTTGCCGCTTCGATGATCTCTGTGGTTCGACCGTAGGAGCCGAGGGACATGAACGCATCGACCTCGGGGAGCTCGTCTGCAAGCTCCTTGCCGTAGCGCTCGACGAGGCAGCCCGCGACGACGACCTTCTGGCCGTCGCCCCGACGCGCGATCTCCTCGAGGATCGCGTCGACCGACTCACGTCGCGCGGCGTCGATGAACGAGCACGTGTTGACGATGATCACATCGGCACCCTCGGGACCGTCCGCGCGCACGTAGCCGTCGGCTTCGAGCATGCCGCGGAGGTGCTCGGAATCGGTCTCGTTCTTCGGACAGCCGAGCGTACGGATGAAGACGGACTTCGCCATGGCGCTACCAGCGTACGCGGCGCTATTGGCCGGTATACGCGTTCTGTGGGATCTCGGGCGCGTGCGTCGAGGCCGTCCCGTCGACCTTCGCGGGCTGCGCGGATGGCGGGGGCGCCGGCTTCAGCAGTGGCTCGTTCGGCGGCATCGTCGTTGTGCCGCGAGTAAACACCCCGCGGTACGGCGATGCGGACGGCGTTCCGAGGATCAGCCCGTTCGCAGTGATCCGGATGTCGCCGGCGCGCGGCGTCGTGATGACGATCTCCTGATCACCCCTGAACGTCCGGAAGTCGCCGCGACGCAACGTGTCGCCGAAGATCTGTTTGCCGTCGGCTTCGACCTGGATCCACGCGTCGTGGGTGATCGCGTCGACGCGCACGATCGTGCCGACGACGCTCGGCGCCGCCGAACCGATCACACGGGCCGACGCGGGTGACGCCGGCAGCGTCGGTGTTGAGCTCGAACGAAACGCACCGAGCATCGCGAGCAACAGCAACGTTGCTGCGGCGGCGAAGATCGAGATCTGCCACGCACGCTTGTGTGCGCGCGGCGGAACGCGAACACCGCGGCGGACGACACGCGACAGTTCCGGCTCGGGTCGTCCGCACCGTTGTTCGTACGCACGAAGGAACGGTTTGGGGTCGAGTCCGAGGTAGATCGCGTAGGAACGGATGAATCCCTTCGCGTACGCGCCGGACGGGAGATCTTCGAGTCGGTCGTGGTCGATCAACTCGAGGAAGTCGTGGCGCACGAGCGTGCCGCGCGCGACGGCGTCGAGGGAGATACGTCGTCGCTCGCGCTCGGCGCGCAATGCGGCGCCGAGTCCTGGCCTGGTTGCCTGCCCGGTAAACGTCATAGGGGCTTGGGCAAGAGACTATATGGGTATGCGGTCATCGGGACAACCCGGATTCCTCGTCCTCGAAGGTATGGACGGTACGGGGACGACCACGATAGCGCAGCTCGTCGCCGATGGGTTACGTGGCCGTGACCTGCGCGTTTGTCTCACGGCGGAACCGACGGATGGTCCCCTCGGGCGCGTTCTGCGCCGGCACCTCACCGGCGAGCTCCACCTCGACCCGTTCACGACGGCCCTCGTTTTCTCCGCGGACCGGGCCGACCACCTCGCCCGCACGATCCGTCCGGCCCTCGCCCGCGGTGAATGGGTCGTGTGCGACCGGTACCTGCTCTCCACGCTCGCCTATCAGGGGGCGGAGGGAGTGTCCCGGGAGGCGGTCCTCGCGGCGTCGTCCGGCTTCGACGTCCCGGACCTCACGGTCGTGCTCCAGGCCCCCGATGAGGTCCGTGAGCAGCGCATGTCCGGCCGCGAGGGGCGCGAACGGTACGAGGATCCGGGCTTCACGGACCCCCTGCGAGCCTCGTATGAGGAGGCGATCGACCTCCTCCGGGCGAGCGGCCACGAGATCGTCGTGTTGGACGCGACCGCGCCGCCGGAAGGCATCGCCGGGGACGTCTTGCGTCGTTTGGACACCCTCTGACCCCACCGGATATACACAGGACCCGGTTGAGTTTTCCACAGGTTGGGCATACGTCCAGCCAACGACCTTGGGGAAGGAGGCTCGTTATGAGGAAGGGCGTACTTCTAGCGCTCGTAGTAGGCGCGTTCGCGATCATGCCGGTCGCGGTTGCGCAGGTCGTCGTCCCGTCGGGCGGTAGCGCGACGGTCAACGGCGGCACCGGGACATCAGGGACGGGCCGCACGGCTGGAACCCCAGGAACCGCGGGCACCCCAGGAACCGCAGGAACCGCTGGGACCCCGGGAACCGCGGGCGCCGCGGGAACCCCAGGAACCCCAGGAACCGCTGGGACCCCGGGAACCGCTGGGACCCCTGGTACTGCAGGAACCCCTGGGACCCCAGGAACGCCTGGGTCCGCCGGATCCGCAGGGACGCCGGGATCGCTTCCGAAGACCGGCTCGAACGCGGGCACGCTCGCGCTCGACGCTCTGACGCTCGTCGGCTTCGGCGCCGTTGCGCTGAAGGCCCGTCGTCGTCTCGCTTCGGCGTAGGACAGACTTTGCTGGTTTCAGGGGGGCGCTTGTCGCCCCCCTGATCCCATCTTCAGGAAGAGAACAAGGAGTGCGCATGCGGGTCGGCATCGGATTACTCACGGTCGCGTTCGTGGTGCTCGTCGGCGGACAGAGCTACGCCGCCACGTTCCCCGATCTGCCCGGCATGAGCACCGTCGCCAAGACGACGCACACGCAGGCGCCGCAGACCTCGCGGTCGGTGAGCGCTCCGTCGGCGACGTCATCGAGCACGACGCCGGCCCTCACGTCCGCCGCGAAGTCGCAGATCAAGACGCAGGACGTCGCACCGATCCTCAAGATGCCGGGAAGCCGGAGCCTCCCGATCATCAAGGATTACAACGCCGGACTCCGGACGAAGACGGCTGCTGCCGATGTGCTCGCCGTGCTCGCTGCGATCGGCACGGCAACGTCGCTCGGGATGCTCTGGGCCGTCCGGCGGCGGTTCGACCGCGCGTAACGCTTAGGCGTACTCCCCTTCGAGCACATCGAACAGCCACGTTTCGCTCTTCGTCGAGACGGGTCCGGCTTGCGCATGCTGCCGGTGTCCCGCCGCGAAGTCGGACGAACTCACCCACGCATCGAAATCGGCCTTCGACGCCCAGCGCGTGTACGCGATGTACTTGGTCGAGGCGTCATCGGGCTTCAGAAGCTCGAACGCTTCGAACCCGGCGTTGTCCTTGATCTTGCCCGCGCGCGTCGCGAAACGGTGCTCGAACTCCGCCGCGCGATCCGGCGGGACGTCCACGACGTTCATGACCACATACGACACGCACGGAGTGTAGACAAGACCGGCCGGTCCTCGTTGCCGGCCGGTCTCGCGTGCCGCTCCGCTCCGCTCCCTAACGGCCCCGCAGGATCGTGAACCGCTTCACGGCGTCCGGTGCTTCGACGTTGCCTGCCGCGTCGACGGCCCGAACCCGCAAGACATGTCTCCCCGGACGGAGCGCGCGTCCGCTGTAGGGCGTCCGGCACTCCGAGAACCCGGTGCCGTCGACCGAACACCACACGCTCTCGACGTTCTCGGAGAAGTTGAAGATGAATCGCGCGTTGCTCCGTGTCGCGCGCCTCGGACCAACGATCGAGGTGACGGGACTTGTCACATCGATCGTGACCACGAAGGAGTCCGGCGTCGGATCCACGTTGCCGGCGGCATCGACGGCAGCGACGTCGAAGGTGTGCGTTCCCTCCGCGAGCTCGCTCGTCGTGTACGGCGAACCGCAGTCGGCGAAGGGCGCCGCATCGACGCTGCACCGGAAGGTCGCGCCCGACTGGTCGGAGATGAAGCGGAAGGTCGGCGTCGTGTCGTTCGTGAGCGCGCTCGGATGCTCGACGATCGTCGTTTCCGGGGCGCCCGTGTCCGGCGCGACGACGGTGAACGCATACGACGCCGGCGACGGCTCGACGTTGCCTGCCACGTCGGTCGCGCGAACCTCGAAGGCGTGGTCACCCGGCGCCAACTGATCGGATGCATACGGGCTCGCGCACGAGGCGAACGGCGCTCCGTCCATCCGGCACTCGAAGGTCGCTTCCGAGTCGTCGGCCACGAAGGAGAAGGACGGCGACGTGTCGGTCGTCTGCGCGTCCGGTTGGTCCGTGATCGTCGTGACCGGCGCCTGTGTGTCCACGGTGAACTCATCCGTCGCAGGTGACGGATCGACGTTGCCTGCGGCGTCGATCGCGTGGACCGCGAAGGTGTGATCGCCGTCGTCGACGTGCATCGAGTACGGGCTCTCGCACGGAGCGAAGCCCTCGCCGTCGAGGTTGCACTCGAACGTTGCGGCCGGGTCGTCGCTCGCGAACTCGAACGTCGGATCCGGGTCTTTCGAGAGCGGAGAGGGATACCCCGTGAGCGTCGTCTGCGGGGGGATCGTGTCGACGCCCCGGCCGTGCAGCGGCACGGTGGCGGTGTTGCCGTCGCCGTACGTGAACGTGAGCGCACCGTCGGAGTCTCCGGGAACCGATGGGGCGAACGTCACCGACACGTCGCACGTCGGCCGTCCATCGGCGATCGTGCGTCCGGAGCAACCGTCCGCAGCGATAGCGAAGTCGCCGTCGACGGTCAGCGATGTGATGGTCGAGGCGAGACCCGTCGACGACGCGGTGACCGGCTCCGCATCGCTGACGGTTCCGGCCTCCTGCGGGCCGAAGTCGACGGCCGTCGGCGACGGATCGAGTTCCGGGACGGATCCGTTGTGCAAGGCGATGACGTCGTTGCGCACGCCGCGAGCGACCACGACGTCGTCGATGGCGTCGCCGTCAACGTCGAGCGCGGCAACGGCCTGCGGCGCACCGTCGACCGCGTACGGACTTCCGGTAGCCGCGGTGAATCCGCCCGCGCCGTCACCGAGGGCGATGGCAACGGCCTCGGACGTGTCCGCGGCCACAACAAGATCGAGAGCGCCGTCCGCATTCATGTCGCCGGTCGCGATCGCGCCGGAGCCCGGCGGCATCGGGACGCTTACTCCGGTGTCGAGGTTGTCCGCGCCGTCCCCGAGGAGCACCTCAGCCGCGCCGGCGTCCGGTTCAGCGACTGCCACGTCGTTGGATCCGTCGCCGTCGAGATCCGCGACGGTGAGTGCTGCCGGACGGGTCCCGAGGGTCCGTTCGCTGACGAGCGAGAGTGCGCCGGTCGAACTTCCCCGCAGCACCGCAACGGTTCCACGCGACGCGCTCGCGGCCACGACGTCCGGCCAACGGTCACCGTCCATGTCGGCGACGGTAAGCGTCGTCGGCGCCGTCTTCGCCGCGTACGGATTCCCCGGCGGAGACTTGTAGTTGCCGCCGCCGCTGTTGAGCAGGACCCGCACCGTGCCGCTCGGTGCGTCGGTGACGAGATCCGTCCGACCGTCGTCGTTCAGGTCGCCGAGCGCGAGTGCGGCGAACGCCGTCGAGGACGTCTTGAGCGTCGACCTTGCGTAGAACGAACCATGCCCATCCCCGAACTGGAAGAAGATGTAGCCGCTCGCCGACCCAACCGTGACGAGGTCGGTTTTCGCGTCCCCGTTGACATCACCGAGCGCGAGCGCCGTCGGTCGCGATGCGATGCCCGGTGTGCTCGCCACGTGGAAACCTCCGCCCGCGTCGGCGAGCAAGACCGACGCCGTGTGCGATCCGGCGTTGAGCGTGACGAGATCCGCCAGACGATCGTCGTTGAGGTCGGATGACGCGAACGCCTCGGGCCTCGTCCCGACGGCATATGTATCGCCGGACGTCACCGTCAGCGCGTTGCTCGTCCGCACGAAGGTCGCGATCACGGCGACCACGACCGATAGCACAACGATGGTTCTCCGCATGCCTCCCCCTTCCCTGTTAGGACAGGCGGAAGCTAGGGCCGAAGGCGAGAACCGGATGCGACCGACTTCACACCGACGCGGTGAAGTGGCTTATCTGAAGTAGCGCTTGCCTTGCCCGCGGAGCACGCGGCCGAACGCGAGATCCGGGAAGTGCGACGCCACGGCGACGGAACCGGGCGATTCCATCTCCTTGTACAGCGCCTCGCGCGAGCGGGACGAGAGCTTCGGATCGATGTCCGACATCGCCGCCCACTCCGCGTTCTCGAGCTGCGCCGGACATGCCATCGCATCGCCGAGCAGGAACGCGCGCTGATCGCCCGACGAAACCACGACGCTGACGTGTCCGAGGGTGTGTCCCGGTGTCTGGAGGACGTTGACACCGGGAGCGACGGCGTCGTCTCCGTGGACGGTTTCGATCCGCCCCGTCGGGTTGAGGATGTCGATCACCGGCTTCGCGAACTGGTCGGGATTCTCGGCCCGGATGAACTGGTCGAGGTCGCGCTCGCCGAAACGGATCGTGGCCTTCGGGAAGTACGGCTGCTCGTTCTGGACGAGCCACCCGATGTGGTCGACGTGCAGGTGCGTGATGATGACCATGTCGATGTCGCCCGGCGTCACGCCGGCCTTCGCGAGGTTCCCGGGCAGGTCGCCGCCGCGGAACGGCGGGAACGAGACCGGGCCGAGGCCCGCGTCGACCAGGATGTTCTTGTCGCCCGTCTTGATCAGGAAGCACCCGAGTGCGATCGGGAAGTTGCCTTCGCTGTCGAGGAGCTGGACGTGTGCCTTCCAGTCGAGCGACGGGATGTAGCTCATCGGGAGCTTCCCTTCGCCGTCGTTGACCGGAACGACCTCGATCTCGCCGATCTGCACGGATGGAAGGCTATTCCGCGGACGACGGCGTGCGCATCTCGGCCCACTGCTCGGGCGAGATGAGCACTGCTCGCGCCTTCGATCCTTCCTGCGGCCCGACGACGCCCCTGCGCTCGAGGAGATCCATCAGACGGCCGGCGCGCGAGAACCCGACGCGAAGCTTCCGCTGCAACATCGAGGTCGAGCCCATCTGCGCTCGCACCACGAGCTCCATCGCGTCCTTCAGCAGATCGTCACCGTCCTCGTCGTCGTCGCCGTCCTCGCTCACCGCGGCCTCGAGCGCTTGCGGTTCGTAGGCCGGCTGCGCCTGCGCGCGGATGTAGGACGTCAGCTCTTCGAGCTCCTTCTCCGTAACGTACGCACCCTGCACGCGACGCGGCTTGGACGTCCCCGTCGGGAGGTACAGCATGTCGCCGTGTCCGACGAGCTTGTCGGCGCCTCCCATGTCGATGATGACGCGGGAATCCGTCTGCGACGCGACGGCGAAGGCGATGCGCGACGGGACGTTGGCCTTGATCAGTCCGGTGACGACGTCGACCGATGGACGCTGCGTCGCCACGACGAGGTGGATACCAACCGCACGTGCCATCTGTGCGATGCGACAGATCGAGTCCTCGACCTGTCGCGCAGCAACCATCATCAGGTCGGCGAGCTCGTCGATGAACACGACGATGTACTGCAGGTGTTCGCGCTCTTCCCCATCGTCGTCGGGCGGGAGCTGTCCGGCGCGCATCGCCTCGTTGTAGAAGTCGATGTTGCGCTGACCGACGCTCGAGAGCAGCTCGTAGCGGCGCTCCATCTCCCGGACGACCCAGTTCAAGGTTTCAGCCGCACGCTTGGGGTGCGTGACGACCGGCGACGCGAGGTGCGGCAGGTTCGCGAAATGCGAGAGCTCGACCATCTTCGGATCGATCAGGACGAGGCGTACCTCGTCGGGATGCGCGCGCACGAGCAGTGACGAGATCAGTGAGTTGAGGCAGGACGACTTCCCGGCTCCCGTGGACCCGGCGATCAGGAGGTGCGGCATCTCCGCGAGGTTGATAAGGAGCGGTTCGCCCGAGATGTCCTTGCCCAGCGCGCACGTCAGTGGGTGCGTCGCGTTCGACCACGCGGACGACTGCACGATGTCACCGACGAGCACCAGTTCGCGGTCGCGGTTCGGCACCTCGACACCGATGGCCGACTTGCCCGGGATCGGCGCGATCAGGCGCACGTCCGGGGAGCCGAGCGCGTAGGCGATGTCGTCGGCGAGACGGAGCACCTGCGAGACCTTCACGCCGGCGCCGAGCTCGACCTCGTAGCGCGTGACCGTCGGTCCGCGCGTCATCGCCGTCACCGCGGCATCGACGCCGAAGTCGTGGAGCGTCTTCTCGAGCACACGCGCGATCTCTTCGGCTCCGCGCTGACCGCCGCGTCCTGTCGATCCGGAGCGCCGGAAGATCGTCGGCGGCGGGAGCTTGTACGTGCCGTTCGTCGGCGGCTTCGGTGCGGGCCGGGACCGGGGCTTCATCTCGACAACGTTCGTCGCGTCGAGCTCGGGCTGCTGCGCAGCCGGTTGGTGCAGCTCGGCCGTGACGTACATGTCCGACCTGAGGGGTTCGTCCGGGTAGGTGGGTTCGTCCGGCTCGAAGTCCTCCGGTTCGTCGACGACTTCTTCATGCGCGAAGAGAGACGACGCGATGGAGCCGGCGTGTTTCGCCGTCCAGATCAGGATCGCCCAGAACGTGATCCACGTCGTGCGGACGGCGCGACGCAGCGGCGTCTTCGTGACGATGCAGAGCCCGAGGAGTCCGGCGAAGGCGCACGCAAGCGCGCCGGCCCACGCTCCGATGTAGTTGTGCAGCGGGACGGCGACCATCGCGCCGAACGCGCCGCCGCCTGCGGACAGTCCGTCGTACCCGCCGGTGAGGGGCGCCGTCCCGGTGGCGAGATGTGCGAGTCCGGCGCAGGCACCGGTGATGAGACACGCACCGACGAGGATGCGTCCGGCTTCGTCCCGACGGACGAATGCCGCGACCGCAACCGTCAGCGTCGCGACCGGAACGACGTACGCGATCTTCCCGAACGCGCCGCGAAGGATCCAGTTCACCCACACGCCGACCGGACCCGCCGTGTGCAAGAGCGAGAGGCACATCAACACCGCGAGGAAGAGGACGGTCAGTCCGAGCGCGTCCGGGCCGTGCGCGCGCCATCCGGCGCTCGTGCGCGGCTTGCGTGCCGGACCTCCGGTGCGGGCGCGCGTGCGCGGCTTCGCCGACGCGCGGCTGCGACCGCGCGGTCGGCGCGATCCCTTCCTCTTCAGTCCGAGCACGCCCGTACTCCTTGTCTCGGGCACGCTCGAACCGCCGTCCGGCGGGTTAGAGCGCGCCCAGTTCCGAAAGTGCTGCCCTGATGCGTTCTTCTTCGTCCGCGTTCGCCGGACGGAGCGGCGGACGCGGTTCACCGACCTTGAAACCGAGGATCCTCATCGCCGCCTTGATGGGGATCGGGTTGTTCGTGAGGAGCGCGCCTTGGGTTCGGCGCTGCAGGAATTGGATCTCTCTCGCGCGCGCGATGTCACCGCGTTCGAACGCTTCGAACTGTTCGAGCAGCAGCTCGCCCATGACGTGGCTCTGCACGCTGATGACACCGACCGCACCGATCGCCTGAAACGCGAGCGTTTCGGGATCGTTGCCGGAGTAGATCTCGAAGTCGTCCGGGACGAGTGCTGCCAGAAGCGTCGATGCTGAGATGTCGCTGCCCGCGTCCTTGATGCCGACGATGTTGTTGTGCTCGGCCGCGCGGACGATCGTCTCGACCTCGATCTTGATCGCGCTGCGGATCGGGACGTCGTAGAGGAGCACCGGAAGATTCGACGCGTCGGCGATCGTGCGGAAGTGGTGCAGCAACGCGTCCTGCGGCGGACGGTTGTAGTACGGCGTCACGGCGAGGGCCGCGTCGACGCCGGCCTTCTCCGCCATCCGCGTGAGCTCGACGGAGTGCTCGGTCGCGTTCGTGCCGGTGCCCGCGATGACCTTCGCGTCACCGTGGACCGCGTCGACCACCGCGCGGAAGAGCGTCGCCTTCTCGTCATCGGTGAGGGTCGCACCCTCCCCCGTCGAGCCGGCGACGACGAGGCCTTCCGATCCGTGATCGACGAGATGCCGGGCCAGCCGCTGCGCTTCGTCCGGATCGAGGGATCCGTCCGCGCGGAACGGGGTGACCATAGCGGTGATGACGCGTCCGAACCGAGCCATTCTTGCTCCTCTCCAGGCGGGAACCGGACCAGAAGTCTAGGTCGCCGGAGCCCACCCAGGACCCGGCCAGGATAACAGCAGCAACACCTCTAACAATAGACACTCTACGAACAGGAAGGGTCTTTCCAGCGGTGGCACACTCACGGGTAGACAGGCACAGGACAGGGAGATGGGCAGGGGCTTGCGGGGGTTCCGGTTGTGTTCGCGTTCGCTCTTCACGACGCTGGCGCTCGTGGCGGGGCAGCTCGTAGTCGTCGCCGGACTCCATGCCCCACCGGCGGCGGCGGACGGTGCCCTCCCGATCGCCGGAACCGGCCTCGCGACGAACGGCGAAGTCGACACGACCGCGATGTCCGGGAACACGCTGTACCTCGGCGGCAACTTCTCCGCCGTCGGTTCGTACACCGGTGGAGCCGTCTTCATGGACAGCACCGGGCAGGTCCAGCCGGGCCTCCCGAAGATCAACGGAGTAGTGCGTGCGGCCGTAAGCGACGCGAACGGCGGCTGGTACATCGGCGGCGACTTCCTCTCGCCGGGTACCCGTCTCATCCATGTCGATTCGAACGGGACCGTCGACCCCACCTTCGTGCCGAACCCCGACGGCTACATCACCTCGCTCGCGCTCTCCGGGGGCTACCTGTACGTCGTCGGCGGCTTCATCACCATCGGCGGGAGATCGCTCCGCTTCGCGGCACGCGTGAACCCGTCGACGGGCGCAGCCGACACATGGTCGCCGAACCCGGAGATCCCACCGATGGGTCTCACGCTCAGCGGGACGAAGCTCTACATGTTCGGATCGTTCACGGTCCTGTTCAACACGAGCTCACGCATCCACCTCGCCGCCTTCGACGTTTCGACAGATCCACCGACGCTCGATCCGTGGAACCCGCGAGCCTTCGATCCGGGCGCTGGCTCGCTCTTCAACTCGTGGGTGTCGGCGCTCGTCGTCTCGGGAAGTACGGTCTACATCGGCGGCAACTTCACGGAGATCAACGACAGTCAGCCCACTGACCTCAGGAAGAACCTCGCCGCGCTCGACGCCGCCGACGGCTTGACGACCGGACAGACGCCGCAAGCGTGGAACCCGACCGCGAGCGGCACCGTGACCGCACTGGCCGTCGCCGGCGGTGAGGTCTACGCGGGCGGTTTCTTCTTCACCCTCGAGGGCACCGTGAACCGGGCGCACCTCGCGGCGATCGCAGATGATCCGACGAACGCAACACCGGCCATCGATACATCATGGGACCCGTCGCCGGACAACGGCGTCATCGCGATCACCGTTTCAGGTACCACTGTGTACGTCGGCGGCTATTTCCAGTCGATCGGCGGGTCGTCCGTGAACGACTTCGCAGCGGTTCAGGCCGCCGACGGTTCCTCCACCGGTACTGCACTCTCCTTCGCGCCGAACCCCGACGATGCGCCGAACTTCATCATCCCGACGACCGGGTCGGACATCTTCGTCGGCGGCTTCTTCACGCTGCTCCACGCCACACTCCGCAATCACGCCGCCGCTATCGATCTCACGACCAACACGGTGACATCGTTCGATCCCGAGCCCGACGCGACCGTCGACGCGATCACTGTGTCGAACGGTGTCGCATACCTGGGAGGCGACTTCACGAACATCGGTAGTCAGCCGCGCGGGTACATCGCCGCGGTCGACGCGACGACGGGCGCCCCGACCGATTGGGACCCCGAGGCGGACAACACCGTGCAGTCGCTCCTGGTCGATGGCACGACGGTCTACGCCGGGGGCCGGTTCGCGAACATCGGCGGGGCTGCGCGGGGCTACCTCGCAGCATTGGACGCAACGGTAAACACGAACAATGCGACGACGTGGGATCCTGAGCCGAACGGAAGCGTCACGACGATGGCGCTCTCCGGCAGCACGCTGTACATCGGCGGCGCGTTCACGTCGATCGGTTCGGTCGGTCCGGTCTCGCGCGGCTACCTTGCCGCGATCCCGACGACGTCCCCCACGCCGACGAGCTGGGATCCGGAGTTGGACAACCAACCCGCAGCGATCCTTGTGAACGGCACCGCCGTCTACGTCGGCGGATACTTCTCCGCAGTCGACGGCGTCTCGAAGCCCTACCTCGCTGCGATCGACGCCACGGCGACCACGACCGGGTCATACCTCCTGCCGTGGGCTCCAGCTCCGGACGCCTACGTCGCCTCCATCGCGCTCTCGGGTAACCGTCTGTACGCCGGCGGCAATTTCAACAACATCGGCGGCGCGGCGCGGAGCGATCTCGCCGTGCTCGACACGACTACCGGCGTTGCGACGCCGTTCACGGCATCACTCGGTGGGGACAGCCCAAGTGTGGATTCCGTCGCCCTGAGCTCAAAGTACTTCGTCGCCGGCGGCCAGTTCGCGGGGAACCTCGCGACGTTCTCGCTCCCGCAGATCTCGATAGACGATGTCAGCGTGCCGGAAGGCAACTCGGGACCGACGCCCGCCGAGTTCACCGTTTCGCTCGATCAAGCCGCTCTCGACAGCGTCGGCGTCGACGTCGCAACGTCGGACGGATCAGCGAAAACGAGCGACGGCGACTACACCTCCCATACCGAACACGTCACGTTCGCGCCCGGGGAGACGGTGAAGCATCTCGACGTTTCGCTCAACGGCGACACGAAAGACGAGCCGGACGAAACCTTCCACGTCAACCTGTCCAACGCCGCTGGTGCGAACATCGTCCGCGGCACGGGCCTCGGCACGATCGCGAACGACGACTCGCCACCCTCCCTCTCGATCACGCCGCTCGTGAAACTCAGGGAAGGCAATCGCGGGACGAAACCGTTCACGTTCACCGTGGCGCTCTCGGCGCCATCCGGGAAGACGATCACCGTGCATTACGCGACTGCGGACGGATCGGCCCACACACCGAAGGACTACATCGCGATACCGGATACGGTCATGACCTTCAACCCCGGCGACCCGCTCACGCAGACGATCACCGTGCTCGTCAAGGGAGACCGCCGGGTCGAGCGCAACGAAACCTTCTTCGTGAACCTGACCGCTCCGACGAACGCGACGCTTCCGACGTCGCCCACCCAGGGCAAGGGCATCATCAAGAACGACGACAGCTAGTCAACCGGCGCGCGCGACCCGAGGTTTGCGCGTGCGCGGCTTCGCCGTCGCCGGACGAAGCCCCAGGTACGAAGACTTCACGTGATCGTCGGCGAGCAGATCTCGCGCGGGACCCGATCTCACGATCGATCCGTTCTCCAGCAGGTAGGCATCGTCCGCCGCCTGCAGCGCGAGGTACGCGAACTGTTCGACGAGGATGACGGTCACGCCGTCGTCGCACATGCGACGAAGCAGCGCGAGCAGTTCACGCACGATGATCGGCGCGAGTCCGAGCGAAGGTTCGTCGAGACACAGGACGTTCGGACGGGACATCAATGCGCGTCCGATCGCCAGCATCTGCTGTTCGCCGCCCGACAGCGTCCCGCCGGGTCGTCCGGCGTAGCCTTCGAGCTTCGGGAACCAGCGGTAGACGTCGGCAAGAAGTTCGTCGACGACCTTGCGCTGACGGCGCCAGCAGAACGCGCCGAGCACGAGGTTGTCGCGGACCGAGAGATGCGGGAACACATGCCGCCCCTCCGGTACGAGCGCCACGCCGCGCTCGAGCATCTTCTCCGGCGTTGGCTTATCGGTCTCCGACCCGTTGATCGTCACATGGCCGGCCGTCGGGATCTCGAGCCCGCAGATCGTCCGCAGGAGCGTCGTCTTCCCCGCGCCGTTGGGACCGATGATCGTCGTGAGGCATGCGGCACGGGCCTCGATGTCGACGCCGCGAAGCGCGGTCACCTGTCCGTAACGGACCTCGAGCTTCGAGCACGCGACGGTCGAGTTGAGCGCGCTCATGCGGGGATCGCCTCCCCGAGATACGCCTCGACGACGCCGCGGTCCTTCTGGATGGTGTCGGGGACGTCGTCCGCGATACGCAGGCCCTGATCGAAGACCGTCACGCGGTCGGCAAGGCTCATCAAGAACTGCATGTTGTGTTCGATAACGAGGACCGTGAGACCTTGGTCCTTCAACATGCGCAGCAGGGCGGAGAGGCGATCGAGCTCGGGGATCGTGAGTCCCGTCGCGGGTTCGTCCAGCACGAGCAGTTTGGGCCGCGCACCGAGTGCGCGT
>Ga0307469_10000397_pt1 | contig 16148 bp, 19 predicted proteins | sample atmos_gasesAM2C__FD_203084 | JGI IMG/M metagenome (GOLD analysis project Ga0307469, IMG submission 203084) | Hardwood forest soil microbial communities from Morgan-Monroe State Forest, Indiana, United States - atmos_gasesAM2C_515 | ecosystem: Environmental > Terrestrial > Soil > Temperate...
CAGTTCTTTCCCACCCAGCCTACAGGCAGGGGCTCTTCGTCGACTATTGTGATGGATTGATCGAATTTCTGAACAAGTTCCCGGGTTCCATCGGTTGAACCACCGTCTACGACGATAATCTCTCTATTGGGATACTCAAGACCAACCAAAGACCTGACACAATCGCTAACGGTTCTGGCCTGGTTTCTTACCGGCAAGATTATGGAAACTAGAGGAACGTCACCGCCTGTCCCGGTCTGGTTAGGAAGGGTCGGGAAGTGCATCAGGGTACGATATTCGTAGCCTGCGAACAAGAATATGAGGAGTGATTGAATACCGAGCAAAACGTCGATTGTCAGCGACAACGATACCTAGACCAGCCAGCGAGTTCACTGATTCTAGGGCGTCGGTTCAAATCTAGGCTATTAAGTTGGTCAGAGTCCGAACAGAGGCCGTTGCCTAGACTAGCCGAGTCTCTCAAACAGAATAGGGCCCGACGAAACTCATCTTCCCACACTGTGTCTAAGGAATTGTTTCCACTTCAGATTGATCAAAAGGTGCGGCTCAATCTGCTGGAACCCTGGCATGCCCTCGAACTGTTCAATCTAGTGGACTCCAACAGGACCCATCTGAGAGAATGGCTACCTTTCGTCGACGACTATCGATCAATAGCATCTGCGACTCAATTTATCAGGAGAAATAGAGAAGAAAATAACCGCACCGCAGGCCTAGTTACGGGTATTTGGGCAGGAGAACTCCTTGCTGGAGTCGTGACCTTCGACTACATTGACTGGAGCAACCGTGGAGCCTTGATCGGTTTCTGGTTAGGCAAATCATTCCAAGGAAGAGGAATCATGACGAGAACGTGTAGCGCACTTATTGACCTAGCATTCAATGAACTGGGCCTAAATCGGGTCGAGATTTCTTGCGCTCTCGAAAACAAGAGATGTCGTAGGGTGCCTGAGAGGCTTGGGTTTGGGCAAGAAGGAATCTCTCGACAGAGGGAATGGCTATACGATCATTTTGTTGATACTGTTAGCTATGGTATGCTTGCTTCGGATTGGAAGAATCGGACCGTCTGATGCTTAGACTCTGATGTAGTTCTGGCCTGGTTTTCTGCCCAGAACAAATCTCTTCTGCGCGTTCCTACGGACCCGCTCACGCGGCGACAGGCCGGGCTTGTCAAGAGCTACAATCTTTGGAGTCTGCTGTCTGACTTTGCCTGCCTTTGTCAGTGAGCCGTGAGTTGGCGTAAGTCTGTATCTCCTTACTTAACGAGGAAATCGGCTGTCGTTGTAATTAACGCTTCGTTTCTTCGGCAGGCCTAATCGACCTTTGCAAGTACCTAGCCTCCGTCTGCTGCATTCACCTATGTGAACTATTTCGATTTCGCCTTGGCGCAGAAGTATCGTTTCAACGGTTCCCAATAGGACTCATACCAGCCCTTGTCGTATTGGTCGACTTGTGAGGCTGGAACACGTGACTGAATCATGCCCACGCGGGTGCCCTCACCAACTTTCTTCAAAGTAATCTTCAGAATCGACGGCTCGTAACCCTCGGGCCATTCCGATGTCTTCCACTCCTGAACAATCTTCTTGCCCTCGACCAGTTCGATGTTCTTGCCTGAGATGTAATGGCTCCAGGCCGTGAATCTTCGTCCGACTTTGGCGCTACACTTGGCTTCGGAGTCGATGAACTCCGTATGCTCCTTAGATGAGAGAAAGGCTCGATAGACCTCCCTAGGAGCGGCTAGAGGGATTAGGACGTTGTGTCGAATAATTCCGGTAGGGTGGGAAGTGGGCACTAGACTCTCAGGGTCCAATTCGGGAAGATATTCGAGAACCCAGTCAATGACCTGGGCCTAGCGGAACCTTCTTGCCTGAAAGGTCCCGTCTCATGTGTCCGAACTCAGGCATGCCGCTAAGTTCTGCTTCCGAGAATACAGGACCGTCGTGGCAGACCAGGTAGGGTCCGATTACGCAGGCGGCGCAGATTCCGACTCCACACTTGAAGACGCGTTCGAGGCTGACCTGGATGTGACATCGCTGTTCCATGGCGAGATCATAGATCTTCTTCATCATCGGCTCAGGACCGCAAGTGTAGATCGCGTCAAAATTCCCGGTCTTGAGAGCGGTCTCGGCGACCTTGGGGACTTGGTTCTTTTCTCCGTAGGTCCCGTCGTCAGTTGCAAAAATGAGCTTGAATCGGTGTTCTTTGCTGTCGGCTATCAACCAGTCCTTGAAGAGAAGTTCGCTCGCCGTTCGGGCTCCTGTGATGAGTGTGACGTCCCGGCCACGAAAGTGAACCAGGAGAGATAGCAAGGGGACAAGGCCTGTCCCGCCGCCAACGACCAAGAGTTTGTGATGGTGTCCAACGCTGTAAGGATGTCCGTAGGGTCCGCGGGCCCAGAATAAGTCGCCGGGTTTTTTCTCCCAGAGGGCGGTGCTGACTGGGCCTCCTTTCTTGATAACAACACCCGCTTCGTTCTTTCCATGTATTGCGAGGACGCTCATCGGCACCTCATCGACACCTGGGACCCAGACCATGGCGAACTGTCCAGGATGAGCCTTGTGCAGGCTTACGTCACTAAACCAGAAGGAGCGAATGGAGGGAGTCTCGTCGACAATACGCTCGAGTCTCACTGAGCGGGGCGTATGGAGCTGCGCTGTCGCCTGTTCCAAGGTTTAGAATGAGAACCACAGCGGGATTACTAATTAGTTATGAGTCGTCGCTATCGGACGCCGAGGATCTGGTAGAGGATAGCCGCCACGAACAGGACGGTGAGCCCGACTACGATGATGAAGAGTACTGGATTGACCATCCAGCCAGGGTCCCTCGCCACTTCGGTCAACGGGCTTCTCGGCCCCGATGCCGAGAGCAGGTATTATTTTAATCAGGTTATTCGGGTAACTGGGACGTAAGCTTCCTTCTCAGGAAGTCTGCTGACTAGCTTCATCATCTCGGCGTAGTGGTGATTGATTATGTCTGCTCCTTTGGGTCCCATCATCTTCTCCGCATTACTCTTGCACTGATTGATAGCTATCAGGATTCCCATCTTAGTTGGTTCGGTGTAGCTGACGCCGCAGCTCTGGAATACTCCTTCAACAAACTGTTTGACCTGTGTCTTCAAGGCCTCATCTGTAACGGGCTGATTTAGGAGCGTGAAGAACTCCTTGTTTGCGCTCTCAAAACATCTCAATAGCTCGTCTCGGACGAGTTCTCCCGTAATCTGACTGGTTGCGATGTCTGGCGCCTTGTATGTCCCGGTCATAGCGTCGCAATATGACATACGTTATATAAAGCCCTGTCCCCAACGCTCTGGACAGTCATTGCAGCAGAGTTCCTTCTCACCACAAATCGACAGAGATCTCCTTACAAAATTCGACGCGGAGATCCTGAGTAGGACCCCTCATGCCGCCGGAGGAGACAAATCTGGAGTAATCGCGAATGCGACTCCCTTAGTTGACCTATCTGACGCTCTATCCGAATGCGCGAAGGCAGCGTATGGAATCAGAATAGACTCGAAATCGGTCAGAGTCTTCGGCAAAATGGATTCTCAAATCTTCGGCGGTTCCGTCAAGGTCCGCCCCGCGGTAGAGATCATCAGAGACGCAATCGCGACAGGTAAGCTTAGATCTGGCCAGAAGATCTTCGAAGCAACCTCCGGCAATTTTGGTCTGGCGCTGGGCATGCTTCGAGACCTCGGTTTAGAAGTCATCGTTCTTGTCTCGAGGAAGCTGCAGGGAGGGGTCTTGGACGAGCTCAAGAATGAAGGAGTACGATCTGTGAACCTGGATGTTGACATATGCCCTGCCCCGGGTCTGAAGATAGACCAGAATCTGGTAGTAGCGAAGGCCGCAGCGGCAAGTGTCCGGGAACAGCTCGCACAACTCGGGCTTGACACAGCCGTCTTCGACAAGAATCGAAGCGGCGTGGAGGCATTACTCGCGAAACAGGACATCATCAATCTTGCAAAACTATTGGCTAGAATCTACAACGGATTCTGTCCGGAGCAGTATGATAACGAACTCAACGTTCGGTCCCATGAGACAACGACAGCTCCAGAGATCGACCAGCAGCTCAAAGCTCACGGCTACTCGTTCGGAGACTTCAGAATAATTACTGCCTTCGGAACAGGAGGAACCTCAGCGGGGCTGGCGAATTATGCCCAAGCCAAGTATCAACAAAAACCTGTGCACGTGGTGTTCCCGCTGGCCAACCAGGATGTTGCCGGGATAAGAACGAGAGACAAGGCTGTCGGTCTAAGATTCTACCAGCCCGAGCTATACGGTGGAGAACACGAGGTAGACTTTGAGGCGGCTCGCCGACTATTGAGATTCTTTGCCGGCAGAGGCTATGGCATCGGCGAGAGCGGCGCACTAGCCCTCTACTCGGTGGTGCAAATGATCAACTACGGTGTTGGCGATAAGTTCGTGGTAATGATTGCCGATGGGCTGCAAAAGTACCTAGCGAACCTGGAGGTACCCGTTGAGACGTCCGATCCCCTCGAGGTCAACGTGAAAGATGCAAACTCCAAGCACTCGTCCTATGGAGAGGTCCTCTGGACGCACGCGATGTTTGTCCCCAGGGAAGAAGGGATCAAGCTCGTTGCAGACGCGCTAGGTTATGATATGGACAAGGTGAAGGTAGCTACCGCGCGAGACGTTCAGGCACTCATCACAACCGAGAAGATTCCAGCTGGGATCAGCGCTCTTCTGCCGAAAGACAAGTCGAAGACACTCCTAGTCTGCATGGCGGGAGGGACTTCTTTGCGTGTAGCCGAGGTGTTGACAAAGAACGGAGTTGGAGCCCAGAGCCTGACCGGTGGAATCATGAACCTATCCCAGACCAACAATAGACAACCAGAAGACCTCGTCCAAGTCGCTAGAGAGTAGACTCACGACAATCTGAAGATCACTTTCGCGCAGCGGGTTTTGATCGGCCTCCGATTCCCGAGGCCAGTTCCAGCATGACGTAAGCCGTTGCCTCAGAGATTCCTTCCTCACCGCCGGGTTCGGTGTTGTAGATGTGGAGGATGATCAACGGCCGTATTCCTGTTTCTCTTCCTCTGGGATGAGACTTGAAGTACAATTTTGGATAGATCTTACGAGCTTGATCCAGAACGGGCGCGAGGGCTGACTCAATTATCCCTGTAATCCTGACCTCAATCTCTCTGGGACGCACTGCATAGAAAGATTCCATGTAAGGAATTATGCTGGCTCGGAAGATCGCCTTCATTTCGGGAGGCACACCCGGTAGACAGAATATCGTTGTGCTTGACTGTTGCATCTTTACACCGGGAGCTGTGCCAACAGGGTTCGGTAGGGGCACGGACCCTTGTGGAAGAGTCGCCATCTTAGTCCGATACTTCGTGAGTTTGGGCTTGCTTTCGAGTCTTTGATAGTGATCCTTCACTAGTTGCAACGCTTCCTTGTTCAATCTGAGTGGCTTGTTTAGGGCTCGTGATATTCCAGTCAACGTCATGTCGTCATGGGTCGGACCCAGGCCCCCAATTGTGATCAGGACACTAGGGTCTCTCTTGAGAGATCCTCGCACACCTGACTTGATTGAATCCAGGGAGTCGCGTAGTTGTGTGACTCTTTCGAGGGTCCACCCTAACTTGGTAAGTTGTTTTGCTATCCAGTGGGAGTTAGTGTCAAGTGTGTGTCCGATGAGAAGCTCGTTGCCGATCGAGATGATCTCAGCAGTCGGCTTCTTCGACAACCTCCGCTCCACTGTCAGTTCCCGATTCCCCTAGGCTTTCTGGAGCCAGAGGACTGCCGCGAGTGCTCCTGCAAGGGCACGTCCCGCGTCCTTTCCGAAACCGATTATGATGAGATCTTTGTCCGCGGGTTCCAACTCATTCCAAAGTCTGGCGTTCTCTTTTGGGGCCAGTTCGGCGATACTCTTGTTGTCCGGCGGAATCACCAGCTTCTTCCCCAGAACTGCAACGGTGATCGAACCCTCTGCTCCGGCCTTGATCGCTTCATCCCTCTGAACGATTCCGGTAATTCCGGGTCTGTACGCTCTGCCGACATGGACGCCCATAGTAGAATTTGCGGGAACTAAGTCAGATTGTTCAAGGGAGATAATCTTCTTAATTGACAATTGACGAAGAAGTTTCCGAAGGTTCTCTTTGCCAATCTTGGAGAGTTGAACCCCGGTTTCTGTCACGGTGACCATTTTGCCTTCCGCCAGCCTTTCAAGCAGACCCCGAATTACTCCGTCGTTGAGCTGAAGAGCGCTTGCCAATGCCCTCCGTCCTAATGGTCCCTCCCGGTCTATGAGTAGAATCGCGTTGAGGAGCTGGAGAGGAGTTAGCTGAGGCAGAGGCCCCCGGGACCCACGCCTCCATTTTTCAAGGATGTTTTCGAGGATGTTTTCACTCTTCGAGAGGGTCAGGATCTGTTCAGAAGAGCCGTAATCATACTTTGGGAATAAAGCCTCTGCTCTGTCGCAATATCTTGATTCGGGAAGAAATCACAGAAGCCTATCTGTAAGCCTAAGCATTGTGAAAACTTGTCTTGGAAAAATCGTCTATTTCGTTTTCTTGTCTGAGCTGAGCCACCATTTGAGATAGTCTTTCTGGCGGCGTTTCTTCTCCTCGTCAACTGTCTCCTGGCTCTGGAGCATTTTCTCGCGTCCCTGTAGAAGGTCCTGCTGGGTGAAGGTTAAGCCACAACTCTTGCACGCGTATTGCTTGATTGCGGAATCGTAGCTTAGATTTCCGCCGCATTCCAAGCAATAATTGGGCATTCTCTGGGTTGCGCCTCGAATTTACAACTCAGGTGCCTCCGCGGTCAAATAAAGATTCGGTTACCCGTAACGGAAAAATCACGAAAAACAGTCTAGAGAATAACTTTCAGGGAACGGTTAATATGGCGAACCCTGAAACAGCGTCCCGTGTCTTCAGATGCCCCAGAGTCACGGTAGCCAGTACAAGAGAAAACCCACAGGTGGAACCAAGCGACCATGGCGCGGAAAGAGGGCTTTCGAAGCAGGCTCTGAGCCGACCGAGACAACTCTCGGACCCATTAAGCAGAGACGGGTGGGAATATTCGGCGGGGGCACAAAAATTCGGATCGCAGTGGCCGACTGGGCTGTCGTGACAGACAAGGCCTCAGGTAAGAGCTCAAAATCGAAACTTCTACGAGTCGTAAGAAACCCCGCTAACGTAGACTACCAACGGAGAGGCGTAATCACCAAGGGAGCGATTGTGGAGACTGAACTGGGACAGGCTCGAGTAACGTCCCGTCCGGGTCAGCATGGTGTTATCAACGCGATATTACTAGAAAAATCTCAGAAGAACTAGGCTGAGTTGGTGGGCGACTGAAGCGCCCCGGATTCTTGATAGTATGGCCGGCACACATAGACAGTTCCAAGACTAGAGGGCAAGGACGTCGACTTCCGGTATCGAGATCGGTTAGACAGCCTAGTCTGAAAGAGGTCTGGCAGGCAGCAATGTCACTGGGATATTCGCCTGAGACTAAGGAGAAGGCTGCTCTATCGGGTTCGCCCTGGGAGAAGACCGGCTATGTCACGATTAAGAAAACCGGGCAACGATCAGTTGTATTGAAGGGATTAGCGAGCGAGATTGTAAAGACCAGGCAAAAGGAAGCTCAAGCGGCCGAGCCGAAGAAGCGTTAGCACCAAGACCCGACCTGATTGGTCTAATTCTAACTAGGCGGTTTCCGGTTCGGATACATGACTATTTTTCCGGAGCGGCCCGACTTCATGAGCGCGAAGGCCTTGGCGAACTCTTCCAGCGCAAACCTGTGAGTAATCACCTTTGAAAGGTCCACCTCTCCCGCCTTCAAAACTTCCGCAGTCTTGTACCAAGTACTCCACAACCGTCGCCCGAAGACGCCACGCACATGTGCGTCCTTGAAGACAATCCAGTTAGCCACATCGAACTCAACGTTCTTTGACGGTAGTCCGAATAGAACAGCGGTTCCGCCTGGACGAAGAACCTTGAAGCCCTCCTCGAAAGAGGGAGGCGCGCCAGACATTTCGAAGAAGACATCAACGCCGCGGCCATCAGTCATCTTCATGATCGTATCCACGACCTTCTCTTTGGACCCGTCGATGAGGACGTCCCCGCCCATCTTCTTCGCCAGGTTCAATCTGTATTCTACGATGTCGATCCCGAAGATCTTGCTCGCACCGAACGATTTGCAAAGCCCAATCAGGCATGCGCCTATGGGACCGCAGCCGAAGACCGCGACCGTATGTGCGGGTATGTTTGCAGCAGAAGCAGCGTGAACAGCGTTACCCAACGGTTCTTGCGCGCTAGCTGTCTCAATGGGAATTCTCTTGTCGTTGCGCCACGCGCTACTCTCGTGAAGGGTATGATACTCAGCAAAGCACCCATCAGTGTCTACCCCACGCAAGAGCATCCTCTCGCAAATGTGCCCGTTCCCAGTGCGACACTGGAAGCATCTTCCACAGTTGATGTGAGTCTCGCCAGAGACAATGTCGCCCTCTCTGAGGTCCGAGACCTCCTTCCCCACCTCCACCACCTTTCCCGCGAACTCGTGACCCATCACTAGAGGAGGCTTGACCCGCTTAGCCATCAGTTGATGCCAATCATAGATCTGCATGTCCGTCCCACAGATCGAAGTGGCCTCAACTCGAACCTGAATGTCCTTCAGACCCGGCTTAGGAGCGAAAGCCCACGGTTCGTAGACGGCACCGGGACCCGGGACAGTCTTGACGACGGCGTGCATTTGTTCCTTCAAACGATTCCCTTGAACCGTTCCCTCGGCGTTTCGGTGGAGTGTAAAACGTTATTGTCCGACTAAATTGACGAAAGAAATGGAACTTATCGTCTAAAGCATTTTACGCAAGTGTGGATCACCGGATCCGAAATGTCCCAGCAATCCGACCTACAGAGGGAGCCACTGCTTGATAGTCTGCGCACAGAGTTGGACGGCCTCGATCGCGATGATCTTCTCTGGCGCATCCGGACTCTTCAGAGCCCATCAGCCCCACACGCTAAGGTTGACGGGAAGAATGTGCTAGTCCTATGTTCCAACAACTATCTCGGATTGGCTAACCATTCGAAGCTGAAACAGGCTGCGATTGCTGCTACAAGAAAGTATGGCGCCGGGTCCGGGTCTGTGCGTGTAATCGCGGGCACTATGGACATTCACTTGAAACTGGAGAAGGTTCTTGCAGATTATCGGCGCGCTGAGGCCGCGATCACGTTTCAATCTGGTTACGCGACGAACGCGGGGACGATCTTAGCGCTTGTTGATGAGAGAGACCTCATCATCAGCGACGAACTCAACCACGGAAGCATCATCGACGGCTGTCGAATGACCAAGGCGGAGAGGCGAGTCTACAAGCACAAGGATATGAGCGATCTAGAAAAGCAGCTACAGAATAGTGACCGTTTCCGAAGAGTCCTAATCATTACCGACGGAGTCTTCAGCATGGACGGAGACATCGCCCCCCTCAAAGATATCGTCCACCTGGCGAAGAAGTATCAAGCCATAACGTACGTTGACGATGCTCACGGCGATGGAGTCCTAGGCGAGAACGGACGGGGAATCACGAACCATTTCCACCTTGAAGGAAAGGTCGATGTCGACATGGGAACATTCTCCAAAGCCTTCGGATGTGTGGGCGGCTACGTTGTCGGCTCGAAAGACCTTTGCACCTATTTCCAGAACAAGGTCCGAAGCTATCTCCTCTCAGGGTCCCAACCGCCAGCTATTCCAGGCGCCTGCATCGCCGCGATCCAATTGGTCAAGAAGAATCCGTCGCTGGTGAAGAAACTCTGGGACAATACACGATATTTCAAGAAAGCACTCAAGGACCTCGGATTCGACACAGGACAGAGCGAGACACCCATCACACCAGTCATGGTCGGTGAGAGCGGGAAGGCTCACAAGCTCGCTGACGAGATGTTCAAGCTAGGAGTGTTCGTTCTTCCAATAGTCTTCCCAATGGTCGGCAAGGACAAGGCGAGAATCCGGACGATCGTGACCAGCACTCATACCAAGAAGGATCTCGACCAAGCAGCCGATGCGTTTGAGAGAGCAGGCAAGAAACTATTGGTAATCTGATCTCAATCAGCTTCAACATCGCTAGTGCTCATCGGATACTCCCGGACAGTACCGAACGATGCGACAAGCATCACATTCACGACAAACAACTCCGTCCTTATCGCGAGATCTGTGTGGCGCCTAGGCCGCATTATCATTCGATTTCTTCCAGAATCTATACTCTAACGTGGACTATTCGGTTACGCGAGTCTTTAGCCCTAGTAGTCCTGTTGAGCACCGTGAGACGTAGTAATCGTAGATTGTTGGAATGGGATCGGTGCGAAAATCCCAGAAGAGACTACAATTCATTCTAGTATTGCTAGCAGGCGCTGTGCTAGCGGCCGGATTGCCTCCACAGGCTCATGCAGTCGGCTACACGTTAACCACTAGTGTCGCGCGGACCCAGGAGTCGAACAATCCAAACGTGGTTCTCTATCTCAACGTCACGGGCGCCGCAGTCAGCACGACCTACAAGTTCACCTTTGTCGTAACCGATCCATCAAACAACAACAAACCCGCCGCCAACCAAACAACGACCTCCGCCACGCAGACCAGCTTTGTTCTCAGCGTCAACTATCCTTCACAGTTCGGCACAAACATCAACTATGTCGGCAACTACACCATCAACGTTCAACAAAACAACCCTGTCAATATTCCAAGCGTAGCTACAGGAAGCTTCCTCGTAGGACTAACCGACAAAACCTCGTATCAACGGACCCTAACCGCATCGATCAAGGCCCGAGGCTACAACAACAACTCCCCGGTGACCCTCAACATCGCCCACCAAGCAACACAGGCACCTGGCTACCCGAAGATTCTCACAACCGATGGCACCGGAACCCTCTCAACCGCCTGGACAATCCCAGCAAACGTCCCAACCGGACTCTGGACAGTATACCTCACAAACACCGCCCCCACGAAAAGCGTGGTTGACAACCAGACATTCACTATCCTCCCTGCAAACATGACGATACCAGGTCTGAACATTGCCCAAGCAAGTCTGCAACGACTACAGAAACAATCGTTCAGCTTCACAGCCAGCTACCCGAACGGATCCTCAGTCCGCATCGGCTCAGCCCAGATCCTCATGATCGAATCAAACGGAACACGAAGCTCCATCCAGGCCAATTACAATACGACCGGGACAGACTACTCAGCTACATACAATGTTCCCCCGGACGCTGTCACTGGCTCATGGCAAGCTTCTCTCCAACCCGGCTCCTTCAACGACAGCTACGGAAACCTCGGCCCACAAACCACGCTCGCAGGCAACTTCACGATTGGACTAGTAAACATCTCAATCGCCCAGCTCAACATGGGCCAAACATCAATCAACCGAACGCAGACACAAACATTCAGCTTCACAGCAAAGTACCCCGACGGGACCATAGTCCGCACCGGCTCGGCACAGGTCCGCGTAACAGAAACAGACGGAAACACATCACTCCTCACAACCGCGACCTACAACTCCAGCCTCGGAGTCTTCCACGCCACACTAAAGGTCCCGCCCAACGGCGAGACCGGAGCATGGGCAGCCTCCATCGATCCTGCCGCATTCAACGACGGATTTGGAAACCTAGGACCCTCCTCTGGAGTAGCACGTGCTTTCACAGTCATGACAACCAGTCTCACTGTATCAGCATCAATTCCAAGCCAGACCTACACAGTCGGACAAGTCATACCAATCTACGCGATCGTAATCTATCCGGACGGTAGCATAGTGACCAGCGGAAACGTCACCGCAATAATCTCCACAACAAACACACAGATCGGAACCGTAACCCTGACCTTCGTTCAAGGCCAGTCCGAATGGATAGGCGCCTACACGGTCAAGTCGACCGACCCCTCCGGAGTGATACTCGTAAGCCTAAGCGTCTCAGATCCTTCCGGAAACACTGGTCAGGAAACAATATCGGCCATATTCAGCGTTCCGCCCACAACGCCACCTCCCGCCCCGCAGTCATTTGATCTCTACTACTTCCTTGTCGCCGCACTCGCCATTGGCTCCAGCGGCTCAGGCGTACTTCTGTTCCGAAGAATCAACTCGACGCACGGCAACTTCGACGATGAGTTCTTCAGACTCACCGGCGGCGACTTCGCTCCCGGCACAACGATTCTCCTGATCGGCGACCCTGGGAGCGGAACAAGCACCCTGAGTCAGGCAATAATCCATCATCAACTAGCCCTCGGCCGGCACTGCGGATTGTTGACCTACGACGCATTCCCAGCAGAGGTCATTCACACAATGCAAAGCCTTGGATGGGACTCGCAGGGGAGTCTGAACGATGGAACTTTCAAAATCCTAGACTGCTACTCGGCCCTGGCAGGTGTCGAGAACGCGCCCGTCCGCGACCCAGTCGACTTCACAGAAATCAGCATTCAAGTCAGCCGACTGATTGAGAACGCTAGCCCTCATCCTCTAACATTGGTTGTTGATTCCATCACTCCAATCTTCAACAGCGCCCCAGCCCGGACAGTAGTCAACTTCCTCCGGGTCCTCAGTGCCAAACTCACTAACGCCAACGGCATTCTTATCCTCGCGGGCGCGAGAGGATCAATTCCCGAAGAAGTCCGGTCGAACCTAGAGACAACAGCCGACGGAGTAATACAACTCACGACCACATCTAGCGGACAAAGTGAAGTTAGAACGTTGACGGTCAAGAGACTCGCAGGCCGAAGGACTTCGCCTGAACCCGTAGCGTTCGAAATCGTGCCCGGCAAGGGAATACTGTTCAAGAGACTGCGAGTCAACATTGGAATGATCTCGAACAAGAAGAGAACAAGGTAGTTGGGCCCGTCTCATTCCACTGATGCAAGTTCAACGAACTAATGGTAAATGATGACATAAGCAAACAGAACTGAAACTCGACAAATACTGAAACAAATGAGTCCGCCCGTCACGGTAACGCCTAATCTTCGAGCCTACCGTGATCTACTCGGTCTCACTCTCTTCGGATTCCACGGACGGAACAGAGCCGTCGGTCTCGATGACCACGGGTCCCGTGTAGCCGCAGTCCGGACACCTATACATCGCCCCCGTGTATCCGCCCATCCAGAGAATAATATTCTGAGAATGGCATTTTGGGCAGAACCGCTTCGTAGTATTGTGCATGCTCATATCCTGCCTGTCCGACCAATCTGGATTCTCGAAATTAGTTTATGGGTGGGGCGGCTCGGTTCTGTCCCTCAAACGTCTGATTCGAGATTCCCAGGAGTATTTTGATTTCCCACGCTTCTCGCGGGGTCGCCGAAGGCAGGGAGTTGAAGTATTCGAGGAAACCAGTCTGAGAAAGACAGGAGGAGCAAAGGTCCCATTCGACAATTTCGACCCCGAAAACTATCTCGGCGACGTGGGTTTGAGAAACCCCGCACCCCGATGCGCAAGTCCCGTCACGGTTGTGCAAGGCGTAGAAAACACTTTGAGAGGCGACTTTGACCTTCGGCTCAAGCGGCGTCACGGCACCCACGCCGGCGGTTTTCAGAGCCTTGCACGTATCTTAACCCTCGGTGATGTTTTGGCGGAGCGCTTTCTGTGTTGACGAAAGAAAAGGTGGAGATCGAATGGCCGCAGTTAGTACCTGAGCTTGTTTGAGAACGAGTAGGGCACTACAGGCTCTTCTTCCCTCGCCCTCCGTTCGATGATTGGATTTTGCCGAGGAACAGGCTCGTACTTGGCCTTGAACCAGTCGGGTATGACGACTGCTCGGAGGAGCTCTTGTATGGTGATTCCGCGGGCTCGAGCCTCCTCAGTAAGAAGAGTGTAGGTCTGTTCGCCGAAGGCCACCATGACCTTATACGACGTTTTTTCTTCACGCTCTCAAGTCTTCGAATATCCAAACGGACCTTTCGAATACCTATACTGTAAGTATCAAGGGGCAAAGCATATAAGAATAACTGAAGCCCCGCCGCAAAATTCTCGCTAAATTTCGCATGGAAGACCTCAGACCACCAATTGCATTTATTCCGGACGCTAAGCGATCGATACTATCTTGTCGAGGATTGTCCCGCGCTGCTCGTGCCGCGGAGAGCTAGCCATAACCAGCGAGATACGAAGCTCAGACGGGTGGCGGACCGGATTCAACCTCCAATGTAAGCAGTGCGGCAAGAAATGGACCTATTCGGGTGGAGTCTATAGGCAAGAATCAGAAGAAACGGCTGATTAAGAAGTCCTCTCTAGAGGCAATGGGAGAGGAAATCCATAGTCAAACCGAGGACCTTCCAGCATTTGCAACCGAACTCGGTAAAGACCACCGATTTCGCCACCTTGACCCCTCCAGCAGCATCTTCACGGGATCCGGAGACTCGTTCGCAAGCTCACTCTTCGCCCATTACCTGTCTGAGATGCAGGCGTTTGCTGCAGACCCATTCGAGCTCCAGCTCTATCCGCAAGTGACCAGAAACAAAACCCTCTTCATAACCTCAGTCAGCGGCAAAACCAGAACCAACATACGACTCGCCAGGAAAGTCAAAGGGGTAGCCAAAAAGCGCGTCGCAATAACCGCGAACCCGCAGAGCCCACTTGCGAAAGAGTGCGACGATGTAATTCAGTTGCGGTATCGAAGCTCGGGAATCCCTACGTCCGGGACCGCGAGTTTCTCCACTAGTCTCCTTGCTGTGGCTTCACTGATCCGTCGATTACCGAAACTCGGGTCTCTGCGCATTATGGAAAGACGAGCGGCTGAGTGGGCTCGACGCTTGCGGGTCCATCCTCGCGGAGAGTTCCTGTTCGTCGGATCCGGGACGGGCTACTCTCTTGCAATGTATGCAGCTTTCAAGATCCACGAGGTTCTCGGAATACCGGCTCAATACCAGCTTACCGAGCAGCTTGGGCATTCCCAGCTTTTTTCACTACGAGAGAAATCAGGCAATCTTCTATTCTTGGCTCCGAGTTTGGACGAAAAGACGAGTGAAGTGTTTAGAGTTCTTTCAAAGAGTGGTTTCAACGCGTATCTGTTGAAAAACGACGGGCGCGATCCTTTTCTTGGAACTCTACAAGTCATGTACAGTCTGCAACACCTGGCCCTCAATCTCGGAAGAAAGATGGAGCTCCAAGAATGCGCGTTCCTGAAAGACAAGAAAACGCTCGCGCTAAGTAACCGGCTAATTTACTGACTTCGTACTTGACATTTCCGACTGAACGTGCTTGTAAACGTCGAGAAGGTCGTCGGTCTCCATTTGATGGGAAGCTGCCCTCTTCACCTTCTCGAGGCTATTGTTTAACGCGACGGAATAGCCGACTACACGAAAGACTGGAACGTCGTTCAGCCCATCTCCCACGTGTACGGTCTTGCTTATCGGAATGCTCATCCAAGCGCAATATTTTCTGATGCCAAGCCTCTTGTCGGGTAGAGGCTCAATGTCATCGGTGATTACGCCGTTCTTCACGGCCACCTTCGACGAGACAAACCCGCGGAATCCAAACTGTTCCACCAGATACTGACAGAGAAAATCCGGATTGTCCGTGCAGAGGATCACTGATAGTCCGAGGCCCAGGAGCTTGTCAACGGTCTCTCGGATGTTCCGCATCATCGGAACCTTGGCTACTTCGGTTAGAACATCTGTGAGTTTCATCCCCACCAGAAGCTGAAACTGCTGCAAGAGACCCTGTCTCAGAGTAATCCGCTGGCGATGATACATGGCGTCAATCGCGTCCCACTTCTTTCCGATCCCTAAACCTCGAGCCGCCTGAGTGAGCGCAGGTTGTCGGAAGAGGGTCTTGTCTACATCGAACGATACCATAACGAATTTCGGAGTCTTCATTCCGCCGGGAACGTCGAGTCAGAGTGGCTTTAGCTTTCCTCATCATTCCTCAGTTAACGATACAGAATCCATATTGACCTCATGCTGCGAATAATAACACATGGGTGCTATACGGGTTCGATGTCGATGTTTAAGCCCGAATTCATCCCGCGAATACTCCTGAGCCTCATCCTGTTCGGCTTGGGCTCTTCACTACTGATCTTCGCCAGTCCTCCTCCTCCCTATTCGATTTGGGGGATCATAATTGTAGGGTTGCTCATCGGCGCCGGAGTCTTGGTCTTACTCATTCCGAGGGATAAGCCGATCAGGCAGACTGGAGATGCCGGTTCAGCGGAATCTTCTTCAGATTCGAACCCCTAG
>Ga0307469_10000398_pt1 | contig 16138 bp, 14 predicted proteins | sample atmos_gasesAM2C__FD_203084 | JGI IMG/M metagenome (GOLD analysis project Ga0307469, IMG submission 203084) | Hardwood forest soil microbial communities from Morgan-Monroe State Forest, Indiana, United States - atmos_gasesAM2C_515 | ecosystem: Environmental > Terrestrial > Soil > Temperate...
CTCGCAGGTGGACTGCTTCTGCCACTTGGAATTTTTCTGATTCATTATGTGGGTCTTGCGTACAGTCCGTTCGCTGCGATCGGGTGGGCGAGCGTGCTCGCTGACTCTGCGGGAGCCCTTCTCATCGTGGTTCTTGTCGCTGAGGCTTGCGGCCTCTGGAAGTGGCTGGTGCGGCGCGGTCCCGTGGACGAACCGGACTTTCCCGCCAGCCGCACATGGGAGCGCCGAGCCTTAATGAGCGGCGGAACCATCTTGATCCTCTTGGGCTTTCTGCATGGCGGCTGGTATGCAGGCGTGGATTTGTATCGCCATGAAGCCCGCGAGGCGCAGATTCTAAAGAATATGCTGGACGCGGCAAACAGTGGAGGCGCCGGCACCGTTGTGCAAGTAGCCAGCTACGGCTCCCTGGCGGCAGAAAGAGCAGTAAAGATCGCAGCGCATTCACACGTCATCGAGTTCGGCCTTCTGGCGATGTTGCTGTCGTTTGTGCAGCCCTATGTTTTCCTGAGTGAACGTTGGAAGCGGCGTTGGGTGCTGCTTTTGCTTTTTGGGTCGCTCCTGCTGCCTCTGTTCGTGCTGCTGGAGTTAAATCTCGGGCTGGTGGCGGGAGGCATCGCCGATATTGGGGGCTTATTGGTGATTGTGGCTTTGGTCGGCATGCTGGTGGGCGTCCTTCGCTACAGTGGACATCTCGATGCGGCCGACGGAGCCGTGCGATGAGTTCTGCACGCAAGATCCTTTTGGTTAGCGGCCTGTTCCTGGTGGCGTTCGGAATGCTCTATGGCTTGCACTACGCAGTCTTTGTGGAGCATCAGACTCTGGATCGAATGGGAGCATCGCTAGCACAGGCGTTCGCGAGCGTGTCCCAGCGAGACACAGTTGCGGCTCACGGTGCCATTGATGCATACGCCTCGACCAAATACGACTACGTGCGACAGGTGGACCTACACTCGCATTGGATTGGCCTGGGGATGTTGCTGATTGTGCTAGGGGCGGCTTTCGACGGCGTCGCGCTTAGCGGCCGCATGAAAACCTGGCTGGCAGCAGCGCTGGGGACGGGCTCCTTTGTGTTCCCGATGGGAGTGATCCTCCAGACCGTAAGCCATGGGGCAGTGTACGCTTCCTCGTTGGCGATCTTCGGTTCGGCAATCGTCACGGTGGCCATGGCCGCGGTAGCATGGGGATTCGCGCGTGTTGAGCAGTCCTGAGGAGTTTTTTAGAACACTGGACAAGGAATGTATCCACGAGCATTTCATTATCATCGCGCGGCGTCGTTGAAAGAGGCGGCGACCATGCTGTCCCAATTAGGGGACGACGCGAAGCTTCTCGCTGGTGGGCAGAGCCTGATTCCGCTCATGAAGCTGCGCTTCGCGAATCCAAGTCACCTGGTTGACTTGAACTTCATTCCCGGCGTCGCCTATATCAAAGAAGAGGAAGGAGCTGTGCGCTTTGGGGCGCTCACTCGGCATGCTGAGATTGAAAAATCCGGCATAGCTGCTCGAATTCCGATTCTTCACGACTGCGCCGCGGGGATAGCGGACACGCAGATCCGCAATCGCGGCACCATCGGCGGTTCCCTGGCAGAAGCGGATCCCAGCGGAGACTGGGCCGCCGTCCTTCTTACCCAGAAGACAGAGATCCGCTGCCTGAGCCCGCGCGGTGAGCGCACGCTCCCGCTCGCCGGCTTCATCAGCGATGCCTATACCACGCTGCTGGAGCACGATGAACTGGTAAGCGAGATCGTCGTCAAGAGTCCAGAGAAAAATAGCGGGGGAGCTTACCTGGCGTTCAAACGCTCCGCGCCTGTGTATCCCACGGCCAGCGCCGCAGTCCATGTGGCGATGGAAGGCGACATCTGTAGGGATGCCGCGATCGTTCTAGGCTGTGTCGGACTTGTTCCGGTGAAGGCGACTGCGGCCGAGGCAGCCTTGCGCGGAGGCAAGATCGACGACAAAGCGGTCACGGCTGTCATGGAGGCAGTGCGCACCGCGGTCGATCCGCAGCCCGATATGCGGGGCTCGGCGGAGTACAAGCGAATGTTAGCTGCAGCACTGGTAAAGAGCGCAATTGCAGTCGCGGCGCGGCGCGCTCGTGGCGAGCGGGTCGAGGTCAGTCATATTTATGCCTGAAACCATAGAAAAGGTTGCGATTCAGCTGAAGGTGAATGGCAAGCCCCACTCCGCCAGTGTGGAACCACGCATGCTCCTGGTGGAGTTGTTGCGGGAGGAATTCAACCTCACCGGGACGCACGTGGGCTGCGACACGACCTATTGCGGCGCTTGCACGGTGTTGATGAACGGCGTCGCTGTGAAATCGTGCACGATGTTCGCGGCGCAAGCGGATGGAGCGGAAATTCTGACTGTCGAAGGGCTGGAAAAAGATGGAACGCTCCATCCGATCCAGAAGGCCTTCGGGGAATCGTACGGCCTGCAGTGCGGCTACTGCACGCCCGGCTTGATGTTGTCGACATATCAATTGGTCAGTGAGAATCACGAGCCGAATGACACGGAGATCCGCAAAGCAATTGCGGGGAACACCTGCCGCTGCACCGGATATCAGAACATCTTCAAGGCCATTCGCCTGGCTGGTCACAGTATGAAGGGGGCGTAGAAGTGGCCATCAAGTTCGCGGGCGCATTCGAAGTGCGGCGCATTCCAGAAGAGGTGTATGACTTCCTCACCGATCCGAATAAGTTTGGCCCGCTACTACCCGAGTTTCGAGGCTTGACGGTGGAAGATGCCGAGCACTTCAGCGTCAAGGTAAACGTAGGAATTTCCTATATCAAGGGAATTGCAGACGTGAAGATGCACCTATCGGAATCTCAGCGTCCCACGCGGGCACAATACAAAGGACAAGGCAGCGTGGCCGGGGGCAGTGTGAGCATGGTTGCCGCCTTTAACCTGGCGGCCTCGGGAGGAGGAACGAAAGTTGCGTGGGAAGGAGAGGCCCAGGTTTTCGGACGATTAACCTCGGTTGCGGGCGGATTGCTGGAGCCTCTGGGCAGGAAGCAGGTTCAGAAGTTGATCGACGGCTTGCAGGCTGCCTTAAATGGAGCAAGTGGGGGCACACTGTGAGCGGGACCGGCAAGAACTGGGTAGGCAAGTCGGTGCCGCGCAAGGAGGAAGAGCGGTTGCTGCGCGGCCTGGGCAAGTTTGCTGACGACATCAAATTGCGCGAGATGCTTTACTTGCGCTTCGTTCGATCGCCGTACGCGCACGCGAGGATTGTCAGCATCGATACCTCGGAAGCAGAAGAAATCCCTGGCGTGGTCTGCGCGCTCTCCGGCTCCGAGATCGCCGCCGTGACTCAGCCTTTCATCGAAATTGCGCCCGACGCCGGGGGCAAAATTCGGGATTATCCGCTGGCGGTGTCGAAAGTCCGATATCAGGGCGAGCCGGTGGTCGCAATCGTGGCCGTCTCTCCAGCGGTGGCCGATGATGGCGCTGAAGCCGTGCAAGTGGAGTACGAAGCCCTCGACCCGGTGGTCGACGCTGAGCAGGCGCTCACTGACGCGAGCATCCTGCATGAAGATGCCGGCACGAACAAGGTGTGGAACGGCGTGTTCGAGTACGGGGATGTCGAAAAAGCGTTTCGGGAAGCCGCTTCGGTGGTCGAAATCGATCGCATGCACTTCCATCGATTTTCGAGTACCCCACTGGAAAACAACGTAGTCATCGGCCAGTGGGATCCGAAAGACGAACGCATCTACTACTGGTGCAACAATTCGTTTCCATCCTTCGCAATCCAGTTCCTCGCCGCCCATCTTGGTGTTCACATCGACCGGATGCGCGTGCAAACCTTCGACATCGGCGGCAGCTTCGGCATCAAGATCACGAGCTATCCCCAAATGGCTGTCTGCGCGCTCGCTTCGAAAAAGGCGGGAGGCCGTCCGGTCAAATGGGTCGAGACACGCTCGGAACACATGACTTCGAGCGCGCATGGGAATGAGCGCACTTTCCGCGACACCCGCGTGGCATTGGACAAAGATGGAGTCATCACCGCGATTACCTCGCGGCACATCGATGACTGTGGCGCCTATCCGCGCTATGAGCCGCTGGGATGCGTGATCTGGTCACAAGTGTTCCCGGGAGTCTATCGCTTCAAGAATGCGCGCATCGATTTCAGCCAGGCTGTGACCAATAAGTGTCCGGTCGGTCCCAATCGCGGATACTCGCGCATGCAGCACCTCTGGTTTCTGGAGCGCGTGGTGGATGTCTGCGCGCATGCACTGGGTGTTCCGGCCGATGAGATGCGTCTGCGGAACTACATCCGGCCCGAAGAATTCCCATATACCACGCCGAACGGCTGTATCTACGATTCGGGAAACTATCCGAAGATGCTGGAGGTCGCCAAGCATCTGATTGGTTGGGATTCTTGGAAGAAGAAGCAGAGCGAAGCACGGAAAGAGGGCCGGATGATCGGGATTGGCATTGGCACGACGCTCGATTCCGGGACCAACAACTTTGGACAGTCCCAGATTGTGAATCCGGGGGCGCCTTTCTCAGGTAACTCACAAGGCGCGAACTGCAAACTCGACATCTACGGAGAAGTAGTAGTGGCGGTCGGATCCTGTCCACAAGGCCAGGGTCATGAAACAACTGCCGCACAAGTGGTTGCCGATGTGCTGAACATCAGTCCCGATCTCATTACCGTGCGCACCGGCTTTGACACCGAAAGGAATGTGCACACCGGATTTTCGGGGACCTACGCCAGTCAGTTCGCGGTCTCGGGCTTGTCCGCGGTCCACGGCGCGGCGCAAAAGCTGAAGGCTGAAATGACACGCCTGGGAGCTTTCGTGCTCGAGAGCAAGGCTGACGAAATCGAATTTGGCATGGGGGAGCAGGGCCCGGAACTTCGCTCGAAGACGAATGGGAAGTCCATCAACTACTGGGGCCTTGCGAACATCGTCAACGTAAACAGCGCGGTGTTGCCGGCCGATCTCTATGAAGTAACGCTGAATTGTCGCTACATCTGGCGGGCGCCGTTCAAAGTGCCGGACACAAAGAGGAAATACGGCAACCTCACGATGACCTATGCATCGCAATTGCACATTGCTGTGGTCGAGATCGATCGAGATACCCTGATTCCCAAGATTCTTGACTACGTGGCAGTAGACGACTGCGGCACCGTAATCAACCCGGCGATTGTGGAAGGTCAGGTCTACGGCGCCACGGCGCACGGGATCGGGGCGGCACTCCTTGAAAACTGCGTGTACGACGCCGTGGGGAACATGCTGACCAGCACCTTCAGCGATTACATCCCGATCACGGCAATGAACATGCCGCTCGTGAAGTACGGCCACATCCAGACGCCCTCACCCCACAGCTACAGCGGTGCGAAGGGTATGGGAGAAGGTGGGGCGGCTCCGATCCACACGATCTCTGCCGCATTGCAGGATGCACTGTTCGACAAGGGAGTTTTTATCGACGACTCATTCAATAATGCGGACAGCTTGTTTCGCGCCCTAAACGGGGAAATTGGCCGAACCGCTGATGTGGTGAAGGTGGAGCGGCGAACTTAATTCGAGCATGAAGCGAGTCTGCATCATCGGGTGCGGTGCGATCGGCAGTTTGTACGCTGCGCATCTGGCGCGCGTGGCCGAAGTTTGGGTCTTAGTACGCCGTAAGGAGCAGGCCGAGGCTCTGAATCGCGATGGACTGAGAGTGTCGGGAACGCATAATTTTTCCGTGACATTGCGGGCGACCGACAATCCTCGCGAGCTGCCGGATTTCGATCTTGGAATCGTAGCGACCAAGGCGACGCAGGTGAAGGAATCCATTGCGGCGGCCGGGGACCGGTTTAACCGAGGGGCTTTGATTTCTGCCCAGAACGGATTGGGTAGCGAGGAGATCCTCGCGGAGTACACCCGGGGGCAGGTCATCCGCGGGACGACATTCATGAGCGGAACCCGGCACAGCGATACGCATGTCCAGTACGAGCTCAACACCGCGACCTGGCTCGGTCCATTTGAGCCTCGAAACACGCCATTTGCGGTAGTGCAGGAGGCTGCCGAGTTGCTGGTACACAGCGAGCTGAAGGCGGAAGCATTGCACGATGCGCGTCCGGCACAATGGTCAAAGTTGATTTTCAATGCTTCCGTGAACGGAGTGTCGGCCTTGACGGGGCTTCCGCACTCTCCCCACTTTGCAGCCGAAGCGGAGTTTTCCGATCTAGGGCACTTGCTCCATGCATTGATTGAAGAAGGCAAGAAGGTGGCCGCGGCCGCCGGGATCATGCTCCACGAGGACCCGTGGGAGATGAACAAGATTGGCGCAATGACGAATCATCCTCCGTCGATGCTTTCGGATGTGCGACAACAGTCGCCTACAGAAGTGGATTTTCTGAGTGGCGCCATCGCGCGAGAGGCTGAACGTGCGCATATTCGAGCTCCTTTGCACACTGCGATTTATCGACTCATCAAGGGCAAGGAGGCGGGGTGGGTCTTCAAGGACGAGAATCGGCCCGTGGCGGCACGCGAGGGAGTTGGCAAACATTGATTCGGGGACCACGAACGCTGTCTCAAGGGGAAGCAATCATGGCTTGGCCCAAGGATGAGTCGAAGCTGAATCGGGTACGCGCCCTGATGAAGGATCAGGAGGTCAGCGCACTCGTCGTCCGGGCACCGGACAATGTCCTGTATCTCACGAACTATTGGTGCATGAAGGGATACGACGCCGTGGTTTTCCCGCAAGAGGGCGATCCTACGCTGATCGTTCTCGAACCCCAGTTGGCGGACGCGCAGCGCAATTCGTGGACGGAGGATCTCAAGCTTTTCAAGGGATACGACGAGCGCGACCCGCGACCCGCCCCCTTCCGCTCCCTTGATCTGGCTTTGGAGACGTTAAAGCAGCGCGGCCTCACAGATAAGGTTGCGGTTGAGCTAAACATGGGAACCCAGAGCGCCGATCGCATGGTGGGAGAGCCCACCACTCCTACGCAATTCTTCTTTGACGCTTTTCGCAAGGTCTCTGGTCAAGTCGTGGACGCAACGCCTCTGTTGAGTGAGGCCCGTGCCATCAAGACGGCGCAGGAAGTCGAGCGTATGCGCCTGGCAAACGAACTGGCTGCGCTGGCCATGGACTATACCCGCGAACACATGAAGCCGGGGATGAAGGAAAGCGAGGTCGGAGGCATGTACGAGGGCTTCGTGCATGGTCTCGGAGTTGGATACAAAGGTAAGGTCGAGATGGCTCGAGCTTTCACGCTGGTCTGGTCAGGGAAAGGAATCGCAACTTTCACTGCGACCGGTGACCGCCCCATCCAGCAGAACGAACCTACACTCTTCGAAATCTGGGTTTGCGTGGACGGATATTGGACTGACCTGACCAAGAATGCGTGTCCGGGAACCCTGACCGCTCCCTATCAGAAACTGTTAGACCTCTTACTGAGTGTATTCAACGAAGCGATAACGTTCGCGCGTGACGGAGCGAGTTTCCCTGAATTGGATCGCCTGGTTCGCGCGCGACTTACGGAAGGTGGATATCCTGGGCAGCCTTCCCATGCCATCTGCCACGGCGTCGGTGCTCGTGCGCACGAACCACCTTTTGCGCATCAGGCAGGGACTGGCACGATCCGGAAGGGAATGGTGTTGGCCATCGAACCGGGAGTCTATTGGCCGGGCGGCGGCGGACTGCGGCTTGAAGACAACTTTTTGATCACAGATAGCGGCAACGAGAAGCTTTGCACCGATCCAGACGATTTTCGTCTGGCTTGTCGACACTAATAAGGAAGCGAGACTTTGTCGAAACCGACCACAGCCCGCAAGACGAATCTCAGCCCCCAGACGGCGGAGAAGATCCTCGCCCAGGTAAAGGAAGATGAGATCGTCGCAATGTCGCGCGACGTGATCAATATTCCGAGCCCTACCGGCGAAGAACTGCAGATGGCTCAGTACATGCAGAACGCGCTGCAGGAACTTGGCCTCCAGGTCACGTGGCAGGAGGTCGAAGAAGGGCGCGCGAACGTGGTGGGCCGTTGGATCGGCAGTGGTGGCGGCAAGGACCTGATGTTTAACGGGCACATGGATACGTCCAACACCGGACGCGAAGACTTCTTGATTGGTCTGGGCTACAAGCCGAACGCAGTGGTTAAGAACGGATTCTTGTACGGTCTCGGGATCTACAACATGAAGGGCGCGCTGGTCTGTTACACGCATGCGGTGAAAGCTTTGCAACGCGCTGGTCTCCGGCTGAAAGGCGATGTGATCATCGCAGCGGTTGCGGGTGAAATCGAAAAAACTCAGTGGGGCGAGTTCAAGGGGAAGGAATACCGCGGGTACGGTTTCGGGACACACTACCTGGTGAATCACGGAATTCTTCCGGATATGTGCATTCTCGGTGAGCCCACGGACATGCACGTTGTGCTCGAGCACTTCGGCTCCATGTGGGTGCGCATCTCCTGCACCGGGATTTATGTGCACACGGCATTCTGTGAGGGAAGGGAGGAGATGAATTCGATACGCCGTATGCACTCGCTGATGGATCCCATCCTGAAGTGGATTGCGAACTGGGAAAAGAAAGCAGCCCGTGGCGGCAAGAAGGCGATCGTCAATCTCGGCGGCATTCGCGGCGGACATGCATGGCGGGCCAGCCGGACTCCTGAGAAGACCGATCTTTTCCTGGATGTCCGTGTGCCGCCCACCATTCCAATGAATGAAGCACGCCGCGAGATCCAGCAGCTGTTTCTGGAGCTTGAAAAACAGCATCCCGATTTTGGTCTCGAGTTTGAAACTTACGTCTCTGTGCCGGGCGCGCGGATCGACGAGAGCCACGAAATGATTCGAGCCATCGACGCCAATCATGAGCGCATCATGGGCCAACTTCCAGAGAGGGAGGTTGTCACCTGGTGCTCGGATGCGAGCGTGCTGAGCCGCTACGGTGTAGATACGGTGAACTATGGACCTTCCAGCGGCCCGCGGGACAAAGAAGGGGAGAAGGTAAAGATTCAGACGCTGGTCGATATAACGAAGATTTACGCATTGACGGCTGCGGAACTTTGCGGAGTCGCATCGTAGTGGGCCAACTTGCCCCGAGGTCAGACGTGCCAAGTCAGAAAGAGATTGAACGGCGGTACAAAAATATCCGCTCGCAGATGGAGAAGGCGGGACTGGAAGCCTTGTTGGTCTGCGGCAATCAGTACGCCGGGTTCGAGGGCGCAGTGTTTTACATGTCGGGGTTCGAGATTGTTCACCGCTACGTGTATGTTCTGTTTCCGCTCGAGGGAGAGCCTACGCTGGTATTTCCTCGCGAAGCGCGTTGGATCGGCGATAAGGGCAAACCATGGGTAAAAGATCATGTTTGGCCTGAAATCCCCGGCCAGTGGATTCGTGACATTGCTCTCGAGCGCAAGTGGAAGCGTCTCGGCGTATACGGCATGAATTTTGTGATGGCAGTTCGGGACTATCGGGAACTCTCGAACGGGCCGCTGGAACTGGTGCCCTTCGATACGCAGTTTGATACAGCGCGGGCAGTGAAGAGCGAAGAGGAACTGGCCGAGGTGCGCGATGCCATGGATATCATCCTCGATGGATTCTGGGCGCTGATTAAAGCGGATGCGCCCGGCAAGCCCGAGGCGGAGATCATGGCTCCCGCGGTGGAACGCTTTTTTGCGCGGGGGGCCGGACCCCGCATGATGAATATCCTGCTCTCGGGTGCTCACGGCGAGGCAGAGGCGTTCTTTAAAGTTCCCGGAAAGCGAGTCGTTGAAGCTAACGATCTTTTGTTGTACTCGCTGGAAATAACCGGTGCAGGGGGATATTGGGTGGAGTTTTCACGGCCTCTGCTTCGAGGCAAACCGAGCGCGACCACTCAAAAAATGGCGGATGCGTATCCAGCGGCGTTAGAGGCAGCACGCAAACTGATGCGCGCCGGCGAACGCGCGAGCAACGTTCATCGAGTGGTCGCCGAGACATTCTCGAAGCACGGTTTCACGCTGGGACACCTCTCCGGACACTCGATTGGTACGACCATGCTCGAATATCCGGCAATTGGCGCCAAGAGCGAGGTGGCTCTTGAAGAGAACATGATTTTCTCCCTCCACCCCCAGGTGGTCGATCGCGATGGCAAGGTCTGCCTTTACACGCAGGACACGTATCGCGTCGGCAAGGCCGAGGGAGAGTGTCTTGCCCAGGTCCCGTGGAAGTTCTTTGCTGGGCAGGAAACACCAGAAACCGCAAGCCGGTGAACAGCGATCGCGGAAGGCCCTTGGGATGAAGATTTGCATGGTTGGTTGCGGAGCAGTGGGCAGCCTGTTTGCGGCACACCTGGCCAGGGCCGGAGAGGTCGAGGTATGGGCGTACGACGTTTGGAAAGAGCATACGGAGGCCATTCGCAAGAACGGACTCCGCTTATCGGGTGCAGAAGAATTCACGGCCCGGGTTCATGCGACCAGCAATCCGAACGAACTGCCGCAATGCGACTACGGCATCGTCGCCACTAAAGCGATTCACACGAGGCACGCGATCGCGCAGACGGCTCACGCCTTTCACGAAGCTTCGGCGGTGTGCTCGGTCCAGAACGGAGTGGGGAACGAGGAAATCCTTGCCGAGCACGTGAAGTACGTAATCCGAGGGACAACTTTTCCCGCTGGCCACCCAATCGCCCCAGGCCACGTCGGTTACGACATCAAGGGCGACACTTGGATCGGACCATTCGAACCAACGCAGACCCCCATGCGACGTGTTGAGGAATTGGCGGGTCTGATGACGCGCTCAGGTATGAATACGGTTGCGCTGCAGGATGCCCGTGGAGCGCAGTGGACCAAGCTGATCTTTAACGCTTCCACCAATCCTGTGGGCGCGCTCACGCTCCTGCATCATGGGGCCGCTACCCGTTTCGCGCCGACCGGGAAACTGTTCGAAGATCTGATCGGGGAAGGGGAAGCGGTTGCCAACGCTCTCGGCATCGAGTTGCACGGGGATCCTCGCCAGATGGTTCAGAAGGGTGCGAACGCTCCCGGGAAGCACCGTGCCAGCATGCTCCAGGATGTTCTTGCAAAACGTCAGACCGAAGTCGATTTCATGAACGGCGCGATTGTGAAGTGGGGCGAACAGGCCGGTGTGCCCACCCCTCTCAATCGCACCCTCTGGGAGCTCATCAAAGGACTCGAACACTCCTGGGCCGACCCAGACTGAGCTGCCTGGTTTCGCGATCACTAGAGAAGTCAATCGTACAGCTATGACTATTCCCTTCAACATTGGCGTCCTGCAACTGAGTATGGAACCTGTGCGCGAAACAGTCGCCATGGCAGCGGCCTGCGAGCAGGCGGGTTTCGATGCGTTCTGGATTGCCGAGGCTTATCCCTGGTGGCGCAAACATGGGTTTGAGGCGCGATCGTCCACTGCTGTTCTCGCGGTGATTGCAGCCGCCACGAAACGGATTCAACTCGGCTGGGGCATCATTTCCCCCTACACGCGGCATCCGGTGCAGATCGCCATGGAGGCGCGCGTCATGCAGGATTTGGCCGGCGACCGCTTCATGTTGGGCTTGGGAGCCTCGAAGATCTTCATGAAGGAGATCGGCGAAGGCGAAGGAGAGAAAGTTGGCCCGGCCACGGTCATGCGCGAGAGCATCGAGATCGTGAAGGGAGTGCTGCAGGGAGGGGCATTTCAGTATGAGGGAAAGGTGTTTCAGGCGAGCGTGCCGCCATTAAAGGATGACGCGCACACACCACGTGGAATCCCGCCCATCTATGTAGCAGCAACCGGGCCCGTGCTGCAGAAAATGTCAGGGTCCGTCGGCGACGGACTGCTGACGGCAAGCATCACCACGCCAGCCTTCGTGCGGTATTCCCGCAAGAATCTGGAGGAGGGGGCGAGCAAGTCGGGAAAGGATCCCGCCAACCTCATTGTAGGATCGGTGATCGTGGGCAGCATCGGTCGCGATTCGAAGAAAGGCAAGGAAGGCGCCCGCGAACAGGCCGCCATGTACTTGGCGAACAAAGTCCAGAATATCAAGGGCTCGGCGGATGCGTTGCTGCAGTGTGCGGGCTTGACCTTCGAGGAACTCCAGCCCGTTGCAGATGCGATGGAGAAAAGTGGCAGGAAAGCCGCCGCAAGCGCTGTGACCGATGAGATCCTGCGCAAGGTGTGTGCGATCGCGGGCACTCCAGAGGAATGCATTGAGCGCCTCGAGGAGTATCGGGCGGCAGGTTGCACGCACATCATGCTGGAAATCTGGGGAGACGACCGCACCGGCCAAGCGAAGTTGTTTGGCGAGGCAGTCTTGCCGCATTTCAAGGAGTAATCAGTGCTTCAAGGCCCCAGCAAACTCGTCGACGATCTGGCGAAACTCTTCATCCGAGAGCAGACCCCGCTTCGCGATGGCTCGTCTCTTGACCGCAGCGAGGATCGGACCGCGCTGATCCTGAGGAATCGCAATACCTAGCTCTTTCGCCTTGAGATCAATGTTGTCGAGCCCGCTCTTCTTGCCCAGTACGATATGGCGCTCGGCGCTTACGAGTTCCGAGGAGTAGGGCTCGATTGCCTCGGGAATGTGGAACTGGCTCGCCACTGCGCCGCTCTCGCGCATAAAAAGATTCTGGCCCACGAGAGGTTTCCACGCTTCCAGAGTGTAGCCGCCGGCCCTCTGCACGATTTCCGAGACTTCTCGGACCTTGGTGAGGTCCAGCACGACGGGTACGTCGTAGAGGCAACGCAGCGCGAGCGCGATCTCACATATGTCCGCATTGCCGGCGCGCTCTCCCATCCCGTTGATCGTGCCCTGAATCCAGGACGCGCCGCCCCGCACGGCTGCCACTGCACATGCCGTGGCCATCCCGAAATCGTTATGTCCGTGGAAGTGAACTGGTACCTTCGGCCCGATCCATTCGCGAGTCTGGCGAACCAGGAACTCTACGGCTTCCGGCCCACACGCGCCGATGGTATCAACGACTACGATTTCAGCGGCCCCGGCTTCCAGTGCCGTCGTGTAGACCTTCCGCAGGAATTCGAGCTCTGTTCGTGTGCCATCCACCGCAAAAAAAGCGACAGTAATCGCATTCTGCTTCGCGAATGAGACGGCTTCGGAGACACGTCGAAGTACCTCATCGCGTGTGATTCCATATGCTTTCAGCTTGATGTCGCTGGTGGGAGCCTCAATCACGGAAGCGCGCAAACCCAGCCGGACGAGCTCTTCGACGTCGGCCTTCACCGCGCGTGAGAATCCCCAAAGCTCGGCTTTCAGTCCGGCTGCTTGCATGAGTTGAATGGCTTCGCCATCTTCCACGGAGACACGCGGGAACCCGGCCTCGATACGGCTCACGCCGAGGACGTCCAGGTGGCGGGCGATTTCCAGCTTCTGTTGAGGCGATAAAACTACGCCGACGGTCTGCTCGCCGTCACGCAACGTCGTGTCGTAAAAACGGATCGGGGCCTTTGGAAATGCAGATCGAATTTCCGCTCGTGCATTGAGCTCACTGACCCAGACTTGATCCTTCATTGTCGCGGTCATCTCAGAGTTCCTTACCTCACGGCTTCCTGCGTTGCCATCGCTTCCGGTCTCTGTCCGTAAGCTTCCTGCCAGGAAATTACCCGATTGCGCAAAATACCGATTTTCTCAATCTCGCATTCCATCACGTCCCCAGGCCTTAGATACCATGCCTTGGGGTCGCCACTGAATGCGGCTACACCCGACACCGTACCGGTGGAGACGACATCCCCAGCGCTATAACCCATTGGCGAATAGTGCGACAGAATCTCGGGGATTTTGACCGACATTTTTCCGGAATGCGAGCGCTGACGGGATTGGCCGTTAACGCGCAGCTCCATAGCCAGGTTGTGGGGATCCGGAATTTCGTCGGCAGTTACGATCCACGGCCCAAGCGGACAAAACGTATCGATGCCCTTGCAGAAGCTGAACACGCCCGACTTCATTTCCCGCCGCTGGATATCGCGCGCAGTGATGTCGTTAAAAATGACATAGCCGCCGATGTGGCTGCCGGCTTCTTCTGGAGTGAAGTGCTTGCCGCCTTTCTTCAACACCACCGCGAGTTCCAGTTCGTAGTCCAGCTCTTGCGTAAGATGTTCGGGATAAATAACCGGCTCATCGTGGCCGATAATGGCGTCCACATTCTGGAAGAAAACAATCCATGGCATAACCGGATGCGAGAAGCCTGCCTTGGTCGCCTCCTCGTGGTGCTCCCGAAAATTCCCGGCAGTATGGAAGAACTTCTTGGGTACAATCGGCGCCCTCAGACTGATATCGGCGACAGCATAAAAGATAGGCTCCCTGTGCACTCCTGCCGTATCCTCACTCTGCTTTTGGGTGTGCTCAAGGGCGATCCGGGCGGCATTGAGGCTGGTGTCACCGCCTTCGAACAACGCGCGCATATTGGCGGGTACGAGTGCATCAGCCAATCGCGCATATGCTCCTTCTCGCCGAACGTCTCGCAGGTAGAGAGCGTAGGCGGAGTTGAGGTCGACGATTCGGTCGCCGCTTATCAAGGCACCAGTGCGCGATTGTCGAACAGAGTTTTCAAAGGTAACGAGTCTCATGGGAATGGTGGGCTCGCAGACGGCGGTGCCCCCCCAAGGAGTTTATGGCGCAGACATTCAAGTTGTCTATCAGGCGGCTGAGGAAAGGACGCTCATCAGTCGCACGAATGATACGATTTCTGAGGACGCACATGACGCCAAAGGACCTCGCACACTGCATGGACAAAGCCGAAGAACTGCGGAAACCCATCCTGCCTGGCCAGGGAGCCTCCGATTACGAGCGCTACCTGCGCACCGACGAACTCCTGGCACTGCAGAAAAATACGGCAGAACTCAGTCACCCGGATGAGATGACCTTCCAGGTCGTCCACCAGGCTTCGGAGCTATTGATGAAGGGCGCCGCGTTTGAAATCGAACGAGCTCTTCAGTGCGTAGAGAGCGGCGACTTCCTGAATGCCGCGCGGCTCATGCGGCGTGCCAACATGGAGCTGGAGTATCCCATCTCCATGCTACATGTGCTGGAGACCATCACACCGTACGACTATCACATCATTCGCGGAGGGCTGGGGCATGGCAGCGGCCTGGATTCTCCCGGTTTTCTCGCCCTGCTGCACATCGGGCCCCGCCTGGGCCAGGCATTTGATCATCAACTGCAACGGGCCGGGTTGTCAGTGATTGATCTTTATCGCCGTCACGCTGAGTTCTTTGGGCTCCATGATGTGGCCGAACGCATGCTTGATTTCGATGAACGCATGCACCTGTTCCGTTTCCATCATCTCAAGCTGGCACAGCGAATTATTGGCGGAGGGGTGATCGGTACCATGGGGACTCCGGTCGAAGTTCTCCATCAACGTATGGAACATCTCTTCTACAAAGAGCTATGGGACGTTCGCAACCAGATCACGGCGAGGATGAATGAGCCGGTCTGAGCATCTGTGGCGTTCAGGATGTTGTGACGACTGCAACCATATATATGCTGCCCTCCTTGTTCCTCCAAATGGTGCGACTGCCGCCAATAGTTCTGGGCACGAGACTTAATTAACTGTATCTTCGGGGACGCGACGAAGGCGCCGGAACCGCGGCGTCTTTCGACGACGCCTTCACGGTCTAACCCCCCAAGGAGGTGACGGGGTATTACCTTTCGGGAAAAATTCGGCTACACCCCCCTGGGCATCGAGGGCCCAAACTGATCGCCTGGCCCCTCTATTCCAGTTCCCCACGCCCTTAGCACCGGATAGCGTCATTTTCAGACGCTTGCTTTTGTTCCTATGGGATGTATGTGCTTACTGTGAAGTTTCGTAGCCCACTGAAAGAAGCCGCCGCAGTCAGCTTTTACCGCGCAGGAATCGCACTGTTCCAAGTAGATATTCTTCCAATCAGAAATCGATTGGCGTGCAAATTTCCAAAGTGAGGGTCGCAGAACGCAGAGCTGATGATTGTAGATGGAGACGTTCATTCCTCTTGTGGACAATAGCTCTACAGCCGATTCCAGCTGATCTTGATAATCGTGTAGATCAATCCACAGATCACCCATGTTTCGGGGGGGCATAACCAATGATCTCTAGTCCCATTAGAGCTACATGTTCAGTGAAGGTCAGATTTCGGAGTGCGCCCACTCATGCGAGAGTCGGGAGCATCGCAGCACTCCGTTCAGCGCTTTCTTGCCGGTGATCCCGTCCACCCCTCGACACGGTCGAAGCTGGAACA
>Ga0307469_10000399_pt1 | contig 16136 bp, 10 predicted proteins | sample atmos_gasesAM2C__FD_203084 | JGI IMG/M metagenome (GOLD analysis project Ga0307469, IMG submission 203084) | Hardwood forest soil microbial communities from Morgan-Monroe State Forest, Indiana, United States - atmos_gasesAM2C_515 | ecosystem: Environmental > Terrestrial > Soil > Temperate...
TGAACCCGGGCGCGCCGGTGATCCTCGGCAGCTTCGCCTCCTCGCTGTCGATGCAATCGGGGGCGCCGACTTTCGGCACGCCGGAGCCGGCGCTGGTGCTCTACGTGATGGCGGCTCTCGCCCGGCGTCTCGGGGTGCCGTTCCGTTCGGGCGGCGCACTCTGCGCCTCGAAGATTCCCGATGCCCAGGCCGCCTACGAGTCCGCCAACACCCTGATTCCGACCTGTCTCGGCGGAGTCAATTTCGTGCTGCACACCGCCGGCTGGCTCGAGGGCGGCCTCGCCATGGGCTACGAGAAATTCGTCATGGACGTTGACCAGGCCGGCATGATGCATACGCTGCTCGCCGGGATCGATCTGTCCGAGAACGGGCAGGCGCTCGATGCGATCCGCGAGGTGGGGCCTGGCAAGCATTTCCTCGGCTGCGCCCATACTCAGGCCAACTTCCAGACCGCCTTCTACCGCTCACCGCTCGCCGACAACAACAGCGTCGAGCAATGGGAGGCGGAGGGCGCCAAGGACATGATTCAGCGCGCCAATACCCTGTGGAAGAAGCAGCTCGAGGAGTACGAGCCGCCGCCGCTCGATCCGGCCGTGGACGAGGCGCTGCTCGACTACATCAACCGCCGTAAGGCATCGTTTCCCGACTCGATGGTCTAACCCCTTTCCCCGCGCACTCGCGCCCGGCGTGCCTGAGCGGGCACGGCCGGCGAAATGCGCTAGCATTGAGCGCGATGTGCCCGACCGCTACGTCCGCCCCCCCTGAGCGCCGCCTGCGGGCCGGCATCGTCGGCGGCGGCCGCGGCGCCTTCATCGGCTCCGTGCACCGCCTGGCGGCGGAGCTCGACGGCCAGGCGCAGATCGTGGCGGGCGCCATGTCCTCGCACCCCGAGATTGCGCGCGCCAGCGCCGCGGCGTGGTTTATCGAGCGCGCCTACACCTCGTACGAGGAGATGGCGCGCGCCGAATCGGCCGACGCCGACGGCATCGACTTCGTCATCATCGCGACCCCCAATCACCTGCATTACCCGGTCGCGCGGGCGTTTCTCGCCGAAGACATCCACGTCATCTGCGACAAGCCGCTGGCGCTCACGGTCGCAGAAGGGGAGGAGCTGGTGCGGCTCGTCGAGGCGGGCACGACGCTCTTCGCACTCACCCACACCTACACCGGCTACCCGGCGGTGCGCGAGGCACGCGCGCTGGTGCGCGGCGGGCAGCTCGGCGAGATCCGCAAGGTGCTGGTCGAGTACACCCAGGACTGGCTCATGGAGCCGCTCGAGCGGGGCGGCCACCGCCAGGCCGAGTGGCGCACCGATCCGGCGCGCGCCGGCATCGGCGGCGCCGTCGGCGACATCGGCACGCACGCGGCGAATCTCCTCGAGTTCGTGACGGGCGCGCGCATCGAGGCGGTGTGCGCCGACCTCACCTCTTTCGTCGCGGGCCGGCGGCTCGATGACGACGCCAACATGCTGGTGCGGCTCGAAGGCGGCGCCAAAGGGACTCTGGTGTGCTCGCAGATCGCCTGCGGGGAGGAAAACCGGCTCTCGCTGCGTGTCTACGGGACCCGGGCCGGGCTCGAATGGCATCAGCAGGAACCCAACACGCTCATCTTCAAGCCCGCCGGCAAGCCCTGGGAGCTGCGCCGGACCGGGCACCGGTACATGAGCGCGCCGGCGCAGGCGGCGGCTCGCATCCCGCCCGGGCACCCCGAAGGGTATCTCGAGGCGTTTGCGAACGTTTACCGCGGCTTCATCGAGGACGTGCGCCGCGCCGCCAGGGGCCAGGCGCCGCTGCGCGATTACCCGGGAGTGGAGGACGGCCTGCGCGGCCTGCGCTTCATCGCCCAGGCGGTCGCGAGCTCGCGCGCCGGATCGGCGTGGATGCGCTTATGAGCTTTTCGACCAGGGCGCGCCTGTGCGCCATGATGTTCCTCCAGTTCTTCATCTGGGGCGGCTGGTTCGTCACGATGGGGAGCTATCTCGCCACGAATCTGCACGCGAGCGGTGCGCAGACCGGACTCGCCTACGGCACTCAGGCGTGGGGCGCCATCATCGCCCCCTTCATCGTCGGCCTCATCGCCGACCGTTACTTCAACGCCGAGCGTCTGCTCGGCATCGTCCACCTGGTCGGCGGAGCACTGATGTACGTGCTCTACAGCACCCGCGGCTTCGCCGCCTTCTATCCGCTGCTGCTCGCGTACATGATTCTCTACATGCCGACTCTGGCTCTGGTGAACGCGATCGCGTTCCGCCAGGTAGACGACCCGTCGCGGCATTTCCCCGGGCTGCGGGTGTGGGGCACGATCGGGTGGATCGTCGCGGGGCTCGTGATCAGCTACCTCTTCAGCTGGGACTCGCGCGCGGGCATCGCGCAAGGCCTGCTGCGCCAGACCTTCCTCATGTCATCGATCGCCTCCTTCGTGCTCGGCATCTACGCATTCACGCTGCCGCGCACGCCGCCGCAGCGGGCGGCCGGGGAGGGCGGCAGCCTCGGCCGGGCGCTCGGCTTCGACGCTCTGGTGCTCCTCAAGGAGCGCAACTTCGCCGTGTTCTTCGTGGCCTCCGTCCTGATCTGCATTCCGCTCGCCTTCTACTACCAGAACGCCAACCAGTTCCTCACCGAGATCCAGGTCGCCAACGCAACCGGCAAGCAGACCATCGGGCAGATGTCGGAAGTGCTGTTCATGCTGGCGCTGCCGCTGTTCCTGCGGACCTTCGGCATGAAGGCCACGCTCCTCATCGGCATGCTGGCCTGGGCGGCGCGCTATGTGCTCTTTGCCTTCGGCAACGCGCACGCGCTCGCCTTCATGCTGATCATCGGCATTGCGCTGCACGGCGTGTGCTACGACTTCTTCTTCGTCTCCGGCCAGATCTACACCGACTCCAAAGCCGGCGCCACGCACAAGGCGGCCGCCCAGGGGCTGATCACCCTCGCCACCTACGGCCTCGGCATGCTGGTGGGATTCTGGGCGGCCGGTCTCATCGACGATCTCTACGCGGCCCACGGTGCGCACGACTGGATGTCGATCTGGCTCTATCCGGCCGCGTTCGCCGCGGTGGTGTTCGTGCTGTTCGCGGCGTGCTTCCGCAATGAGAAGGTGGTGTATGCCGGCCGGTGAGTTCCGGCCGCGCCCGATGCGCTTGAGCATCCTCACGGCGGCGCTGCAGGAGCTCACGCCACGCGCGCGGCGCGACGCTGACCCCGATCTCGCGATCGAGGAGTGGCTCGCGTTCGCCGCCGAGATCGGCGCGCCCAATATCGAGCTGTCGGCGGCGCTGCATCCGAGCGAAAGCGACGTTCCGGCTGCGGCGATGCTCGATCCGGTGGCCAATACGCTCGACCTGCGCGCACCCTTCAACGCCCAGCGCGCGGCGCGCGTGCGCCGTGTCATGGAAGCGACCAGGGTAGGCCTCTCGGATCTCGGCTACTTCGACAATATGCTGGCCGCCGACGAGGCGGTACGCGCCAGGAAGCATCAGATGATGCTCAAGGTCTTCGACGCGGCGGTGCTGCTCGGGGCCGATGCGGTCACGGGCTTCGTCGGGCGAAACCCTTCCTTGAGCATGGACGGGAATCTCGTCATGTTCGAGGCGGTGTTCGTGCCGCTGCTCAAGGAAGCCAAGGCACGCGGTCTCACCTTCCGCGTCGAGCAGTGCCCGATGCCGGGCTGGAACGTGAGCGATAACTGGCACAACAACATTGCCTATGCGCCCGGGCCGTGGATCGCCCTGCACCGCATCTGCGAGCGCCACGGGGTCGGCGATCAGTTCCGCATCCACTACGACCCCTCGCACGCCATTCTCATGGGCCAGGACTCGCGCTCGCTGTTTCAGTACTTGAAGGACAGCGGCTACAATTTCCTGATCGGCGGCTTTCACGTCAAAGGACAGGTCATCGAGTCGAGAGGCATTGCGGCGTGGGGCTACGGCGGGCAGACCATGCAGCGCGGCGACTGGCACGGCGCCGAGCCGAGCACAGACCCGGCAAGCCAGGCGAACGCCTGGAAGAAGCAGACCGTGTTCGCCGAGCACGAGCTGCCCGGGACCGCGCGCCACGATCCGCTCGCCTATCTGCAGAATCGCTCGGTGGACTGGCTCGACCATCAGCTCGCCGCGCGCGAGCTCCTCGCGATCGACCCGGCGAAGACCTACCTCGTCGTGGAGCATGAGTACCCGCCGGCGCGGATCCAGGACCGGGAGCGCCTGAAGCCGATCCTGGCCGGCTCGCTCGCGTTCACGCGGGCGATCGATGAGGCCGCGGCCGCCATGTTCGCTCTTCAGCACGAAGTGCTGGCCGCGCAGGGCATCGCGGTGCAGGGCATCGGCCGCGAGCCTTACCGTTCGTGAGTCCTGCCGTTCATAAGCCATGCCGTTCGTAACCCCGAAATCCCAGCAGCGCGCCTACGACGTGATCGTGGTCGGGTCGGGCGCGGCCGGCGGTCAGACCGCCTATACGCTGTGCATGGAGGGCGCGCGGGTCCTGATGCTCGAAGCCGGGCGCCGCTACCGGCCCGAGACCGAGACGCCGATGTTCCAAACGCCCGACCTTGCACCCCTGGGTGGAGAAGGCACGCCGCAGAAGCCCTTCGGGTTCTACGATGCGACGGTGGACGGCGGCTGGCAGGTTCCGGGCGAGCCATACGTGCGCGCCACCGAGGACCATGGGGGCCGCTTCGACTGGTGGCGGGCCCGCATGCTCGGTGGACGCACCAACCACTGGGGGCGCATCTCGCTGCGCAACGGCCCGTACGACTTCAAGCCGAAGAGCCGCGACGGCCTCGGCTTCGACTGGCCGATCGGCTACGAGGACCTTGCGCCTTACTACGACAAGGTCGAGCTCCTGATCGGCGTGTACGGAACCAGCGAGGGTCTGGAAAACACGCCGAACTCCCCGGCCGGCTGCCTGCTGCCACCGCCCAAGCCCATCGTCAGCGATTACGCGATCGCGCGCAGCGCCCGGGGCCTCGGCATTCCGACGATTCCGGGCCACCGCGCGGTGCTCACTCGGGCGCTCGATCACAGGAGCAATCCCGGGCGGATCCATCCGGGCAACACCAGGGCGCAGGAGGTCCTCGCCGCCGCCATGCAGACCCGCGCGCCGTGCCTGTGGGCGACGCCCTGCGGGCGCGGCTGCTCGATCCGCGCCAACTATCAGTCGACGACCGTGCATCTGCCGCCGGCGCTCGCAACCGGCAAGCTCGACATCACGACCGATGCCATGGTGTACGAGGTCACGCTCGGACCCGACGGCAAGGCGAGCGGCGTCAGCTTCGTCGACCGCAGGAGCGGCAGGCACGAGCATGCGAACGCCCGCGTCGTGGTGCTCGCGGCGAGCGCCTGCGAGTCGGCGCGGATCCTGCTCAACTCGAAGAGCAGCCGTTTTCCGGACGGACTCGCGAACTCGAGCGGTAAGGTCGGGCGCTACATCATGGACACGGTCGGGAGCGATGTCAGCGGTCAGGTACCGCTCCTCGAGAGTCTGCCGCCGCTCAACGAGGACGCCGCCGACGGCCACCAGCTCTACACACCCTGGTGGCTCTATAAGGAGCAGCTCGCCGGCAAGCTCGGATTCGCGCGCGGCTATCACATCGAATTCGGCGGCGGCAAGCGCATGCCCGGGCCCGGAACGGGGGCGGGGCTCGAATGGCTCACGGGCGGGAACTACGGCGCGAAGTTCAAGCAGGACGTGCGCCGCTATTACGGCTCCTTCGTGGGTTTCTCCGGGCGGGGCGAGATGATTCCGAACGACAACTCCTACTGCGAGATCGATCCGGGCGGAGTGAAGGACAAGTGGGGAATCCCGGTGCTGCGCTTCCACTGGAAGTGGTCCGAGCACGAGACGCGCCAGGCGGCGCACATGCAGCGGACCTTCGGCGAGATCATCGAAGCCATGGGCGGCAAGCCCGAGAAGATCGAGACCGACGGCGCGAAGGCGATCGCTCCGGGAGGACTCATCATCCACGAGGTGGGCGGCACGATCATGGGAGCGGACCCGAAGGTCTCGGTTACCAATCAGTGGTGTCAGACCTGGGACGTGCCCAATCTCTTCGTCACCGACGGCGCGGTATTTCCCTCGAACGCCGACAAGAATCCGACGCTGACGATCATGGCGGTCGCGTGGCGCGCATCCGACCACATCCTCGCGTCGTTGCGGCGCAAGGAGCTGTGATGGACCGCCGCACGAGCATCAAGTGGATGCTGGCGGCGAGCGCGGCCTGGCCGGCATGGCGCGGGGCGGCGGGACAGCCGCGGCACGGCAGGGCGCTGCTGCGCCCGCCGGCCACGCCCGGCTATGGCACCGATCCCGATCTCGTGACGCCTCACAAGCGGGGCGAGTTCTGGCCGCTCACGCTGAGTGCGGCGCAGCGGCGGCTCGCGACCGTCCTCTCCGACCTCATCATTCCGGCGGACGAGCACTCCCCGAGCGCTTCCGCCGTCGGCGTGGTCGAGTTCATCGACGAATGGGTGAGCGCGCCGTATCCGAGGCAGCAGCGCGACCGGCCGGTCGTGCTGGACGGATTTACCTGGCTGGACGCCGAGGGCGGGCGGCGCGGAGGTAAAGGTTTCGCGGAGCTCGATGTCGCGACCCAGACGGCCATCTGCGATTCGATCTGCAGCGCGACGCGCGCGGCCCCCGACCGGCGTGAGGCCGCGCGCTTCTTTGCGCTCTATCGGGACCTGACCGCCGGCGCTTTCTACTCGAGCCCGGAGGGGCGTAAGGACCTCGGCTACATCGGCAACGTGCCGCTCACGAGCTTCGAGGGCGCGCCGCCCGAGCTGCTGAAGAAACTGAAACTCACCTGACGGCGAGGCCGTTTGAGGAGCGATTCATGAGGAAGACAGAGCTCTGCGCCGCGGTGCTGGCGCTTTCCCTGGCCGCCGCTGCCAGCCTCGCTGCGGAGCAGGGCGGCTCCGCGCCCGGCTGGCGCGCGCTCCTCGATGAGCACAGCGCGCCCGCCTGGCGAGGCTGGAAGGAACCGGGGCTGCCGGCGGGCTGGCAGGTCGACGGCGGCGTGCTCCACAAGGACGGGCCGGTGGACGATCTGGTGACCAACGAGAAGTTCGGGAACTTCGAGCTCGAGCTCGAGTGGAAGATCGGCAAGGCCGGCAACAGCGGCATCTTCTACCGCGGCACACGCGAGTACGACCACATCTACTGGAGCGCCCCGGAGTACCAGCTGCTCGATGACGCCAACGCCGAGGACGGCAAGAGCCCGCTCACGGCCGCCGGCTCCGACTACGGGCTCTACGGCGTGCCGCCTGGCGTCGCGAAGCCCTTCGATCACTGGAACAAGACGCGGCTCATCGTGCGCGGCAATCACGTCGAGCACTGGCTGAACGGAGTCAGGGTCGTCGAGTACGACTTCGGCAGCGATGACTGGAAGAAACGGGTCGCGGGGAGCAAGTTCTCCAGGTATCCGAACTACGGGCTCGCATCGAGCGGCCTCATCGGCATCCAGGGCGATCACCCCGGTGCGCTCGAGGTGCGCCACATCCGCATCCGCGAGCTGAAATGAAATTCAATCTGACGTTCGGTGGGACGGGGCCGGCCCCGCGGGAGTCGGCCGCGGCCGCTCCCACGGTCGTGCCCGTGCTGCGGCCAGCCGACCTGTTTCCGACCCGGGTCTGGCAGGCGCAGCTCGACGCTCTCGAGCGCTACCTGCCGCAGTGGGTCGAAGAGGTCCTCGCGATGCGCGCGGCGGACCCTGAGCCTGCCGGACGCACGGTGCGTGCCGGCTGGAACAGCAAGGACATGGTGGTGCTCGAGAGGGCGAGCTTTGCGCCGCTGCGCGGCGCCATCCGTGCCGCCTGCGCGAGCGCGCTCGCCGAAATGGGCCAGGAGGGCCGCGAGTTCGAGCTGCAGTCCTGGATCAATCTCCATGACCGCGGGGGGTTCAACTTCCTGCATCTGCACGAAGGCTCGCTCCTCTGCGGGAGCTTCTATCTCAGCGTGCCCGCCGGAGCAGGTGACTTCGTGTTCCGCGACCCACGCCCGGGTGTGATCCACGGCTACGTGAAGGGAGCCGTGGTCAACGGCCACACCGACATCCACCTGACGCCGAGTGCGGGGCTGATGGTGCTCTTTCCCTGCTGGATGGAGCACTATGTCGAGACGCACGAGGGCGCTGAGCCGCGGATCACGATCGCCTTCAACGCCAATCCGCCCGGTGGTGCGCCGCCCGCCAAGCCGGCCTGAGTAACTCGACCAGCCGCAAGCGGCCCGCCGGGCGCGGGCCCTAAGCAGGAACGACGTCGAAGGCGACCGTGAGGCGCGGCTGCTCGCTCGCGAACGGCACCGTACCGTGCCAGAAGTACGACGGGAACAGCACCAGCATGCCGGGTTCCGGGCGCACCGTGTGCTGCGGCGGCAGCGGCGGAGCCGTCACGAGGCCGGGCTCTGCAAAGCTCAACACGCCCTCGCGGCTTCGCGGATCCCGCATGCAGTCAGGCAGCTCGATGTAGCAGGCCGATGAGATCCAGCCGCGCGGATGAGTGTGGTTGGTGTGAAAGCCCGAGGAGCGCAGCCGCACCGACCAGCTGCCGTTGAAACGCCAGCGGCCGCTGTTGCGGCGCCGGAGCGGATCTGCCCCGTGGCCGATGTGCTTCAGGTACCGCTCGATCGGCGCCGCGAAGGCCTCGAAGAGCGCGCGGATCACCGGATCGGTGCTGCGTGCGAGATCCTGGGTGGTCTCCGTGCCGTGGCGCAGGGACTGGAAGAGCAACGCGTGCCCGCTGGGGTCGTGCAGTCGGTTGAGGCTCACGCGCAGATCGCTGAGGAAGCTCACGAGGTCGCTCCACGGCGGCGGCGGGCGCAGCTCGCACGGCATGACGAGGCTCTGGTAGTCACAGAGCTGCTCGTAGCGCGGATCTCCGAGCATGCGCCAGGCCGTAGTCTCAAGCGCAATGAAGTACTGATCGTCCGGATCGTCAGCGAGCAGCGTGGCGCATTCGGCGAGCGCTCGCTGCGGATCGCCGACGCTGAGGCGCGCGGCGGCCAGCACGGCGCGGGCCGGCGCGCTCCCCGGCATCACGCGCAAGGCCCGCTCGGCGAGCTGGACGGCGGTCGCGGGCTCGAACTCGAGCGCCGCGAGCGCCGTACGGACCAGCAGAGTCGGCGGCGCCTGGGGGCGCGATGCGCGGGGGGCTAGACAAGCATAGCCGGCGCGGGCATCCCCCGCCCCCTGGAGAATCGCCGCCTTCGCGGCCCAGAGCGCATCGTCGTTCGCGGCGCCGGCGAGCACCTGATCCAACGCCGCCGTGGCCTGAGCGAGCTCGCCGGTGCGCACCCACACGAGCTGCGCGAGCGCATGGTGCGCGTCGATGAGGCGCGGCTCGAGCGCCAGGCACTCGCGTAGTGCGGCTTCGGCGCGCTCGTGTCCGATGCCCTGCGCGATCAGGCTTCGTGCGTAGGTGTTGAGAAGTGCGGCGCTCTTCTGACCACGCGCCAGCGCCTGCTCGGCTACGCGGCCGGCCTCTTCGTGCTGACCCGTCGAGTTGAGTGCCAGCGCGAGCGCCTGCGGTGCAACGGGGTGAGCGGGAGCCCTGGCCGTCATGTGTCGATAGCCCGCAACCGCCTCCTGGCCGCGTCCCAGGGCAAGGAGTGCGGCGACGTGCTGAGCGGCGAGCTCCATGTCCGCTCGTCCACTCTCGGCGAGCGGTGCCGCTGCCGCAAGCGCCTCGGCCGCGCGGCCGGTGTCGTTGTAGTAGCGCGCCAGGAGGAACACGGCATGCGGGTAGGGCGGAGAGCCTGCGGCGGCGCGCTTGAGGAGCGGCTCGGCCTCGCTCCCGCGGCCGGTGGCGAGCAGGAGCTCCCCCAGGCTCGTCAGAGTCGGCGTCCAGTCAGGGTCCAGGGCGAGCGCCCGCCGGAAAAGCGGCTCAGCGCCCGCGGCGTCCCCGAGCGCCTGGCGCGTGGCCGCGAGGAGACGCAGGCCTTCGACGAAATCGGGATGCGCCGCGACGATCGCCGCCAGCTCGCTCTGCGCGGTGGGAAGGTCACCGGACCTGAGCAGGCCGTCGATGCGCCGCATGGCGCCGGTGAGCTCGGGAGTCATCGCGGTCATGGGAGGCGATGCTACCGCAGAAAAAGAAGACCCCCTCGCGCCGGGTGACGCGAGGGGGCAATTGGAGACACGAGCCTTAGAACTTGTATTTCGCGGTGAAGTTGACCTCACGACCCTCGATCGGGCGGGCCAGCAACACGCCATTGAGACCCACGGCCGAGCCAAAGATGCGTGCGTTGCCTTCGGTCAGGCCGATCTGGTTGGTGAGGTTGGTCCCCTGTACACGGAACTCCCAGTTGCTGCCCACGTTGGCGATCAGGCCGGCACCCAGCATGTAGTAGTCGGGGCCGAGAGGCGCCAATCCCGCGATGTCCTCGTAGCGCTTGGTGACGTACTCGTAGGTCAGGAAGCCCGTCACATCGCCCCACGGGACCGGGACCGTGTAGCTCGGGGTCAGGCGGAACTGCAGCTTCGGCTGGCGCTGCAGCGGCGCGCCGTCGATCGGAGCGCACTGGCGATTGCCAAGGATGTCCGTGTACGGGACGCAGCCGGTGTAGTCCGTGTAGTGACCTTTCATGTAGTCACCGACCAGGCGGACATTGAGGCCCGTCAGCGGTGTCACAGCGGCGATGAAGTTCACGCCCCAGGTGCTCGCGCCGTAGATCAGCGTCTGGCCTGGTATCGGCACGCCGAACTGGTCGGACGGCGTGTACTGCAGGCCCGTGAAGTCGCGTTTGTAGGCGCTCACGTCCACGTACGCGAACGTGTTCTGGAACTTGAAGCCGCCCTCGTAGTTCTTCACCGTCTCGAGCGGGGCGAAGTTGCCGCCGGCGCCGCGGATGTTGTTGTCGAAGTCGTCGTAGTGCACGCCGTTGTTGATGCGCCCGTAGGCGCTCATGTAGTTGGTGAACTCGTAGTTGGCGCCGGCGGTGTAAGTGACCTTGCTCTTGGTGTAGTGCTCCATGTCGTAGGTGCCGTTGCACACCGGGACGTTGTTGTCGAACAGGTCGTTAGCGGCCCCTAATTGCGTGCCGGTCCTGTTGCAGGTGCGCTGGTGCACGTCGACGTTTTCCACGCGCAGCCCGCCGTCGAAGAGCCACTGTTCCATCTTCCACGAATCCGACAGGTATCCGGCAAGGTTGGTAGCGGTGCCATGCGCCAGGGGGTCGTAGTTGCCGTTCATGTTCACGAAGCCCTGCGGGCTGCTCAGGTTGTACTGAGCACCGCCGGGCGCCGTATACGTCAGCTGGATCGGCGTCGCGTTCGGAGTATTGGTCATCAACATCTGGTTGCCGAGCGACCAGTTGTCGTTGTCGCTGTAGCGGGCGATATAGGCGCCGAAGGTGCCCGTATTACCCGCGAACAGCTCGCGGCTCACGCGGAACTCGTCGGTGATGCTCTGCAGCGACTTCTGGATGTACCACCAGCCCTGCTGGATCACGCTCTGGCCGAGCGGAACCGCCAGGCCGTTGGTAGCGTAAACAGCCCTGACACTGCCGACCGGCAGGCCCCCGCCGGGGGTTACCGCACCCCCCTGGCTGCCGCCGATCGTTGGAAGGCCGGCGGCATTCAGGCCGTAGTTGTTGGTGTCGACAGGCGCGCCGCCAGCTGTGCAGTAGCCGGCCGGCTGCGCAATCTGGCAGCCATACAGATAGTAGCCCAGCGGGCGCGGGTTTGGACCCGAGAACAGAGCGTTGGTATCGAGCCCGCCACCATCGATCATGAAGCTGTTGGCGAGGTGCCAGTCGTTGAACTGCTGATCCCACTTAACGCCGAAGTAGTAGAGCTGGGTGCCGCGGCCGTTGGCGAGGTTGGCCTCCTCAAAGCCGCCCGCAGCGTTCGGCACACTCACGTTCTGGATGGCGTAGCTGCCGTAGGAGCTGCTCAGGGGGTTGAAGCCCGGATAGGCGGAGATGTCCCCACCCTGACTCTCGATCACCGGGACCGGCACGATGAACTGGTTCTTGTCATCGAGCACCCGTGCCCAGAGCATGATGGAGCCGCCATCGAGCTTCTTGCTGAGGGTCGCGGTGAGCTGCCCGCCCTCGTCGGACGGGAATTGCGGGGAGCGGACGCCGTCGGACTTGCGGTAGAAGCCGCCGATGCTGCCGTCCCAGCCGTTGCCGACCGGCCCGCCGTAGAACATGTCGGTGCGCCACAGGCCTTCGTTGCCATAGGTGGCTGACACGGATCCGCTCGGCGTATCGGTGCCACGCTTCAGGATGAAGTTCGCCGTGGCGCCCATCTGACCGGGTCCAAACAGGGCGCCCGGTCCGCCTTGCACGACCTCGAGGCGGTCGATGGTGTCGTCGACACGCAGCAGCGAGCTCGAGTCCATAAAGGACAGCGACGGCATGCCGAACATCGGCAGGCCCTCGATCATGTTGGTGAAGAACGGCGCGTCGCCACCGCCCGGGAAGCCGGCGACCTCGATGTTGGCGCCCGTCTGACCGCCGGAGGACTCCGGCCAGATGCCCGGCGATACCTTGAGCAGGTCCGCCGTGCTCTTCGGATTCTGTTCCTTGATCGCTTCCGCGTCGACCGTGACGATGTTGTAGCTCGCGTCGAGCTTTTTCACGCCGGTCGCGGTGGCGGTCACCACGACTTCCTGCAGAGACTCGGCGTTGGGGCCGGCAGTCGCGGGCGCCTCGGCCGCCTGATCTGCCGCGTATGCGACCTGGCCAGCGGCGGCGTAGAGAATGGCTGCCACCGCGGCGCCGATCAGCGGCCGTCGCGGGAATCCTGTGGGCAGCGCAGCTGCAGATGATTCGCAAGCCTGTCGGGCCAGCCGGGCACTCCGGCGGAGCGCCTTGTTGCTTTTCACTCTCATGGACGGTCCCCTCCCATCGGGTGAAGCTAGACGGATGAAGCTCAAGAAAGCAGGCGTTTGAAGCGAGTCGGAACCTCGGTGTTTGATCTTTCTTGAAGAATGAGGTCTGCGCGCGTGCGTCTTCGAACCGACAGTCGTTGACGCCTTCCCCACGAGACCTGAGCAACCTTGATCCGACTGTAATGCGAACGATTCGCGGAGACAAGTGCGTGTCGCAAATCTACAACGCCTCTTTCAGGCGTCGACTGTGGAGCTGAAGCTCGAAATCAACAGGTCATCCCGTGCCTCACAGCGACGCTGCAACGCTACATTGGCGCCGCCGCATCGAAGCAGGGGGCGATCAATACTGACACGGCACTGGCGTTGCGTAGCCCCAACAGGCCTGTCTGGCCAGGGCTTGGGCGTATCGTAGCGGCCGGTGGTCCGTGGAACGCGCAGGGCAATAGCAAGGTCGAAAATCCTTAGGCGAGTACGGAGGTGCAACATGCTTGGCGGAGATCCAGGACAGCGTCTCGAGGGTGGCTGCGCGGCGCTTGCGGCAGCGCTCATGTTGATCTCTGCATCGGCCTGGGCGAGTTCCCCGCAGACGTCCGCGGCGTCCGAACCCGCAGTGTGGGTGCCGAAGGTGCTTACTTTCACCTACCACGGCTTCACGACCAAGTACACCTGCGATGGGCTCCAGACCAAGGTGAAGGCCTACCTGCTCGAGCTCGGCGCTCGTCCCGACCTGGAGGTTCGCAGCTGGGGCTGCACTGAGCCGGTCTCGCCGGACGTCTTCCCGGGCGTCACCGTACAGATGAACGTGCTGCAGCCGGCTGCCTCGGCCACTCAGGCGATCACCGCGCACTGGAAGAAGGTCAACCTCCTCGCAAACCGTAGTCCGCTCGATGCCGCCGCGGACTGCGAGCTCATCTCGCAGATCAAGCTCAACATCCTGCCGCTATTCACGGCGCGCAACGTCGACTACCAGGCCACTTGCTCACGCGGCCAGATGCAGCCCGGAGCGACACGCCTGACCGCCGATGTACTGGTAGCGGACTCGAGCGCGGCTACCGCATCGCGCTGACGCTGAGTTAGCGTAAGGCCCAGGTGGATCCCGGCGGACGGGACAGGGGTGTTACGCGTATGGCCACTCACCGCATTCTCAGCCTCGCCGGGGCCGTTCTAGGGCTGGTACTCACTCTGCCCTGCGGCGCAGAGTCGCCGGGCGGCCCAACCACGGTCGCCGCCGGCAACGCGCGCTTCGAGTTCCTGACGGCGACGCTCGTGCGACTCGAGTACTCGCCATCCGGCGCCTTCGTCCACGCGCCCACCGCGGTCGTCGAGAAGCGTGTCTGGCCGTCCGTCCGTGTTGACGCTCGCGAGCGGGACGGCTGGCTGAGTGCCGCGACCGACGCGCTGACCGTGCGTTACCGGCTGCGCTCCGGCGCCTTCACGGCCGTGAATCTCGAGGTGCGCTGGAAGGATCGCTCGGGCGCGGAGCACCGCTGGCACCCGGGCGACGTCGACGCCGGCAACCTCGGCGGCCTCAACTATTCGCTCGACAACATCCGCGCGGCGAACCTGCCGCGGGATGGCATGGATCTCGAGAGCCCGGTCGATGATTCGATTCCGGGGATCGACCTGGTGCTGCCCAAGGCGCAACCCGGGCTCCTCAGCCGCAGCGGCTATGCGCTCATCGACGACAGCGAGACTCCGGTGTGGAACGCGGGGCGCCGCTGGATCGAGCCGCGCAAGGCGACGGGCCAGGACTGGTACCTCTTCACCTACGACCGCGATTTCCACCGCGTGCTCGAGGAGTACGCCGAGCTCTGCGGATCTATTCCGATGATCCCGCGCTACGTCCTCGGCCCGCAGATCACCGATTTCAATTTCGAGTACTTCCCGGGCAGCGGCGAGTCGCGGCGGCCGGATTTTGTCCGTTACGACCAGCGTTACCTCATGGGCGAGGTGGCGCGCATGCGCGCCGGCCACATTCCCTTCGACACGCTCATTCTCGATTTCGGCTGGCACAACTACGGCTGGGATGGAGGCTACGACTGGAGCCCGCTCTTCCCGCAGCCGCTCGAGCTCATGCGCGCCCTCCACGAGCGCGGCGTGAAGCTCAGCCTCAACGACCACCCGGGCTACATCCACACCGACGAGAGCATCCTGTCGTTCGAGGACAGTCACGCACCCGAGGTGCTCGCCGCGCTCGGCCGGACACCACGCGTTCAACCCTCCTTCGACCTCGACGTCTCGCGCGGATGGGCGTTCTCCACCGAGCCGCGCCGCGGGCGCTGGAAGCCGATCCGCATCGGCCTCCCCTGGGAAGAGCAGGGCTACGCGGCCTACCGGGGCGTCGGCTGGTACCGGACGTCAGTCCATCTGCCCGCGCAGCTCCCGGAGAAGCTCTATCTCTATGTCGGCGAGGTAGCGAAGACTTACCACCTGTTCGTCAACGGCAAAGAGCTCGAGCCCAGCCGGATCCACTGGCCACAGCGCCTGACCTATTCGGATATCACTTCCGCCGTCGCGCGCGGCGCGGACAACGAGATTCTGCTGCGCGTCGAGCCGGACCTCGAAGCCGGGCACGAGCCGCGCGACGGCATCCTTCTCGGGCCGGTGGCGGTCCGCGACGTCATGCCGCCCGCGCGCATCACTTTCGATCTCTCGGATGCGAAACAGGCCGATGTCTTCATGCGTTACCTCCACGACCCGCTCATGAGCGGGGGGGTGAATTTCTGGTGGGTCGACGGCGGCAGCGGCTCGGTCGAGATGCCGGGGCTCAACAAGCAGCTCTGGACCAACAAGGTCTTCTACGACTATTCCGCGCGGGCGACCGGCAAGCGCGCCTTCATTCTCGGGCGCTACGGCGACTGGGGGAGCGAGCGCTACCCCGGATTCTTCACCGGCGACACGTACTCCGAATGGCCGGTGCTCGCCTACGAGGTGGCGTTCTCGGCGCGCGGCGGCAACGTGCTCATTCCCTGGATCAGCCACGACATCGGTGGGTTCCACGGCAGGCGGATCGACTTCGAGCTGTACGCGCGCTGGATCGAGTTCGGCGCCTTCAGCGGCATCCTGCGCATGCACAGCGCCCACGAGAATCCGCGTGAAGGAAACGCGCGCATGCCGTGGACCTACGGAGAGCGCGGCGTCGCACTGATGCGCAAGTACTTCACGCTGCGCACGCAGCTCGTCCCTTATATCTATACGTACGCCTGGCGGGCGCACCGCGAGTCGCTGCCGCTCCTGAGTCCGCTCTACCTCGAGTACCCGGACGTCGAGGAAGCCTATCGGCATCCTCACGAGTATTTCTTCGGCA
>Ga0307469_10000400_pt1 | contig 16129 bp, 33 predicted proteins | sample atmos_gasesAM2C__FD_203084 | JGI IMG/M metagenome (GOLD analysis project Ga0307469, IMG submission 203084) | Hardwood forest soil microbial communities from Morgan-Monroe State Forest, Indiana, United States - atmos_gasesAM2C_515 | ecosystem: Environmental > Terrestrial > Soil > Temperate...
TGATGGACAGCCCAGCCAGCAGGTCGCCGCGGATGGACTGGTACTGACTGAGCTGCTCCATTACCTGTCCCGACGCCTCTCGCGAGACTCGGTCTCCTCGTGCGTGGCTTTCTTCATCAACTCGATGACCTGCTCCAACGCCTCGACCTCGTTGTCCGCCTCCACGTCGATGTAGGTGCGGACCATCTGCTTGTTGACGATGCGGTTGATGCGGATGTTGAACGTCTTAGCCATTACTCTCCCTCCTCCTCAACGCGGTTGAGTGTGTACGTCAGGACGCGGGTCTTTGCCTTGCCGTCCAACCCCGCCAGTGCCAGCCAGACGCTCGTTACGGCCCGGCTCTCGGGGTCGCCGAGGAAGGCCGACAGAGGCATCGGCGGGCCGAACTGCTTCTCCGCCTCGGGCTTGGGTATCCCGTAGCCGTGCGCCGCGGGCACGACCTCCGTACGAACCTCAGGCTCCGGCTTCGGCTCGGGCTGCGGCCCGCCGCTGAGCCAGTTCTGGTACCAGGCCTCCAGCTTCTCCATGTTCTGCGGCGTCACGCGCTTGACCGCGCCCCGCGCGACCGCCCCTACGATGCCGCCTCCCGACGACTTGCCGAAGATCTCCTTGTTGAGATCGGTGAAAGTGCGGTCAGTGGCCTTGAGTGCCGTCGCGATGATCGGTAGCCGGTTGTCGCGCGCGTTGATGGAACCCGTGCGCGCCCCGTAGCCGCGCTTGAGCAGTTCCGCGCGGTCGCGCGTCAGCCCGTGCTTGACCTCCTGCGCCAGGAACCAGTCCCGCAGGACGGTGAGCTGTGGCTTGCTCAACGAAGGCTTCTGCTGGTGCATGTACTCGTGCAGCAACTGATGGCCGATGCCGGTGAACGCGACCAGCTGCGTGATGGACACACCGTGGTCCCGGTTCAGCTGCGCGTACAGGATGTGCATCTCGCGGTAGGAGAGCTCGTGGTTGAGCACCGGCTCCATCTTGGTGGCCTCCGCGATGGCGGTCATCGTGGTGGCTTCCTTGCGCTCTGCCCGCTGTGCTGACGCCGCTACGCGCGCGGCCCGCTCGGTCGCCTGCTCCTTCTCGATGCGCTTCAGGTCGAAGCGCCGCTCCTCGTGGAGCAACTTCACCTTACCCAGCACGGTCTGCGGGCGACCGTAGTAGTACGTGACCTTCTTGCCGTCACGCTCGTAGGTGAAGTGCGAACCATCTTGCCGGATGCGCTTCCACCCGGCTCGCTCCAGACGTTGCATGAACTCCGATGACTTCAAGGTAGTACCTCCCGATACAGAATCCGATGGACGAAGTATAGCGCCTACGCTTGTCCTTTCTCCCGCCTCACCTCCCTCAAGTGTGGTCTGGCGAACTCGTTCTTGAGAACGTGCTGCACGGTTGGCGCGCAGCCGGGGCACAGGATCAGTGTGCATCCGCCGAAGTCGACCGGCGTGATCACCGGCCAGCGAAACTCCAGCTCGCGCAGACCCGGCCCCTTGCTGCCGCACTCGGTGCAGCGCCGCGACCCTTTGTATGGCCCGATGTTCATCGGCTCGGCCTCATCCGCTCCAAGTCCTTGAACTTGGGGTCCATCACCATGTTCATGTCCGCGCCGCCACGCGTGACGTACCACTGTGCGGACTTGCCATAGTGCGCCTGCCACATCTCCGCGACGATCAGCGCGGTGTCAAGGTCGAAGAATCCGTAGAACGGCTGAACCGGCGACAGGTGGCCGTCGTGCCACTCGTACGTGTTGTACAGCACCCAGCAATCTACCCGCGGGAAGTGCTTTGTGATGTCGTCCAGCGACTCCCACGCGTCGTTCAGCGCGTCCGCTTCCAGCTCGGCGACCACGCCTACGCCATCCGCCTCCAGACGCTCCGCAAGCCCGCTCAAGGCCGCGGTCGCGCGGGCCAGCATCGCCCGCACCGTCGTGAGGTTCATCTCCTCATAGGAGTAGCTGTTGGGGTGGCTCTTGGCGAATCGCCCGTCCCAGTACTCGCTCTTCTCGCGCGCCTTCTCGGGCTTGCCTTGCCAGTCGACGCGGCGGATGTGCCGCGGCAGTGCCGGGTTGAGCGCCTTGCGTTTCATCATCGGCCTCCCATCGTGGTGTTGCGGTTGACGGCGTCGGCCACATGGTTCATCGCCACGGCCAGCCGATCAAACGCTCCGCCGATCTTGTGGGAGTCGGCTACGCGCTCCTCAGCGACTGCGATGCGGTCCAGCGCCCGGCTGATGTCGGCCATGTGCTCCAAGAGCGCCGTTACGCGGTCCTCGTTCCAACCGTCCATGTCAGTCCTCCCAACCCGGTATGTTGTCCGAGTTGGCGACGAGGATGTCCCCGACGCCGCCGTCCTCGGTCTGCCAGATGATGATGTCGCCGGTCTCAGCCGCGTCCCGCGGGTCGGTGTCCTCCGAGATGATGCGTACCTCGGCCTCGCCCGCCGTCTCCGCCAGGAGCGCGTCCAGCCTCTTGATCAGCTCGCTGTGCTTCACGCCTACGCCTCCTTGGCCGCTGGCTGCATCATCGCAACCGCAGCCCCGTACGCCAGCTCGAGGTCGACGATGTTCTTGTGGCAGCTGACGCACTCGCCCGTGTGGTTGAGGGTGTGCTTGCCGCGCCCGCGCCCGCGCCGGAACTCGGTGCTCTGGCACTCGCCCAGGTCGCGCGCCGCGTTGCGCTGCTCGTACGTCCCCATCTGCCAGTCGAGTTTGTGAGCCTGCTTGTAGAGCCGGTCGGCGCGCTTCTGGAAGGTCTTCGCCTCCAGCGCGTTGGCGGCCTTGACGATCTCTTCCTTCTCGTGCTGAGCCTTCCAGCACTCGTGGCAGTGCTCGGTGTACTCGGTGTGCGTGCCGTGCTGCGCGGTGATGGCCGCGCGCTGCGCGCGGCTCTCTTCCCACGCCTCTTCGCGGGTCATTATCGTCAGGCCCGCGTTGACCGACTGCGCCAGCTCGGCCGAAACGCGGATCAGGTCGGCGTAGAGCCGGGCATCCTCAGGAGTCTGGCTCCCGAGCGCGCCCCAGTTGACCTCCGCCCCTTTGATGTGGCGGACAGTGCCGTCTGGCATCTCGCTGACTTCCGCGCCGTAGATGTCCACGTCGTAGCCGAACGGCACCTTGCCGTCCTCGCCCTGCCAGCAGACTTCCACGTGGTTCCGCCCGTACTGCTTGTCCTGGCCGCGCAGCCTCTTGATGACTTCGGCCGACGAAAGGAGTTCCGACGCGCCGCTGTAGTCCTTGATCACGATGGTCACTTGGGTAGTACCTCCCATGAATTCCGGTATTCCGCCTGCAACTGACTGATGACGCGGGCCGCGGTTTCGCGGTTCGCCTTGATCTCCTGCCGCCAGCCCGGCAGACGCGAGCACTGGATGACCCACGCGTTGTGACCCGCGCTGGTCATGGAGAAGGAGCCGCAGGTGAGAGCGCCGATGTCGGTGCTCACGCGGCCTCCGGCAGCGCGACCGTCGCCAGCTTGAAGGCGGGCTTGCGGTCGGCCTTGGCGTAGCGCGCGGCCTCGCGATGTTCCCACGAGACTTCCGTCGCGCGCTCGATGCCGAAGCAGGTGACCTGGCGGTCCCAGATGTCGTAGAAGGTGATCGCCCAGGCGGTGCAGGGGCGGCTCGTTGCCACGGTCTGCCAGCACGATGGCTGCCGCCGCCCCTTCGGGTAGGTCTTCAGTATTCGATCTACCTGCTGCCTTGTCACGGGTAGAAGCATAGCGTATGCGCGCGGCTTACGGGGACCTATTTTCAACTTTCTGTGCCCTCTTCGATTCCTCTTCGAAGCTCAGCGCCGAGCCGCCCGGCTACCCTTCGGCCAACATCGGTAGCAGAGCCGCTCGCCCCAGCTGGTCAGCCGCTGGTGCTTGCCGCAGTAGCACTCAGTGCAGTCGTTGCACTGGTGGTCGTTGGGGTTCCCGCGTAGCTCCCGCCCGCAGCCCGGCTTGGCGCAGATCATGCCTCCTCCCAGTGCGCGTAGGCGGGGTCGTCGTTGGGCCGCGCCCAGACCTCGGAGAGCTCGTCGGCGTCGGTGCAGCCGCCCGTGTGCCAGACGAGGATCGTGCCCCGCCCGTCGTCCTGGACGCGCTCCACCCTGCCGAACAGCACCGACCCTACGGCTCCGAACCGGAACACGTCGGTTACGCGGTAGGCCACCGTCATGGCGGGCCTCACCTTGCGGGCCTCAGTCGGCCGGTAGCCTTTCGCCCAGAGCGCCCGAGCCTCGTCGGGCGCGTCGTAGAACAGATCGCTGTCGCGCAGAGCCTTGGGTTCGCGCTTCATGCCGCCACCCCAGGGTTGACGGCCCGCCAGACCTTGAACTCGGCGTCGAGAGAGGCCTCGTCGAGCGCCAGCGCGAGCGTCGGGTAGAGGGACGCCCAGGACTTGCCCTGGTACGCCAGCCGCTGCGTGAGCGTGATACCGTGGGAGTGGTCGTACTCCTTCAGCTCCTGCGCCGCGGCCTCCTGCTTGGCCTCCTCCTTCGCGTACATGTCCTTGTACGCGGCCCACGCGGTGTTGCCCGAGCCGCTCATGTCCGCCGGGGCGACCATCACAGCCGCCCCAGTCGTACCCGCCGCGAAGAACTTGATGCACACCGGGCCGATGCCCTGCTCCACCGACTTCGCGGCCTTGAGCAGACGCCCGCAGCGCGCGCAGTTGCCGTACTTGACCATGAACAGCTTGGCTTCCTCGAGCGTCATCTTCCGGCCCTCGGCCGCGACCTGCTCGACCAGCCCCTTGACGTACTCGTAGTCGTAGTGGACGTGCGTACCCGGCTCCGTCAGCCGCTTCGCCGCGCCGATGTCCTTCCAGCGCATCGCGTACGTCCGCTTCTTGTCCTGCGTGGCCTTGACCTTGACGATGTCGCCGTTCGGCATCACGTACACGCCCGCGTCCTCAACCGCGAGCTTCGGCTTGACGGGCTGCGCGACCGGGGTCGCGAGGCACTCGCCCGCGACGTGGGCCGCGCCCTGGCCCGGCTTCCAGCTGATTTCCTGACCGACGTGGATGTCGCCGCCGCAGAGCTTGCACTTGCCGGGGTACTTGGCGGTCATGACTTCCATCCCTCCATCCGCGCGGTCGCGTCGATCCGAGCGTCCATCGCGGCGCGCCACTCGCACTCGCCGACGATCTCTGCCAGGTAGGCGGGGAGCTGAACGACCGGAGCCGCCGCGGGCTTCGGCGCGAAGCACTTCTCGCAGCGGAACTTCTCGGGGATCTGGCTCCCCATCGCGACGGCCTTGATCCACTCTGGCTGCCGAACCTTGCCGCAGTCGGTGGTCATCTCACCGCCGTTGACGCCCTTGGCCACGTAGTGGAAGTGGCCTCCGAAGTTGAACGCGACTCTCTCTGCCATCTTGGTAGTACCTCCCGAGTTGATAGGCGAACTATAGCGTACGCGCGCCCCTTACGGGGCCAGCCGGGTGCCTCCAAGGTGAAGAATTTACAGGAATTTACTTCGAAGAGGGGTCGAGTTCAGAGTAGCTTCAGCTGGGCGTCCTTAACCGGCTCCGGGTCAGCCTTACGGCCCTGAGGTACGGGGCACCAGCCTGCCCCGCCGCAGTCGTGGGCCAGCATCAGCTGCCGGGCCTCTTCCTCGTCCTGGGAGACGATGCGCTCGCTGGTGACAGGACAGATCCATCCGTAGTGCACTACCGGGTTCTGGCTGCCGTGCTCGTCGCGGTACAGCTTGCGCTTGTCACGCGGAGTGCAGAGAACCTCGTAGTGGTGCTCAGGCAAAGTAGGCGCGCAGCCGGGCCGCGACTTGGGATGGCGTCATCGTCGCATCGATCAGCTCGGCCGAGAACAACTCCGCCAGCGTGTGGTTCTTGCTGTCCCGGCCCTTGAGCCAGGTGGGGTCTTGAGCCTTGCCCAGTTCCTTCGTGCGCAGCGCGCGGCGCTCCTCCAGCTTCTCGCGCGGCAGCGTGAGGTACACCACTTGCAAGTCGTAGCCCGCGGCCTTGACCTCCGCGAAGAAACGCGCGTTGGCGAGTCTGTCGCCCTCCGCGAACAACCGGCGGAACGGCTTGGTGTGCACGAACTCAATTGCCTTGCCGATGATGTCCATCGCGAGTGCGTCCGTGCCGCTGAAGCTCGCGCGCTTGCGCCCCAACTCCGCGTACCACGGCATTCCGCCGCGCCACATCACCATGTGCGGGATGGGTTCCTCATGAGGCTGCGACTTCCCCGACAACGCGCGCATGGCCGCGGCAGCAGTTGACTTGCCGGAGCCGGGCGCTCCGATCAGGTACACGAACTTCACAGCGACTCCAGATACGAGATGAACAGCGGGTTCTTCAACGCCATCGGCCTCCCATCACGCACATACTGTATGGCTTCCTTGCCGGTGCAAGCCAGGATGCGGCGCACCACCAGCGCGGCAAGCAAGTTGCTGCGGTTCCGTCCGCTGTCGCAGTAGATCAGCCAGCGTTGCGCCAGCTGTTCGATGCCGTCTGCGATGGCCTCCGCGCGCGCCTCGATGCCCGCGGGCAACACGCGCTTGCTGTCGCTGCACGGCCAGTAGTGGTACTCCAGCCACTCCGTCCACGTGTGGTCGGGGATGATGCAGACGCAGGCCACGTCCGTGAGCTTGAGTCCAACGACGAGGTCAGCCTTGTGCTGTATGGACAGGCTGTTTGTCCGCGCTCTCACCCAGAGTCTGCCGGGCAAGATTTCGGATGCGCTCGCGGCCACCTTCCTTCTCCTTCACCGGCCCTTCCCGGTATCTGCTGTAGTCCCACAGGAGGTCGCTCCAGGTCTGGCCGCTGCCGTTGAGGAACGCTCCCAGCTCGTCCCGTGTTCCATCCCAGCCGTTCTGTTCCCCGAGGCACTCCCGCGGGTGGATGTGCTTGCGCACGTCCCAGATGAAGCTCGGCTGATCCCACGTTCGTTCGCGGTCGACTCGGCCGAGCCAGTAGCCCTCCACCGCGCGCAGGTACTTCAGTTCGCTGTCTATGCTGCGGCCCGGATACTGGCGCTCCCGCTCGCAGGACTGCCGGTACTCGCACAACAGCACTTCAAAGCGGAACCAGTCGATGCGCGTGTCCAGGACTTCGCGCTCCAGCCGCTGCTTGGCCTTGACCGCGTACTGGTTGGTGGCTTGAATGTGCGCCGGGTGGTTGCTGTGCGCGTCCGGCACAGCGTCGCTGAGCAGCTGCAGAGTTTCCCGCGGCGACCAGCCATCCACAGGCCGGATGTCCGGCATGGAAATGCCCACGTCGCAGTATCGCTCGTAGTAGTCGAGCAGCTTGGTGAGCGCGTAACGCCCGAACCCGTACAGCCCGCGGTCGGCTGCGCGCCACATCTCCTCGTACGCCACATAGGGGTCCAGCGCCATGTGGGCCATGACCGGCCCAAGCTGGTACTCCATCCACTGGTGGTAGCTCCAAAGGCAGCGCGCCAGCTTCTCAGGCGTCCTCACCGCTCGGCGTTCTCGACGCAGCGGCAGACCGGCCCAGTGTTCGCGTAGCCAGTCAAGCAGGACTCCCTGGGACTCGCGTCCAACCCGCTCATACGGCCACGCGCGCCAGAGCGCCTCGGCGGTCGGCGCGGTGTAGACGGCCGAGTACAAGCCTCCCCTCCAGACGATCTCCTTCCAGCTGTGCGGGAACGCCAGGATGCCGACGTAGCGCGCGTGTGGATCAGGTCCGCCCGTCGCGAGTTCGTACTCGCAGAACTCGGTGAACTGTCGCCAGTGCGTGTCGGCTGCGTTCATCGCTCGCGCGGCATGTAGCCGCCGCAGTCGGCGTGTTCGGTACAGCCGGTCCAACGCGCTGGCTCCACCCCGTAGCCCTCGAACCGAACCTCCACCCCTTCGTTGGATGAGTAGCGCACGAAGTGCTTGTCCAGCTTGCATCCGCACTGGCAAGGCCGACACGCCATGCAGCCGCCCTTCACACCGTGTGCACAGGGCTTGTCGTTCATCGGCCTGTCACCGTCCTGTGGATGGCGTCCCAGTTGTGCCGGAACTCGGGATTGTCCTGGTACCGCTTTTGCACCTTGAGCAGCAGTGCGTGCATGATGTCCGCGTCCAACTGGCCCGTGGCCCAACGCACCAGCCCGACCGACCAGTACAGGACGGACACGACAACCGTCTGCCAGAGCTTAGATGTAGCGCGCGCCACGCTCGGTCCCCTTGTCCGCGAGGACACGCGCTTTCTCGAGTTCCTCTTCCACCGTGCCGCAGCGATCCATGCGCGCCCGCGCGTAGGCCACGATGCTGATGCGCTCCGTCAACCGGCCCAGGTCGTTCGGATTGTCGTGGTCGTGGAGACCGTGCATCGGCTCGTTGCAGTGGTTGCAGATCAGCTGCGTGTTGCCATGCCAGCTGTGTACGTCCATCAACAGGATGTCGCCATCCTTCATGTCCGCCGCCACACCGAACTCGGGGAAGCACAGCCGCCCGCCGCGGTAGTTGCCCTTGCGGATCACCGCCAGGTTGCCGAACCCTTCGCGCAGGTCGCCCGCGTCCTGGTGAACGCCCGTGCTGTAGGAGTTGTTCACCGTGATGGTGGTGAACACCGTGCCCTTGATGCGCCAGGCTTCATCGACCTTGGTGGCGAACTTCTCCTGCAGACCGTACCGCTCCGGCACGTGCTCCTTGAACGCATCGCTGATGACGCGGAACAGCGGGAAGAGAGCCTCGAACTTGTCCCACTCCTTGCCGCTCCATGCCGTCAGACGACAGTAGTTGGCCGCGCCGTAGGGGTCCCAGGCTCCGATGATGGCGGAGGCTACAGGCTCCGTGTGCTCCTGCGTGCGCGGCTGGTACTTCGTGCTGCCGTAGCCGGTTTCGGCCTTGATCTTCTCCTGCTGCGCGCGCTTGACCGGGTCGTCCTTGTATTTCTTCTCGCCGCGGACGTAGCCGGAAGCCGGGCCGCGGTTGTCAGTCTCGTACTTCCGCAGCTCATGGAGGATGGCATAGCTGTCGTCGATCATGGCCTGCGGGATGGCGCGCGGGAGGTACACCAGCAGCGGCGTACCGTCCGGCTTGAACACCTTGACCGGCCCGCCGTCCCCGATCAGCACACTGTACTCGTCGTCCGTCAGGATGCGGCCCTTCATGGTCGCCTCGACTTCGGCGGACGGAATCTGATTGCGGACGCGGAACTCCCTCATGACTTGAGCCGGGCCTCCAATTCATCCAGAGCCGCCTGCTCTGACTCGATCAGCGCCTTCATGTCCTTCAACTTCTGGACCCACTTGTCGTTGACTGCCTTCGTCTCCGCTTCCCAGCGTTCCCGCTGCTTCTCGAAGGACGCCCGCAACTGCTCCAGTGCCTTGCGTCGTCGTCCCAGATGCGCCTCGATTGGTTTGCTCATGGCCCTCCCGTCCCGTATGTACAGCTGTTGGAACCTTGGTCGGGCACGCAGGTGAAGTAGCCGTGACACCACAGCATCGCCAGCCCGAACAGAATCAGTATGGCGGCCCCGAAGAGCCTGCGCAGAACGCGCATCAGTCGTAGCCCGGCCCGTGTCCGTCCAGACCCTTCGGCTGCTCTCCGAAGTGCGGAGCGCGCTGGATCAGCTGCACCGCGGCTTCGCTGCCCGACTTGCATCCCCACACCGCCATGCACTCCTTGATCTTCGCGACCCAGGCGTCGTACTGCTCGGTCGTGAGGATGAGGACGATCTCCTTCATGCCGACGGTGCGGGTAGCCGCGCTGGCCGTCTTGATCTGCGCCTCTGTCGGCTCCGTCTTGACCTCGCCCTCCGGCACGACTTGGTAGTCGCCGCGGAACTGCTCGATCGCGACCGCGCCTACCTCGCCCGCGCGCGCCACAAGGTCTTCGTAGCCGTCCTCTCCGAAGCCATCGAAGAACCCCTGCTGCCCGGCGATCTCATCGGCGTGGCGCTGACGTGCCTCGCGCGCCTTGCGCACAGAGTCAAGCAGCTGATCCCAGTCGTACGTCGCCACATCGCTGGCCCGGTTGTCCACCAGGTTGATGGCGCGGGCCTCCTCGTCGTCGCAGTCCAGGAAGATGGCGGCGATCTTCGTCCAGCCCAGCTGCTTGGCTGCCTTCCAGCGGTGGTTGCCGACGAGGATGTAGTTGGTGCTGCGCTGCACGGTGACCGGCGTGTACATGCCGTGACTCGTGAGGCTTTCCGCCACCATGTCGACATCGCCTTGCCGTGCGTTGTCGGGGTAGGGAATCAGCTGATCTATCGGGACAAGCAGTTCGTCCAGTCCCGTCGGGAACACCATCTGTGTCGCGGCTTCTGGCAAGTTCGTACCTCCTCAGGAATTATGCGCCCGGCAAGCCCGCTCTCTCCGGTGGCGCTGCTACGCTCGGGCGCTCTGTAAGCATAGCGCCAGCGCGTCGGTCAGGTCAAGTGGCGGTCGGGTGTCTGCGCCCGTCCTTGCGGATGCGATTCCGGTTCGCCCGGACTCCCGCATGTGTCTCCCGTGCCGCCGTTCGCAAGTGTACTCCAGGAAACAGAAAAGACCCGGCCCCTTGCGGGGCCGAGCCTTGAGCGGCAGCCTGTCGTACTGGCGCGGTTAGTGTACCGCGCTACTTGACGGTCAGAGGTCCGAGCGGATGGTCCTTGAAGTACGCGAACACCAGCTGCGTGACGCCGAACGTTGTGCCGAAGGTGACGTACAGCGTTCCTGGATCAGCGCTCTGCAGCGCAGAGAGACTCAGCTCTCCGCTGACCAGCTCGCCGACGATGGCGATGACAAGCGATGTGACGGCTGTGCAGCATCCAGCTGCCCTGTACCGGCACCAGCTTGAGCACGAACGGCGCGATGGCTCCGACGACAGATGCGATGGCCAGCGCCGTGGCTGTGCCGGTCGCCGCGACCTGCGTCAAGAGAACGAACATCAGGGCTGCGATGACCAGCCCTTTGATGAAGTACCTGCGCATGAACACCTCCTATGTCTGAGCCTCGTGCGTGGAGACCCAGGTGAACATCGCGTCGATCTGCGCCGCGAACAGCGCCGCGCGCGACCGGCTACGCACCACGTCAACGATATTGAACTGCTCTTCTGCTGAGGACGACAGGTTGAAGGAGCCAGTGAACGTCCACCCGCCGCCGTCCGGGTACAGCAGCACCACGGCCTTGGTGTGGAGGATCTGGTGGGCTTTGCTGCTGGTGCCTACCGCGATCTGCTCCGCTGGCATCTTGGTCTTGAAGTCGGCCAGTATCGGGGCTTCGTGCGTCCCCGCGGCCTGCGTCTTGTCGAAGAGGAAGCGCGAGCGCGGGTTGATGAACTCCGCAAACAGCTGAGCCACGTCCGCATCCGTGAACCCATACTGGGACGAGTGCAGCTCGATCTGGTCAGGCGGGTACTGCGCGAGCGCCGCCTTGAGTTCTGTGATGAGCGCGCCATGTATGTCGTCCTCCGGTGCGAAGTACGTGTACCACTCAGTCACATCGGTCGTCACCTGCGCCACGGACACACGCGCGCCCGTAGCCACCGCCAACGCTGCGTCGAGATGGAGTGGCCCTTGGATCATGCGGAGCATCAGTCAAACCCTCGGAGTGCGAAGACTCCTACAAGAATCGAGGTCAGGGGCATTGCGGCCAGCAGGTATCCGAGTGGCCGGTCGCCCTCCAGAAGCCCGACGCCCGCGGCGAATACGAACAGGTCGGAGATGACGATGGACGCCCATATTTGGATGAACGCAATCGCAACGCGCCGTAGCTGGCCGTTGATCCCGGCCTCGCGCTGATCTTGTCGTCGCCGGATGCTGCGCATAAGGAACCATGTGTTGAAGGCCAGCGCAAGTCCAGCCGTGAGCGTGAACGCCGTGGTTATGGGGATTGAGGCCTCCTCTTCTCGGACAACCGAGCTACGTTCCGCAGGGTTTCAATGCGTCGGTTCAGCTCGCGCGTACGCGCCTGCGCGGAGCCGAGTTGGTACTGCGCGTTCATCCGCTGAGCGGAGTCCTCCTGAGACTTCAAGGCGTCGATCTCCTGACGCTTGGCCGCGTTGGCCGGATCGCGACGCTCTACTCCGGTAGGGCTTCCGCCGTTCTTCTTCTTGCGTCGGAACAGGTTCACCGCTTACGGCTTCCCAGGTTCCGACTGAAGATTTCGATGACGTCGGTCAGCTTGGCAAGCTGATCGGCCTGTTCCTTGATGGTCTCCGCGGCAGGCAATGCGATTGCCTTCCATTCCGCTGCCTCCTTTGCCTTCTGCTCGTACATCTCGCGAGGGACGTACTCGGCATCCGGCACTTTGACCCAGCGCCGCAGCAACGCTGTGATCGCGACCAAAAGGATGAGGATGACCGCGACCGCGCCGCCCTGCGCAAGAGTTGCCGCCAGTCGGGCGAGGTCCGCATCCACAGCTTTACCCGTTCAGCTCGGCCATGTCCGCTTCGAGCTGCTCGAGGTCGAACCCGTTTGCGGCCAGCGTGTCGCCCACCTTGATGTCGAAGGAGACGACCGCGTAGCACTCGTCCACGCATGCTTCCCAAAACGCTTTGGTCATCTTCATGCGCTGGCCCCAGCTGATGAAGTCTCGCGAACCGTCAGCGTTGATGGCCACGACGTTGATGGCGTGTCCGCCCCAGGAGCCGGGTTCCATCCCCGGTACCACGTCCCACACCTGCTGGCCCTGCGCCGTGGTCGGCAGTGCCACACCGATGTACAGGCCGCGGAACAGCCACAGCGCCAGCTGCAGATGCTCCTCGTTGGCTACGTCGACTTCGCAGTAGGCGTAGATCTTGCTGGCCTGCCAGTCGTTGCGCCAGTTCTTGAGGACGTGTCCCATCGAGCTGCCCTGATCCGTTGCCGGGTCGCGCGGGTCGTAGCCCTGCATCTCGTACAGAGCGAGCACGTCGCTGTCCTCCAGCAACCGCGCGCTGCCGGTGGCCTTGGAGAAGATCTCCTCCATGTGGGCCGGGGCCGCGCAAGCACAGTCGCCGAGCCTGTCGTTGAGGTACATCGGCCAGTTGCTGATGCCCTCCGAACACTCGATGGGCGGTGGCGGCGCACTTGGGAGTGCTTCCGGCAGGTAGCGCGCCAGCTTGAAGTTCTTCGCGCGCATCTCTGGCGGAGTGGCGACGCGGCCCAGTCGGTAGCCCTCGATCTTCTGGTTCTCGATTGATCCTCCTTAGGTGATGTTTCCAAGACGGCGAAGTTGTGCGACGAACCCGGCGTTCGGGCTGGCGACCGGACGCTGTGCGTGCACGTACGCGAACGCTGTATCGAAGTCCCAGCCCATCACGTACATGTGGACGGCGATGTCCATGTAGGAAGCCCGACTGACGCCCGCAGCGCAGTGGTCGTAGACGTTGCCGCCGCTCTCCAGCCAACGCGCGATGGCGTGTACCAGCATCACGAGCGCCTGGTCTGTGAGGCAAGCGTCCGGGCTGTCCTGGATCCAAACCGCCAAGACGCCCTCCACGCTCTTGCCGTGCTCGATGAACTGCTCGTTGTACTCGCCCTGATCCATGCACACGATCAGGAGCGGGCCGGGTAGCTCGTCCACAGCGGCATCCGCGGAGCCACCCTGCCAGATCGAACCCCAGTTCGGCTTGATCCCGTTCAGGTCGATGCGGTTGAAGTCGATTGAACCCTCCAGTAAGTAGCGTCCACGCGCGCTACATATATAAGGTAGGGAGCCGGTTGGCCCCGCGCGGCTGCGCTACGCTTCCGAGCGCCCCGTCAGCCAAGTTCAAAGGAGTGCGCTCGTGTTCTGGTACTGCGTCGTCAACGTCTTGACCCTCGGACTGCCGTTCGCGATCAAGGTTGCCGTGAGGAAGGCGATCATCGAGGCCCAGCGCCAGAGCGCGCTCGCGAAGATCGCGTAGCCGGGCAACGCCTTCGCGCGTCTACGCTATACTTCCCAACATGAAGACCACGGTGAAGTTCTTGAAGGGCATCGGTAGCGTCGTCGGTGTTGTGGCCGTCGTGGCCGTGTTCGCGGGCGGTTCGTACATCCTGCGACACCCGCCGCAGGCCATCGCCACGCTGGTCGCGCCCGCGGGGTACACTGAAGACGTGCCAAGCCCTTCGCCTTCGCCGACGAATGACTACGACACCGTGGTTGGCTCGGCCACCGCGCCGTCGCCAGACCCGACTCCTACCGCAGCGCCTACGCAGGCCCCGAGCGGGCCGGTGACGCTGCCTGCGCCCGGCGCTGACGCCGCGGCTTCACCGCCGCCTTCACACCCGGCTCTTCCGGACAACACGTCCGTCTGGATCGGGCAGGGCACCTACACCGTGGAGGCTGGGCAGCCGGTCACTCTGACGGCCAAGCTGCAGAACGGGTGGCCCGGCGTTGCCGTGGAGTACGTCTGGGGCGACGACCTGGCTGGCAAGACTGGCGACACCGTCACTGTGACGTTCGCTACGCCCGGCACCTACCACGCCACCGTCACGGCCTATCAGGTGTACAGCGGGTTCAAGTACCAGGTGCCGTCTACCGGCCCCGCGACGCAGATCGTCGTGACCGCGCCGCCTCAGGCTGCGAGTGCTTCGCCCTCGCCGTCATCTTCTTCCTCGCCCTCGCCGGGGTAGCCGACGCCCATGTACCGGGGCCGGTCGTAGTCCCAGCGCAGTAGCGCGCGCTCCCAGGAGCCGTCGGCGTACACCAGGATGGCGTCCAGCTCGCGCTTCCAGTCGACCTCGTTCTTCGCCGCCAGCTGACCCACCTGCGTGTAGCCCGCCCCGCGTCGTACAAAGGTCTGTGGAGTCGAGTAGCCAGAGCCTCGGCGTACGTTGAAGAACCCCTTGGTCCAGGCCCCTGAGCGCCGCACGTACGTCTCCACGATGAAGTAGGTGCCGAAGCCTGTCAGCCGCCCGCCCGTACCGAAGTCCGTCGTGAAGGATGTGCCTCCAGACGCGTTGACGATGGCCGAGCTGTTCAAGTGGCTGTCCGTACCGCTGTTGATGTAGATCGGGAACACCCCGTTGGCGCACCAGTAGCCGAACTGCCAGGAGTCGGCCGCCACTGTCGTGACGTCGCCGCTGGCGCTGCGGGAAGCCCCGCCGCCGCCTGTGCTCTGGTTCCCCGCGCCGATGGTCGTGTCGTTGCGGATGCCGCTGTTGACTGTGTTCTTCCAGCCCAGCGGAGAACCGGAACCGCCGCCCGAGAACGCGGCGAACGTTGCCGTCACTGTGATCACGCGGCCCAACACCGTGGTGATGCTGAAGTTGCCGAGCCAGGCCTGCTTCATCGACTGATCCCAGGCCCAGAAGTTCGTGCCGGGGTTGGAGCCGAAGGTACTTGTGGCCATCAGGCGTTGACCAGGATGTCGCCCTCGGCTGCGTCGGCGTCGTTGCGGGTCGTGGCGTTGAAGATCTGCCGCGACTGGTTGCCGAACGCGACGATGGGCGGATAGGCTGTTCCGATGAACGAGGAGCCGTTGTAGGACGGGACCAAAGCCCCGCCGCTAAAGGTCTGCGGGTTCGTCCAGGACAGTGTTGCTGCGATCATTGTGGCCCAGCTGTGCTGGTGGTCGGCCGGGGCCGCGTCCGAGCGCGAGCCAAGCACCGCTGAAGCCGCCACGTCCTTGATGTTCCCGGCGCTGCCGGTCAGCACAACGCCCGCGCGTACGAACGTGCCCGGCGTACCCGCCGCCGTACAGATCCACACGACGCCATCCTGCGTGACGACGAAGTCGCCCACGGCCTGCGTGCCGCTGGTAGGCGCGCCTGTGGTGGTGCCGCCGATGTAGCCCGAGGCTGCCGTGGAGCCTGTCATCTGCGCGCGGATGCGCGAGGACACGACCACGTCCACTCCGGAGGTCGCGCCGTTCAACAGGTTGACGACTTGGTTCAGGTCTGCCGCCAGCGCGACGTTGCCGGTGACGACGGTGTACAGTGCCATGCTAGAACTCCACCGCGCAGAGCGTCAGGTCTTGGATGGTGGCTGTGCCCGCGGTGATGGCCGCGAGCGTTGCGTCGATGTAGTACGCGGTCCCGAGTGTCAGGCCCGTAGCGAAGCCGAAGATTCCGAAGGGAGCCTTCGCCGCGGTTGTCGCGGCGACATACTTCGGGAAGTTGGTGCTGACGGCTGTGCCTGTGAGCGCCGCGCCGTTGGCCGGGCCGTTGCCTGTGCCGTAGCGGATGCCGATCGAAGCGCCGTCGCCGATGGCGGTGGCGTTGAACACCGTTCCGCACAGGAAGATTATCAGGCGTCCGGTGACCGACGGGGTGATGAAGGTCGTACCGCTGGACAGCCCCATCATC
>Ga0307469_10000401_pt1 | contig 16028 bp, 14 predicted proteins | sample atmos_gasesAM2C__FD_203084 | JGI IMG/M metagenome (GOLD analysis project Ga0307469, IMG submission 203084) | Hardwood forest soil microbial communities from Morgan-Monroe State Forest, Indiana, United States - atmos_gasesAM2C_515 | ecosystem: Environmental > Terrestrial > Soil > Temperate...
CCAGCGCTCCCATCAGGAGAGTGGCGGGCTGGCCGATCCCGCGGCAGCCCGGACGCTGGCGCTCGGCGAGTTCGGCAAGCTCCGCCAGGCGCTCGAGAGCGAGGGAGTGGAGGTCTGCGCCGTCAGCGACACGCCGGCTCCGGCGAAGCCGGATGCGGTGTTTCCCAACAACTGGCTCTCCTTCCACCAGGACGGCACGCTGGTTCTCTATCCCATGGAGAGCCCGACGCGTCGGCCTGAGCGGCGCCAGGAAGTGATCGATGCGGTGATCGGCAGGCTCAATTTCACGGTGGCGCACCTCCTCGATCTCACCCACTTCGAAGGCGAAGGGATGTTCCTCGAGGGCACCGGGAGCCTGGTACTCGACCACGCCCAGCGCGTAGCCTATGCCTGCGCCTCCCCGCGCACCCACCCGGCGCTGGTCGCCGAGTGGGCGCGGGAGCTCGACTACGAGCCGGTGGTTTTTCAGGCTGCCGACCGCGACGGCGTGCCGCTCTATCACACCAACGTGCTTCTATGCATCGGCGAGCGCGTGGCCGTCGTCGGAACCGAGGCGATCGCGGCCGCCGACCGGCAGCGCGTGCTCGGGCGGCTGCGCGCGAGCGGACGCGAGACGATCGAGATCGGCCCGGAGCAGATCGCGCAGTTCGCGGGCAACATGCTCGAGCTCGGCACCTGGGACGAGGCGCTCGGGGATTCGCGGGTGCTGGTGATGTCGGAGGCCGCCCGCCGTTCCCTGAGCGCCGAGAAGTACGCGCGGCTCTCGGGCTGCACGGACGCGGTGCTCGCGGTGCCCATTCCCACCATCGAAAGGCTGGGCGGCGGCAGCGTGCGCTGCATGCTCGCCGAGGTGTTCAGAGCCACGTGATCGAGCTCATCGTCAAGGCGCTGATCGCCTATCTCATCGGCTCCCTGGTCGGCAGCCTTCTGATCGGCAGGCTCCGCGGCGTCGACATCCGTACCATGGGGAGCGGCAACGCCGGCGCCACCAACATGCTGCGCACCCAGGGCAGGATCGCGGCCCTCGCGGTGCTGCTCATCGATCTCGGCAAGGGGTGGGTCGCGACCGGGGTGCTCGCCCCGCTCGCGATACCGGGGGTCCCGCCGGCGGAGCTCGAGATGCGCGCCCTGCTGGTCGCGGTGTGCGGCCTCGCCGTGATCGTCGGACATGTCTATCCGCTCTGGTACGGTTTTCGCGGCGGCAAGGGCGTCGCCACATTCCTCGGCAGCGTGCTCGGCATCAACGCCGGACTGGTGCTCGTGATGGTGCTCACCTGGCTGGTGGTCGTGATTCTCTTCGGCTTCGTGGGGCTCGCCTCCATGGCGGGCGCCGGCGCCGTGGCGGCGGCGATCGCCGCGCGCTATTCGAGCGAGCGGGCGCCGCTCCTCGCCTTCGGAATCGTCGCCGCGCTCCTCATTCTCTATACGCACCGCGCCAACATCGGCCGCATGCTCGCGGGGACCGAGTCGCGCGCGCGGCGTCTGTGGCTCTTCGGCATGCGGCGGGGCCCGGGCTGACATGCCGAAGGCTGCGCGCTCGGGCCGCCCGGCGGAATCAGCGCCGCTCGTGGCCAGGGTCTTCGCGAGGCTCGCCGACGGCCGCTTTCACTCGGGAGAGGAGCTCGCCGGAAAGCTGCGCGTCAGCCGCAGCGCCGTCTGGAAGGCGGCCGGGACCCTGAGGGCGCTCGGCGTGGAGCTCGAGGCCGTGCGCAATCGCGGCTATCGCCTGAGTGCCGCGACCGAGCCGCTCGCAGCCGCCGTGATCAGGGGACAGCTGCCGCGCGATGTGCGCGAGCGAGTGGCGAGGCTCGAGACCCGCTGGTCGATCGCCTCGACCAACTCAGCGCTCCTCGGGCGCGCGGGACCCCGAAACGGCGCGAGCGAGGTGCTGCTGTCGGAGTACCAGTCCGAGGGCCGTGGCCGCCGGGGGCGCGCGTGGCTCGCCCCTCCCGGAGGGGCGATCTGTCTCTCCCTGAGCTGGATGTTTCGCGAGGTGCCGCCGGACCTGGGCGCCCTCGGGCTCGCGATCGGCGTGTGCGCGCTGCGCGCGCTCGAGGCGCTCGATGTCAGGGGCGCCTCGCTCAAATGGCCGAACGATCTGCTCCTCGGGGAGCGCAAGCTCGGGGGAGTGCTGATCGACCTGCGCGCCGAATCCGCGGGGCCCGCCTATGTCGTCATCGGTATCGGGCTCAACGTTGCACTCGGCGCGGAGGTGCTGAAGAAGATCGCAGCGGCCGGGCTGCCGGGCGCCGACCTTGCGGGCGCGGGTCCCGGCGCCCGCTCCCGCAACAGACTCGCGGCGGGCCTGATCGCCGGGTGCATGCGGGGCCTAGCCGAGTTCGAGCGGGGAGGCCTGAAGCCGTTCATCGAGGAGTGGCGCAGTGCCGATGCACTGCGCGGGCGGCCGGTCGATGTGAAGGCCGTCGAGGGAACCGCCACGCGGGGGCTCGCGCGCGGAATCGATGTGCACGGAGCGCTCATGGTCGAGACTGCGCAGGGAGTCCGGCGCTTCATCTCGGGCGACGTGTCGGTGAGGCCGGCTTGAAGATGACGACGCTGCTCGTGGACATCGGCAATACCCGCATCAAGTGGGCGCGCCTCGGCGGGACACGCCTCGGCAAGCCTGGGGCTGCGGCTCACTCCGCATGGCGCACCGCCGACTACGCGCGCCATCTCTTTGCCCCATCGCACGGCATCGAGCGGGTGCTCGTCGCCAGCGTAGCGGGATCCAGGGTGAACCAGGCCCTGGCTGCGGCCGCGCGGCGCGCGGGGGCTGTGGCACGGTTCGTTACCGTCTCGCGGGGCGCGGGCGGAGTGACCATCGGCTATCCCGAGCCCTGGCGGCTGGGTGTCGACCGGTTCGCCGCCATCGTCGGCGCGCACGAGATCTTCAGCACGGTGCCGGTGTGCGTGGTCGGAGTGGGCACCGCGATGACGATCGACCTCGTCGACGCGCGCGGCCGCCACCTGGGCGGCGTGATCGTTCCGGCTCCGAGTCTGATGGTGGAGACGCTCCTGGCCAACACGCACGGCATCCGCCGCCGCGCGCGGGGCGGCGCCGTCGGCGGCGCCGGCATCTTCGGCCGCTCGACCCGCGATGGCATCGAGCGGGGCTCGCGCTACGCGGCCGCTGCCCTCGTCGATCGGGCGGTGGAGGAGGCCTCGGCGCTTCTCGAGCGCGAGCCGCTCGTCGTTCTCACCGGGGGCGACGCCGGCCTCGTGCGGGCGCTCATCCGCAGCCGCTGCGTCACCCTGCTGGACCTGGTGCTGAGGGGACTCGCGGTGCTCTCGAGGGATGGGTCACGCGCCCGCCGTCGTTGATCTAGAATCCGCTTCGTGCGCAACGCCTTCATCGCGCTGCTCGTCGTCAACCTCATGTACTTCGCCTGGGCGCAGTGGGTCGACGAGCCCCGGACGCCGCCGGTCAACGAGGCACTGGCGAAGCTGCCGCGCCTGAAGCTGATCTCGGAGCTCCCAGCCGACCAGCGCCCGGCAGCGCCGACCTCGGCAGCGCCGCCCGCGGCGCCGCCGCCCGCCGCGGTGGCACCCAGGTATCCGCTGCCCGCGTCGTCGCAGGCCCCGACCGCCGGCAGCCCCGTGTCCGCAACCCACGTCGCGTCCACGAGGCCGGCGACGGCGGGGACCCCGAGGTAAACGGCCGCCAGCCGCGCGCTCGGGCTCGATGCGAGCGCACGCCTCCAGCCCGCCTGCATGGGCCGGATCACCCGCGACTAGTCCGGAAGGACTACTCCCCCATCGCGGCAGCTCAAAAGAGCGGCGCTACCTTCGCCAACCTAGTTGGCTTGGTCACAACCGCGCTCTCAACAATAAAGAGCTGACCTCCGAACCCAGGGCAGGTGTCTCATGCATACCCATGTCGTCATGCGGATCCGCCGTGTGCAACTACTGGCTGCCTGGCTGCTGGTGCTGGTGACTGGCAGCGCCGCGGCACAGCCACCGCTCGACCCCAAGCACTTCTTCTGGGCGCCCGGACAGCCCGCGGCCCCGAATCCCTCGTCGCTCGCAAATGACCTCATTTACCACGGTGGCAACGCGGGCGCGGGTGCGATCGGCGTCGAGACGGCGCCGGCCACCTACCTGATCTTCTGGGGACCCGACTGGGGGAACGGCTTCACCACCACCGACGTTAACGGCGCCGCGTACACGAGCCAGCAGCTGCAGACCTACGTGACCTCGTTCCTTACGAACCTCGCCGGCACGTCCTGGGCGGCGATTCAGGACGAGTACTGCAACCATGTGCCGGCCGGGACCACCAGCTGTGCAACGGCGGGTGGCGGCAACTACGTCACCGACCCGCGCAAGCAGCTCAAGGGGGTCTGGACGGATCCGACTCCGGTGCCGAGCGACATCGTGACGCTGGGTCTGGCAGAGAACCTGGCCGATGACCCGATCGCTGCGGAGGCGATACGCGCCGCGGCGCACTTCGGCTACAACCCGCAGGCGACCTACATCATTCTGACCCCGCCGTCGGCGATCGGTACCGGACAGCCGGTCTACTGCGGTTATCACACGCAGACGAGCAGCGTTGACGGCTACGGTAATCCCTACCGGGTGCAATACGCCTTCATACCGTTCCTCAACATGAATTGGCCCGGTCTCGGCGCCGGCGGCTGCGGCATGAATTCAGTCAACGTCAGCAGCGATAGTTTCGGCCATGGGGTGTTCGACGGATACAGCATCGTGGTGGGCCACGAGTACGCCGAGGCGGTCACCGATCCCGATAACTTCGCCGGCGATCAGGACGGATGGAACGACGTCCAGGGCAACGAGACCGGTGACAAGTGCGCCTGGACCGATCTGGCCAGTGTCTCCATGAACAATCACACGAAGTTCGCGGTGCAGCCGCTGTGGAGCAATCGGGCCTTCGACATTACCGGTCAGGGCTGTGTGCGCTCTGCGCCGACAAATCCGCACGCCATGCCCGCGGTCGGCATCATGCCGCCCACCGTGGACGTCTGCATGACCCTGGGAGTCTGCCCGCCCGGAGTCGCCGCCGGGCAACCGATGCCGGTCAACATGGCTTACTTCGGGGGCAAGGTGCAGGTACGGCCGAAGATCTACCTGGTGCTCTGGGGCTGGGGCGAGCCCGGCGCCTTCGATCACAGCTCGGCCGGGTACCCGGCGAGCGATCCCGACGGCGTAGGCGCACTGATGGCGCGCTTCGTCGCGGCGATCGGCGGCACCTCCTGGGCGAATGTCGCCGCGCAGTACTACCAGAGCAATTACGACGGAACCTACACGAACGTCGGCAATCCCCCGCACGAGCTCGCGGGGGTGTGGTCGGACAACGCGACTCCCATACACGACAATCTCAGCCCCCTGGAGCTCGCAGAGGAGGCCGCGCGGGCGGCTCAGCACTTCGGCATCGCCGACCTGACCAACGCGCAAGTCGTAGTCGCGACGCCGCAGAGGTTCAACGAGGCCGGATTCAACCAGAACTCCTACTGCGCCTGGCACGACTTCACTACCCCCTTGTCCTATCCGGGCGTTACCGCTGGCATGGCGTTCGTCAACATGCCCTATGTGCTCAATGCCGGCGGCGGCTGCGGGAAAGATTTCGTCAACCCCGCGCCGGGCGGCGATCTCGATGGCGTCACCATCGTGCTCGGCCACGAAATCGCCGAGACGCTCACCGATCCGGGTGCGGAGTCCTCGGCGGGGCTCGTGCAGTACGGCGCCTGGTTTGACTATCAGAGCTGGGAGATCGGCGACAAGTGCGCCTGGGTGGGGGATGGCCTGCAAGTGCCCGGTGCGCCCTTCAATATGGTGGGGAGCGATGGCAAGAGCTACCCGGTACAGACGTTGTGGAGCGACTCGAGCCTGAACGGCGTGGGCTATTGCTCAGGTGGCATGTAGCGATCAGCGTCACCCCGTGTGCATTTGGTCACGCGGCCGCCGCTAGCCCGTTGAAGGCCGCCCACCCAGGGCGGCTTTTTTTTATCGGTGCAGCCGACGGCGGTACACTCGGCCTGGGGTAACGGGGGTGATGCGATGACTCACGCGCTCGATACGATCCTCAGCCGGCGCGATTTTCTCAACACGTCCGTTTCGGCGGCCGCACTGGCAGCACTGCCGGGGGCGGCGGTCGCGGCGGCCTGCGGCAAGGCGGCGGTGCTGGCGCAGATACCGAAGATGCATGCCGCCAACATCAAGCGCCTGCAGGACTGGATCGCGCTGCCCTCCATCGCCGCCGAGAACCGCAACTACCCGCAGGGCCCGGAATACATGGCGCAGCTGGCGCGTGACGCCGGCTTCGCCGGGGTGAAGCTGATGCCGACCTCGGGCAAGCCCGGCGTGTTCGGGCGCATCGACGCCGGTGCGCGCACCACGGTCGGCATTTATTTCATGTACGACGTCAAGCAGTTCGTGCCCGAGGAGTGGAGCTCCCCGCCGCTCGAAGGGCGGTTGGTACAGAGGGAGGGGCTCGGTACCCTGTGCATGGGGCGCGGCGCGGTGAACCAGAAAGGGCCGGAGAACTCATTCCTCTCCGCGCTCATGGCCTTCAAGGCCGCGGGCTGCGCGCTGCCGGTAAACCTCGTATTGGTCTGCGAAGGCGAGGAGGAGATCGGCTCGCCGCATTTCGGCGAGGTGGTGAGGAGCCCGGAGGTGCTCGCGGAGCTCAGGAAGTGCGTCGGCGTCTTCATGCCGGAAGCCGGGCAGGATCGCGACGGCGGCGTCACCGTGTCGCTCGGCGCCAAGGGTGTGGTGGAGCTCGAGCTCGTGTCCACGGGCGAGAAGTGGGGGCGCGGGCCGAGCCACGATGTGCACTCGAGCCTGGAGGCGGCGGTCGACTCCCCGACCTGGCACCTGGTGCAGGCGCTCAATACCCTGATCAAGCCCGATGGTCACACTCCCGCGGTGGAGGGATTCTTCGAGAAGGCGAGAGCACTGAGCGACGAACAGAAGAAGATGATCGCCGAGTACGTTGCCAGGACCTCTGAGGCGACCGCCAAGAAAAGTCTCGGCGTCGAGCACTGGGTGCATGACGCGGACTGGCTCGAATCACGGATGCTTCTCGAGTCGCAGCCGACGATCAACATCGAGGGTCTGGTCGCCGGCTACACCGGGCCGGGCGGCAAGACTGTCCTGCCCCACCGGGCGGCGGCCAAGATCGACATGCGGCTCGTGCCCGACATGACCGCCGACGACACGCTCGCGAAGCTCAAGGCCCACCTGGCGAAGCACGGCTTCGACGACATCGAAGTCAACATGTCGGGCGGCTACGATCCGAACTCGACCGACAAGGGGAGCCGTCTGATCCAGACACAGCTCGCCACCTACAGGAAGCTCGGCGCCGAGCCGCAGCTCTGGCCGCGCGGGGCGGGATCCTGGCCGGGGTACCTGTTCACGACTCCCCCGCTCAGCCTGCCGGCGGGACACTTCGGCATGGGTCACGGCACCGGCGCGCACGCGCCGGACGAGTACTACCTCATCGAGTCGACCAACCCGAAGGTACAGGGCCTCGACGGTGCCGTGGCCTCGTTCGTCGAGTATCTCTACGCGTTGAGCTGACGCACGTAGAGCTCGACCTCATCCCCTTGCGGGATCTGGTAGAGCCGCTCGCGCCGAAATCCAAGCTGCTCGAGGAGCCTCACGGACCGGTGATTGCCGGGCTTGACGATCGCGTAGAGCCGCTCGATCCCGAGCCCGGCCTGCGCATGCGAGATCACCGCGCGCGCAGCCTCAATGGCATAGCCTCGCCCGCAGTATTCGGGCAGGAGCGCGAACCCCAAGTCCGGGGAAGAAAGAAAGTCGCGCTGGACGAGGCCACACAGCCCGATCGGCAGCGGGCTCGCCTTGAGCCGCACCGCGTAGAGCCCGAAGCCGTGGGACTGATACGCTGCCCGGATATTGTTTCTGATGTAGCCCTCCGCGTCCGCCAGTGTGCGAACTCCGCGGTCGCCGATGTTCGCGAGCCACGACGGCTCGTTGAGAAGGCGCAGGAAGAACGCCGCGTCCTCGAGCGTCGCGAAACGCAGCTCGAGGCGCGCTGTCGTGACAGGCGGCGGCAGCTCGATGCGTCCGTCAGTGATGGACGGGCAGGGAGGCAGGGCTCGTCATCACGGGCACATCCCCCGGCATCAACTGGCTGTTCGGCAGCAGGTGTGTGCGGCCACCGCCCCCGCCAGCCTCGATCGACATGTCGAGGTCCAGATTCAGCTCCATTCCCTCATTTTTCAGAAGGGCTGCGTCGGGTCTGGGTACGGTATTCAACGCATCGCGCCAGGCCTTGCCGATGGCCGACTGCGCGTCGATGAGCGGCCGCTGCACGAACGTCCCGGTCGTAGTATCCGCGACCGACGCGACGCGCGGGGTCGAGCGGATCTGCATGCTCCCGCTCGCGGGGTTGAACGACACGCGTGCCGCTCTGCCACCCGGCAAGATGGCGCCGCGCGGCAGAGTCTCACGCAGCAGCCGGCTCGCGAGCCCGCGTACCGTGCAGAGATACCCGAGCGAGTAGGGGGAGGAGCCGCTGCCGCCCTGCAGCTCGAGTCCACCCTTTTGGCAGAGCTCGCCGGCGCGCGGGTAGCTCTGCTCGACGCCCGCGCCGAGGCCAACCTGCAGGCCGTATTCGATTTCGGCGGCCGGCAGCCCCTGCGCAGCGGCGTGCGAAAAGTAGACAGTGGCGCCGGCGACGTCCGGCTCGATGCAGACGCCCTCCGCGAGCATCCGGCCAATGGTGAAGATCGTCTGGGCATCGTCCGACCTCATGCCCTCGTTAGCGAGTTGCAGAGCGGCATCGCAGTCGCCCCGCGCGATCGCTCTCACGACGTCCTGTGATTGCCTGGAGGCGGCCGGCGCCGCGAACGCACCGGCCGGCAAAATCGCCGCCGCCAGGACCCAACCGATACCGATTGCTGACTTCACGACCGCAGCTCCGGGAACGCTCCGGCACGGAGCACACGGAAGCAGTGTAGCGCCGGCGCGCTGCGGGAGCACCACGACCAGCGGAGCACCCCGCGCTCGATGCCCTGCGGGGACTCAGCGCGTGCGCAGCTGCAGCTCGCGGCGCCGGTAGTCGATGATGAGGGCGTCCAGCAGCCCCAGTGCATCCATGCCGATCAACAGGGTCGGTTCGCGCGCCAGCTGCCAGTGCTCGAAGATGCGCACTTCGCCGTAGGTGATGCGCGCGCCGCGAATTTCGACTCCACCGAGCATGATCGGCGGACTCGCAAACATCTCGCCGGTCTGTACGTCAGTGTTGACGTCAATGATCTGGTTGACCGTGCCCTGCGCGCGGCGACTTACGAGCGCACGCCGCAGCGCCTCATTGCCGATGCTCCTCTCGGCGCCGGTATCGATAACGGCGTGGACACGCACCAGATCCACCGAGCCCCGGACCATCAGCAGCCCCGGATCCGAGCGTTCGAGCGCAAGGGTGATGAACTCAGGCGGGGCCCGCTGCCCGTGGGAGCGGGCTATGGTGATGCGGTCGTGCCGAAAATCGATTTCGATTCGCTTGTCGGAAAGACCTGCGGTCCCGAGCACCCCTTGGGCGCCGCCGAGTGCATCCGCAACGATCGGCAGCGTAGCCGGCGCGATGCCGAGATCACCGACACTGAGCGAGTCGGCCCGGACGGTTGGCACGACTGCGCTGCCGGCAACACCCCGCAGCAGCACCGCGTGGGAGAGGTCGGGCGTCAGCTGCAGTCCTGAGGCTACCGGCGCCGTAATCGCCGACTCGCTCGCCCCCGTGTCGAGCACGAGCCGAAACGGGCCCTGTCCATTGATCATCACCGGTGCCCAGACTCGTCCAATCTTGTCGCGGCGCGTCGGCGCCACGAAGCGCGGCTCGGTCGCGTTGATGACAATTTCAGACAGTTGCCCGTGGGAATCCGCAGGCACGGTGGTTTGTGCCCCAGCGACGAGGCTGACCATCAGGCCAGTCACGGCCGACGAGTAGCAGAGCAGACCCTGCAATGTCCTGGACGCTGAGCGTGCCATACGGATCTCTGAATCGTAGCACCGCGCACAACGTGTCCCGCCCCGCTGCCGCGCGCGTACGCTGCATTTGGGGACGGGCGCGGCATTTCCAGGGACGAATGTCGGGAAGTCAACCGCATTGCGCCCGCGTCGCTAGAATTTGGCGGCTCCGGGGAATTGGGGAATCTCGATGCAAGCTGCGGGTTTGTTGTCGATTGGTGCGCTGGTGGTCGCCGTCGTATCAGCCTGCTCAAACACCTTGCAACGCGCCCCCTTGATGCAGCCGGTCTCGTCGGGGAATCAGAGCGCTGCAACGAGTTCCCAGGCCGATGTGGATCGCGTCATGCGCCAGCGGGGATATACGCTCGCGAGCTATCGCGGTGAGCGGGTCTATTGCCGGAATGAGGCTATCACCGGCTCCAACCTGGAAAGCAGAGTCTGTATGACCGCACGACAAATCGCCGCTCAGGAGCGGGCCGGGCAGGACCTGCTCAATCAGGCCCGCCCGGCCGGGTGCCCACCGAAGACCTCGGGTGAACTCTGCAACTAGCGTGTCATCAGAACTTCGCCGTGAAGGCGACGAACACCTCCCGCCCCAGCAAATCGTAGGTCGCATAAGAATTGGCCGCACCGCTGAAGCCGGTGATGTCGGCCGAGGGAACCAGTGGCGGGTCTTTGTCGAGCAGGTTGGTGACGCCGGCGCGAATTTCCACATTCGACAGCGCGTGCCACACCGCGGTGAGGTCGAGGTAGCTGTAGCCGGGGATGCGCGCGTTGTATGCGTCGTAGTACGGGGCCGATTCGTTGGTGCCGTTCGCCAGGCTCTCCGCTCCCTGCAGCAGGGGGTTGGAGGAATTGTTGTCAAAGGTCGTCGGGCCGATGAAGCGCCACTGCGCCGAGAGAAGAACGTTCCACGGTGTATCCCAACTGAGGCGCAGATTGTGCCGCCACTTGGGGTTTACCGTGCCGTTCGCGCAGGTGGTGCCGAACAGGCCGGCGCAATCGTAGCTCGCCGATCCCGGGTAGGGCGTGACCGTCTGATGCTGCAGGTAAGTGCCCACCAGTGCGGCGCTGAGCGAGCCCCAGGCACCGGGCAGCGTATACCGGTAATTCATCTGCAGGTCGGCCCCGGAATAGATCGAGACGCCGAGGTTGTAGTCCTTCTGCAGGAAGTAGCCGCCGCCGGCAACCGTGGCACCAGTCAAGGCGCCCTGCGGCGTGCGTACGATCTGGCTGCAGTAGAGCGGGTTGTTGTCCAGCAGACACCCATTGAGGATCACGGCAAACGGATAGGTGTTCACCTGATCTTCGAGTCGGATGTGGTAGTAGTCGATGCTTGCGTTGAACGCCGGCACCCCGACCGGAGTGAACGTCAGTCCCAGTGACCAGGTACTTGCGACTTCGGGCTTCAGCTGCGAGTTACCCTCGATCACCTGTCCGCACTGGCCGGACACGCACTGCGTTATGTTATTGGCGGTTATGCCGTTGCCGTACTGCGCCGGGGTTACGCCGGTCCGTTCGCATTCCACCAGCGTCGCCGTCGGGATGCCCGCGCAAGGATCGACACCGACGACGTTTTCCTGCCCGTATGAAGGCGCCAGGTTCAGCTCGATGAGATTGGGCGCCCGCACCGCGCGATCGAAGGAAAAGCGTAAGCGCGCATCCTGAACGGGCGCGTACTGCACCTCGAACTTGTAGGTACTGGTCGTGCCCGTCGTACTGTAGTTGGAATAGCGGTAGCCGGTGTCCAGGGTCAGGTCATAGGCGCCCGGTACGTTGTGAGCAATCGGGGCCCGAAGCTCAGCGAAGGCTTCATTGATGCGGTAGCTTGCATCGATCGGTACCACTGCGCCGGAAAAGCCAGCCAGATCCCCGGCCAGCTCGGTGCCGTCGGGGTTGAAGGTCACCGAGTCCATGCGGTGCTCGGCGCCGATGTTCACGGCGAGGCCGTCCTTGGCCCACGGGAATGCGAGCCCGTAGTTGCCCAGCTCGCCGGTCAGGTCGATGTGCCCGATCTGCTCGGTGTTGTTGCCGTAGGCAGTACCCGGAGTCTCGAGATAGTTGAGGGCCGCGGGCGTCACACCACCGGTCTGGAAGATGTTCCACGGCACGCACTGACCTCCGCTGATGCACACCGGGGTGCCGGCGCCATCGGTCGTTACCTGCAGCGCCTTGCCCGCCTTGGCGTAATCGAGGTAGTTCGACTGGCCCTGGAACGTGGTGGTGTAGTAGTACGAGGCGTACAGATCGTACGTCCAGGCGTCGGACAGGCCGCCCTTGGCGCCGACTACCAGCCGGAAATTCTGATGCTCGTAGAACGACAGGCGCCCGCCACCCTCGATGTTGCGCCGGCCGATCTGAACATCCGCACTATTGCCCGGCGAGCCGGGACTGGCGGTGTCGCCGGCGATCTGGGCGGGTGTGCAGATCAGCGCCTGTTCCTGGGGGCTCAATAAGGGGTTGCTGCAATTGACGAGCTCGTTGTTGTCCGCTGTGAAGGGATAGCCGGCGACGAACAGGCCCGAAGGTGCGACCACGGCTTGCGTTCGATCGTCCATCCAGCCGAATTCCATATAGGGCTTGACGTGATCGTTCAGGTCGATGTGACCGAGGAAGCCGCCCTGATAACGCTGGTCCTGACGCTGCAGGTATTCGAACTCATTGAAGTCGAACACCCCGGGGGGGCTCGAACCCGCCTGGGGCCAGGGCAGGAATTGATTACCCACCACCGTATAGCGGGTTTTGAAACCCGTAGCGCCGGGGGTTTCCGGCGTAAAGCGGTTCGAGTTCGAGCTGCCGAGACATTCCAGGCCGGTGTAACTCGGCGCAGCGATGTCACCGTTGGAGACCAGCTGGCAGGCGGAGAAGTCGCGCGCGGCGGCCGCGATGGGCTGTTGATCGTGGTACACGAAGTACCCGGTCACGTTGCCGGCCCCGTCGGCGAGGTTCGTGCCCATGAGTATCGACAGATCGTGCTTGTAGCCGTCACGGATGCTGCCGGTCGGGGGCGTGATAGCGGTGAAACCGGTATTGGGGTCGTTCTGGCTCAGGAGCCCCTGGACGTAGCTGCTGTGCTGGCCATGCTGGCTGAAACCATACTGTCCGTCGATCTGAATGCCCTGGAAATCCTTCTTCAGGATGAAGTTGACTACGCCGGCGATCGCATCCGAGCCGTAGGTGGCCGATGCGCCGCCGGTCACCACGTCGACCCGCTCGATCAGCGGCACCGGAATCTGATCGATGTCGGGTGCCACATTCTGATTGGTGGTACTGGGGTCACCGGCGCCGAGGCGCCGACCGTTGACCAGTACCAGAGTGCGCTGGGGTCCGAGGCCGCGAAGGTCCACGGTCGAGAAGCCGCCGGTTGATGTCAGAGGACTCGACGTATTGCCGAAGTCGGCGTTGGCGCCGATGATGTTCTGCGGCAGCTGATTGATCACATCCGTGATGTCGGTGTGCCCCTGCAGCTGAACTTCCTGGCTCGACACGATGGTGGTAGGGCTCGTGGCCGTGATGTTCGCCGGCACCGGGATTCTCGAGCCGGTCACGACCACCTCCTGCAAAGGAGCGGCCGTTTCCGCGGCCGGCGATGCGGCAGGCGGCTGCTGAGCGAGAGCGTCGGGCAGGAACAGGCTCGCGAATACCGCGAGCGTGGCCCCAATCAGCGCGTTGCGCGTGCGAATCATGTCTGTCTCCCCTGAAGAAATTCGTTCGGCCTGGCCGTTGCTCTCGTGCCACGCACATCGCGTCTGTGTTTGGTGCGCGGCCGAGCACGGGTTCAAAGTGCAGGGGACGATAACCGGCGGAAACTCGGGCAGTGCTTCAATGTGACGAGGCCGCGAGGGCCCGTGAGGAAGGCACCGGTTGCGGTGATGTTCCGGGACCGTGAGACACGATGTTGGTTCTGGCGTCTGACAAGAGACGCTTATGATCGCTCACGGGCTCGTTTTACCGGCGAATCGGCAGGAGCAGTCGTGCAGCGTGTTCGCATCCTGGTTTTGTTGGGCGCGTTACTGCTGATCGGATCCTCGCAAGCCACCGAGGAGCGCGACGGGCAACACGACTTCGATTGGGACATCGGCAGCTGGCGGGTACACATGCAGCGACTGCTGCACCCACTCACGCGCTCCAGCAGCTGGGTTGAATACGACGGCACCGACGTCGTGCGGAAGGTCTGGGACGGCCGGGCAAACCTGGGCGAGGTCGAGCTCGATGGCCCCTCGGGGCACCTCGAGTACCTGACGCTGCGTCTCTACAACCCCCAAACCCGCCAGTGGAGCATGAACATTACAAGCAGTGCGGCGGGCGTCCTGAGTCCGCCGGCCGTCGGCAGCTTCGATCGGGGTCGCGGAGAATTTCTGGACCGCGAGGACTACAACGGCCGTAGCGTGCTGGTGCGCTTCGAGGTTTCGGTGCTCACGCCCACTACCTGCCGTTTCGAGCAGTCCTTCTCGGCCGATGGCGGCAAGACGTGGGAGTTGAACCTCGTGGTCAACGAGACCCGGGTACGGGACTAGGGGCGCGACGCCGCAGCGGCAGCGCTGCGAGAATCGTGTCGCGATAGGCGTGACCGGAGTGCAGCCGCGCACCCGTGGTGAGGGTGAATACGAAGGAGCCGTGGCCGAGCGGCTGGGCGTAGGCGATGGCGCGGACATTCAGCAGCAGCGAGCGCTCGATCCTCACGAAGCCGGCCGGCGCCAGCAGGGCCGCGAGCCGCTTGATCGACTCGCGGCAAATGTAATCGACACCGGCCAGGTGGTAAGTGACGTAATTGCCCGCGGATTCGACGTAGTCGATCGCGTTGGGGTCGAGCGGATAGAGACGATGCTCACGCTCGCCGACGAGGAACAGCGGCCGGCCCGGACCGGGTGCGGCGGCCGGTGAAGCGGCGAGCGGCCTGCCCGCATGGCTGACACGCGGCTCGGGAGTCACCGGCTCAGCATCGAGCATGAGGAGATTCATGGCGGGTATCTCAGCGGTTGAGGCGCGCTGAGTCCAGAGCGGATTCTCGCACTCGTCCGGGAATCGCCTACGCTCGTCCCCGGATCACGGGGGGCGTGCCGGGAACGCCCAGGCGACCGGTCAGTCCTTCAGGCCGCCGACGGCGAACTGCCCGATGCGCTCGCGCACCTTGTGGCGGAAGCGCTCACTGCTGCTAACGGTGGTGCCACCGCTCAGGACGAACACGTAGTCGCCACGCGGCGTGCGACTCACCTGCCGGACATGATTCAGGTTGACCAGCGAGGAGCGGTTGATCTGCAGCATCGGCTGCGCGCGCATGGATTCCTCAGCCTGAATGAGCGTGCTGCGGGCGTGGAAGCTCTCCTTGCCGACCGTGAGCGCGACGTAGTTGCGGTCGGCGGTCACGAGCTCGATCTCGGCGACATCGACCATGTGCAGCGTGCCACGGGTCTCGGCCAGCAGGCGCGGCCGCACCTCGAGCCGGCCCTGTGACAGGCGCTGAAGCTCCGCGAGGGTCGCAGCGGCGATCTGGTAGCTGGCGGAATTGCGTGCCGCATAGCGCTCGCGCACCCGGCGCAGCATGGTGCGAAAGCGCTCCCGGTCGAAGGGCTTGAGCAGGAAGTCCGCGGCGTTCACCTCGAAGGCCTGCAGCGCGTATCGGTCGAAGGCGGTGACGAACACGACGAGCGGGGCATTGCGGGGTTCGAGCGCCTGGGCGAGCTGCATCCCGGAGGCCTTGCCCATCTTCACGTCGAGGAAGATGAGATCCGGCGAGAGCTGTGGCAGCGCCGCGAAAGCGCTCTCGGCGTCGGCATACTCCCCGACCACCTCGATGTCCTGCTCGGTGGCGCAACGGTCCCGCAGGACTTTGCGGGCGGCGGCCTCGTCGTCGACGATGATCACCTTCATGACGATTCCGCCGCGGTCAGCGCCGGAGCCCCGGGGCGCCATTCGCGCAGCACCGGCAGATGCAGCGTCGCCACCCAGGTCGACGCATCTCCCGGGCCGGAGGAGAGCACGGCGCGTCCGCCGAACTGCACCGCGAGGCGCTCGCGCACGTTGCGCAGTCCGAAGCCCGCGGCGCCTGGAGCCTTACCGGGACCGACCGAGTTCACGACCTT
>Ga0307469_10000402_pt1 | contig 16013 bp, 8 predicted proteins | sample atmos_gasesAM2C__FD_203084 | JGI IMG/M metagenome (GOLD analysis project Ga0307469, IMG submission 203084) | Hardwood forest soil microbial communities from Morgan-Monroe State Forest, Indiana, United States - atmos_gasesAM2C_515 | ecosystem: Environmental > Terrestrial > Soil > Temperate forest...
CGGCGTCGACGAGGAAGTTTGTGCGTCAGAGCCGGAAACGATGGAGTTGCTTGCGCTGGGCTACTATTCGGCGCTGATCGTGGACTTCGACCTGCCCGGAGCAGCGCAAGTGGTGCGCATGGCGCGGCTGGCGCCTGCCACGCGGCGGCCGGTCGTATTCGCCATGATCGACGCGCTGACCGATGTGGGCAGCACTTTTCAAGCGGGCGCGAATTTCGTTCTCTACAAGCCGCTGGTGCGGGAGCAAATGGAACGCTCTCTGCGCGCGGGCCAGGCGTTCATGCGGCCCGATCGAAGAAAGTCTGCGCGGCAGAAAACGGAATCGCTGGTGTATCTGCGCTTCGGGGATGTGTGCCCGGTGCCGGCGCTGGTGCTGGAGATCAGCGAAGACGGACTTTCGGTGCAGGCCTCCGAACCTCTTCCAGCAGCCGAGTTGCCGTTACGATTCATCCTGCCCGGGACTTCGCACATGATCGAGGGCAGCGGAGAGGTCACGTGGGCCGATGACAGCGGTCGGGGGGGGATTTTCTTCAGCGATCTGAGCCCCTCGGCGCGGCGACAGTTGAAAGCGTGGCTCGCGAAACGCGATAAGAAGAAGCCATCGCGAGTGCGGGCGGCGGCGCGCGCGACGAAGACGCGGACAGCGGCAGCACCGGCGAACTAGACCGCGCCTTGACATTTCTTCAGCGTACATTTCAGATTGGAAGGTCCAAGTCAGATCCTTTAAATCGGAAAAGCTGAAATCTCAAATCTCAAATCTCAAATCCAGACCAAAAACCCACCACCTGTTCCCACGCCCTCTAGACTGCCCCTTCGATCCCGGTCGATTTTGATGAGCGAGTTGAACTTCCTTTCCGCGGTGGCAATGGCGGAGCGGGTCCGTCAGAAAACGATCTCACCTGTGGACTTGGTGGACGCGCACTTCGGGCGGATTGCGGAACTGAATCCGCGCTTGAATACTTTCGTCGCAATTGATGAGGAACGCGCCCGGCGCGACGCGCGAACGCTGGAAGCCGAAGCCATGCGAGGCGAACTGCGCGGTCCGCTCCATGGTGTTCCCATCAGCATCAAGAGTTCGATCGACACAGCCGGCTTGCTCTGCGAGTCGGGCACGCGCTTGCGTGCAGGAAACATCGCGGCCAGCGACGCAGTGCTGGTCACGCGTTTGCGAAAGGCCGGAGCCATTGTTTTAGGAGTCACCAACACGCCGGAACTTCTGATGGCTTGGGAGACGGACAATCTGCTTTATGGACGCACGAACAGTCCGTGGGACCTGGCGCGCACGCCCGGAGGGTCGAGCGGCGGGGAAGCGGCGGCAATCGCTTCGGGATGTTCGGCAGGTGGCGTCGGTAGCGACGGTGGCGGCTCGATTCGCGTGCCCGCACACTTCAGCGGGATCTGCGGCTTGAAACCCACACCGGGACGAATTCCGGCGACTGGCCACTTTCCGGAGTCGGCGGGCCCGTTCGCGCTGATCGGTGTGGTCGGACCGATGGCGCGGACTGTTGCTGACCTAGAAATGCTGTTCGAGGTTATGACAGGACCGGACGACGGTGATCCGTCGTCGGCACCGGTTCCACTGCGTAAGATCGCGCGCGAGGACCTGCGCCGCATTCGCGTCGGATATTTTGAAGACGATGGCCGCAGTCCGGTGACGTCCGAGACGCGCGCGGCCGTGCGTACGGCGGCGGATGCCCTGGCGCGTGCGGGATTCGAGCTGGAGCCTTTCCGCCCGGACGGTTTGGAAGAGGCCCGCCGGTTGTGGTGGAAGTTGTTTGGTACGGCTGGCGGGATGGTGCTGCGTCCCTTAACCAAGGGACGCGAAAGAGAACTCTCTCCGCTGTTGAAAGAATTTCTCGGATGGATTGCCACCGAGCCTCCGCATTCAGGAGAAACGCTCCTCGACACGTGGTTGCGGCGCGACATCGTGCGCGGGCGGATTCTCACGCAGATGCAGCGGTTCCCGATCCTGCTTTGCCCGGCGGCCGCGATTCCGGCTTTTCGGCACGGAGAGCGCAATTGGCTGGTCGAGGGCAAGACGGTGAAGTATCTCGACGCGTGGAGTTACACGGAGTTCTTTAATCTGCTGGGCAATCCCGGTGCCGTGGTCCCGGTCGGTCAGTCGCCGGAAGGCTTGCCGATCGGCGTGCAGATTGTGGGGCGGCCGTGGGAGGAAGAGTTGGTGCTGAAGGTGGCGGCGGAAGTGGAAAGGGAATGCGGCCGGTTTCGACGGCCGCCTATGATCGGTTAAGAGAGTCTTCCCGTGGATAACAAATTATCAAATTGAGGTTTAATGTGGACATCAGATTCAGACGGACGTTGCTTGCCACGCTGCTGCTTTTTGTTGCGAGAGCGGTCGCGCAGGGTCCACCACCACCCACGGCGGATGCCCCGGTGTTTGTGGCTGGTGGTGCCTTCTGCGCCGTCGTGGTAGCCGATCTCGATGCCACTGAGCATTGGTGTAAGGAGAAGTTCGGCCTTCGCCGGGTTAAGCGGGGAAGATCGCCACGCGTCCCGGCTGAAACCGTTGTCCTAGCCGGGCCCAATCTGTACGTCGAACTGATTCATCATGACGGCGAACAGCTCTCGAGAATCGACAATGAAAATCCTCTGCCCCGTGTCCTAAAGGCGGGCGTGATTGTCGAGCAGAGGGACTTCGATGGGGTAGCTACCCAACTCGAGAAACTGGCTTGAGCGCCACCATCTTCGAGGACAATGAGATGGGCGTGCGCAGCTTCCTGGTGAAGGACAACGAGGGAAACCTCATCCAGTTTTTTACCCCCAAGCGAATAGTTGTTTAAATAGTTTTGCTTACAAATCTTGCGGATGTGTGCGAGTCGCTAGAACGGTGTGAGAGCCTCTTCCCGAAGGTCCATGCGACTGATCTCTCTGTCTAGTATTTTTCTACTATTACCCCCGAAACCCCGGCGGAATTATCCTCGTTGGGCTCAAGGATTTACGTTCGACGCGTTTGTGGGCGCGGCGAGCGGCTTCCGGTTCAGCTCTTCATGCCATCTTTTCCGCGATCGATAGGACAGCGCACTTTGTTTGGCTTGGTCGCCTTTCTGACCGCGTCCGCGATCTACCTCTACGCCTTTCCCCAGCAAAACGTGTTCTATGCGGTGATCGTGCTGCTTCACCTGGTCCTCGGCGTCGCAGCGACGCTGGTGCTGGTGCCGATGCTCGGCAGGCTGATGCGCGACGGGAGTTGGTTGTCGGCGGCGGGGTGGGGGTTGTTCCTGGTCGGCGCCGGCCTGGGATTCTGGCTTGTGCATACCGGAACGATCCGCTCCGAGTGGAAGTGGCTGTATGCGCACATGGTGTTGTCCGCGGCGGCCTTGGCGTTTTTGGTCGCCGAACGCATGGGGCGCCGCGTTGAAGGGCCTACGATGGAGCCTGCACTGATGCGGCTGGCCGCGTGCATCGTGGTGATCGCCGGCCTCGGCGTCGGGCTGCACTATCTGCGTGAAGCGCGCTGGGCCAATCATGCGCGCATTGAGAATCCCGACATGCCCCCGAATAATATGGAGGCGGAAGGCGACGGACCCCAAGGCCCATTTTTCCCCAGCTCCGCGCAGGTCTACGGGCACAAGAAAATTCCCAGCAAGTTCTTCATGGAGTCGGCCTCGTGCAAGCGCTGCCACGAAGACATCTACAACCAGTGGTTCAGTTCGGCGCACCATTTCTCGTCGTTCAACAACCAGTGGTACCGCAAATCGATCGAGTACATGCAGGACACGGTCGGCACCAAGCCCTCCAAGTGGTGCGGCGGTTGCCATGATCCGGCCGTGCTGTATGCGGGCTTGATGGATACGCCCATCAAGCAGATCGTGCACACGCCGCCCGCGCAGGCCGGATTGGGCTGCATGATGTGCCACTCGATTGCCGCCGTGAAGTCGACCATGGGGCAGGGGGATTTTTATCTCGAGTACCCCGAACTGCATGAGCTGGCGGCCAGCAAAAATCCTTTCGTTCGCTACATGCACGATTTCCTGGTGAAGCTGAACCCGGAGCCGCACCGCCGCGCATTCCTGAAGCCCTTTATGAAGACGCAGACGGCCGAGTTCTGCTCGTCGTGTCACAAGGTCCATCTGGATGTGCCCGTCAATCACTATCGGTGGATTCGCGGCTTCAACGAATACGACAACTGGCAGGCGAGCGGCGTGTCAGGGCAGGGAGCGCGGTCGTTCTACTATCCGAAGAAGCCGCAGCAATGCGCCGACTGCCACATGCCGCTGGAGCGCTCGGCCGACATGGGCAACGTCAACGGCAGCGTGCACTCGCATCGCTTTCCGGCGGCCAACACGGCCTTGCCGGTGGCCAACGAAGACGCGACCCAGCTGAAGATCACGGAGGATTTTCTGAAGTCGGGCATCCTGAGCGTGGATATTTTTGCGCTCTCCCCCGCTCAGGCCGTGAGCAAAGCGGGTGCCGCAGGCGAGAACGAGATGGCGACTACGTTTGCTGTGGGAGAAGAAGCCGAAGCGAAGATTGCTCCCGGGGGCGCCGGCGGGGAAGCCACGCCCGTGACGGCGCCTCTGAATCGCGTGCAGCCCGCGGTGCGGCGCGGAGACACGGTGCGCGTCGACGTCGTGGTGCGCACAAAGAAGATCGGACACTTTTTCCCGGGGGGCACGGTCGATGCTTACGATACCTGGCTTGAACTGAAGGGTACTGACGACAAGGGCCAGACAATCTTCTGGAGCGGGATGGCGGAAGATGGCGGCAAGGGGCCGGTCGAGACGGGTGCGCATTTCTACCGCTCATTGCAGATCGACGAACACGGAAATCCCATCAACAAACGCAATGCCTGGGCGACACGCGCGGTTGTGTACGTGCGCTTAATTCCGCCGGGTGCGGCCGATACGGTGCACTATCGCGTGCGCATTCCGGAGAATGCCGGCAACCAGATCACCCTGCATGCGCGCTTGTGCTACCGCAAGTTCGCCTGGTGGGGCACGCAGTTTTCCTTCGTGGGACAGCCGGATGTGGCGCATCCCGAACAAGTCACACCAAGCTACGACGATCGTAAGTTCACGCTCGATGCGCCGCTAACGGGTGTCTCTGCGAAGCAGGAAAAAATCCCGGACGTGCCGATCGTCGCGTTGGCCGAAGATGAAGTCACTCTCCCCGTGGCTGTGAAGGGTGGGGCGCCGGCCGCACCAAAGGTCGACCTCAAGCCAGAGGACTGGCAACGCTGGAACGACTACGGTATCGGACTGTTTCTGCAGGGCGATCTGAAGGGTGCGCAAGCAGCTTTTCTCAAAGTCACTGAGATCGATCCGAAGAATCCCGATGGCTGGGTCAATCTTGGACGCACGGCCGTGCAGGAAGGTGACATGGACGCGGCGCGGCCTGTCCTGGAGAAGGCACTGGCCATCAGTCCTGATCTGGCGCGCGCGCATTACTTCTATGCGAGGGTGCTGCGAGCTGATGGCAAGTACGAAGAAGCTGCGGACCATCTGCGCAAAGTGATCGCCCAATATCCACGCGACCGCGTCGCTTTGAATGACCTGGGTCGCATCCTGTTCTTGGAGCGCAAGTACTCCGACGCGGTGAAGCAGCTTGAGGCCGTGCTGGCGATCGATCCCGAAGATCTGCAGGCGCATTACAACCTCATGCTCTGCTACAACGGGCTGGGGAGCGAAAAACTGGCCAAGGAGCATCAGGCGCTCTACCTGCGTTTCAAGGCCGACGAGGCCGCGCAGACCATTACCGGCAAGTACCGGCAACTTCATCCGGAAGACAACAACGAGCGGCAGACGATCCACGAGCATGTGTCGATAGCGTTGAATGGAGTTGGAACGGCGCAATCGGGAACCCGACGCGCGGTGTCAAAGCTCACCTCAGGGGCTAAAGCCCGCTCCAAAATCGGCGCGAGTGGCACGACTGAAGTCGTGCCCTTCCCGAGCTCGAGCTTAAGCCCAAGCGCGAGCCCAAGCACGAGCCAACCAGGCACTGTTCCATCTTCTGGCGGACAAAACAGATAGCGACCCCACGGCTTTCATGAATAGAATTCAGATCACCATTTTTCTACTGGCTTCATGCCTGAGCGTTTCAGCGGCTGCGCAGACTGTCCAGTTCCGCGACATCACCGCGCCGGCTGGAATTCATTTCGTCCACAACAATGCAGCGTTCGGCAAGAAGTGGTTGCCCGAGACGCTTGGCGCAGGGTGCGCCTTCATCGATTACGACAACGACGGCTATCCCGACATCCTTTTGGTGAATGGGGAAGATTGGCTGGGGCACACGAAGGCGCCCTCGACGCTAAAGCTCTACCACAACAATCACGACGGGACATTCACAGACGTAACGCGCAAGGCCGGGCTGGCGATTTCGATGTTCGGCATGGGAGTGGCGGTCGGCGATTACGACAATGATGGACACGATGATCTGTTTATCACCGCGCTTGGGCAGAGCCACCTGTTCCACAACAACGGGAACGGAACGTTCACGGATGTGACGAAGCCGGCAGGACTGTGGGGTCCGAACGAGCTTTCGACCAGCGCTGCCTGGGTCGACTACGACCGCGACGGGAAGCTGGACCTGGTGGTCGCGAACTACGTGCAGTGGTCGCAGCAGACGGACATTTATTGCACGCTCGACGGCGCGCATAAGTCGTACTGTACGCCCGAGTCGTATAAGGGCGTTTCGGCGCGGGTCTGGCACAACCTGGGCGGTGGGAAGTTTGAAGATGCCACGCAGAAATCCGGACTCAACGATCCAACTTCGAAAAGTCTCGGCGTGGCGATCCTCGACTACAACGGCGACGGCTGGCCCGACATCCTGCTCGCCAACGATACGCAGCCCAACAAGCTCTATCTCAACAAGCAGAACGGAACCTTCGAAGAGAAGGCCGTCGCGGCCGGCATCGCGTTCAGCGAAGACGGCGTGGCGCGCGCCGGCATGGGCGTCGATACGGGTGACTACGATCGCTCCGGTCGCCCCAGCCTGATGATCACCAACTTCGCGAACCAAATGATTTCGCTCTACCACAACGAGGGCAACGGCCTGTTCGTCGACGAAGCACCGCGCTCCGAAGTCGGGCGCAACACGCTGGTTACGCTTGGATTCGGCTGCTTCTTCTTCGACTACGACAACGACGGCTGGCCCGACATCTTTGTTGCCGACGGGCACATCGAAAACGAAATCGAGCGCGTGCAGAAGCGCGTTTCTTACGCTGAGCCGCCGCACCTGTTTCGCAACCTGGGCGGTGGCAAGTTTCAGGAAGTGACTTCGCAAATGGGAGCGGGGTTCGCGAGTCCGAAGGTTGGGCGCGGGGCTGCCTACGCCGACATCGATAACGACGGCGCGCTTGACGTGCTGGTGACTACCAACGGCGGCCGGCCGTGGCTGTTTCACAACGAGAACGCAACCAATCACAGCTTGCGCGTGAAGCTGGTCGGCACGAAATCAAATCGCGACGGGATCGGCGCGGTGGTGCGCGTAACCTCGGGCGGCGTGAAGCAATGGCAGATGCTGCGCAGTGGTTCGAGTTATCTGTCAGCCAGCGAGTTGGTGCTGACGTTTGGGTTGGGGAGCGCCACGAAAGCGGATACGATCGAGATTCAATGGCCGAGCGGGCAGGTGGAGAAACTCTCCGAAGTAGCAGGCGATCATACGGTGACCGTGGAGGAAGGCAAAGGGATGGTGGGCAATCGCGCGTATGGCCAGCCGCGGAAAACCGGCCGTCCGGCGAGCGCAAGTACGCGGACTACAAGTCTCCCTCCATCGGCTAAATCTCCCACACTCCGTTGCGGTAGGATAAACAGTCGCAGTCGCGCCTTACTATAACTGCGCGCCCACGCTTCTGCGTATGAGACTGAGAGTCTGGATCTGGACATTTGGATTGGCCTTCGTCGGGTATGCGCTCGGAGGCAGGGGCGCTTCTGCAAGCCCAGCGCGCGAGACGATGGGCGCGATCCTCGGGGCCATCGCCGGATTCTGCGTAGGCTGGGGATTGCAACGACTCCTTGATCTGGGCCGCCGGCGCTGACATGTCCCGCACGCGCCCCAAGAATTCCGGAGTTCCATCACACATCATGAAATGGTTTCGTGTTGCGCTTCTTGTTGTCCTCGTCCTTCTGGCGACCGGATTTTTCGTGGCCGCGCCTCATCGTGCCGCCGAAGCGAACGATGGAGAGGCGGGCGTCCTCGCCCGCCAGGACGCGCGGGACCCTTCGACAAGCTCAGGGCAGGCAGCCCGTCCCTCCACGAACAGCGCCGAAGCCGCTCGCCTGAACAACATCGGCGTCGCTTACATGAACCAGCAGCTGTTTGAGAAGGCGCTGAAGCAGTTCGACGCGGCCGCTGCGCAGGATCCGAAGCTCCAGATCGCGAAGTTGAACCGCGCCGTTGCGCTGCTCAACCTGCAAAAAGTCGATGAGGCCAAGGCGCTCCTGGAGGAAGTCACCAAGCAGGATCCGAAAGATGCGCACGCCTGGTACAACCTCGGTCTGCTTTCCAAGAACACGAATGAAACCGATGCGGCCATTGATGCGTTCAAGCGCGTCACCGAGATCGATCCCAACGATGCCGACACCTGGTATTTCCTGGGCACGGCGTACGCGCAGGCCAAGCAGTATCCGCAGGCGATTAATGCCTTCGAGCACGCACTCAAACTGAACCCGCTGCACGCTTCGGCGGAGTTCGGCATCTCGCGCGCCTACCAGCAGTCCGGAAACATCGACACCTCCCGCGAGCACCTGAAGAAGTTCCAGTACATCAAGGACAACAAGCTGGGCTCGCCAATGAGTTTGTCTTATGGGGAGCAAGGACAGTATTCGCGCGCGGAGGAATCGGCGGGCGTGGTGGAGAAGGTGCCGGACCAGATTCCGGTGAAGTTTGTGGATGTGACGGCGGAGGCGGGGATTTCTGGGAAGAGTTTGCCGATGAACCCTGCTACCCGCTTTGTGCTTTCGATGGGCCTGCGTCCCAGCGCATGTCTTGTAGATTATGACAATGATGGGAAAGTCGACATTCTCGTTACCGACAATGGAGGCGAAGGAGGTCTTGCTCTCTATCACAATCTCGGTGACGGCAAATTCGAAGACGTAACGGCGAGAGCAGGACTGGATCCGAAACTGCATAGCAACGCCTGCACCTCAGGTGACTACGACAATGATGGGGCGACTGATCTTGTTTTGAGCCTCGACAACCGTGTCCTACTGCTTCACAACGAAAAGAACGGCACATTCAAAGATGTAACCTCCCAAGCCGGGATCAAAGCAGAGCCTCAGCCCTCTCGCGTCGTCAATGCCGGCGTAACCTTCATCGACTACGACCACGACGGCGATCTGGATCTGTACGTCTCCCAGGTAACGCGGGTGATCACTGACTCGATCGGAACGATTTTTCTGTTGCAGGCGCCGCTGCCGCAAGGTCGGGCGACCGACGTTTCTGGGAATCGCATGCTCCGCAACAATGGTGACGGCACGTTCACAGACGTAACCGAAGGCACCGGCCTTTCTTCACCACCTTCCAGCACGTCTGCCTTGGGTACTGACTACAACAACGATCGAGCGATCGACCTGGTAGTCACCGGCTGGGAGGGCCCCCCGGCAATATTTGAAAACCCGCGGGAGGGTAAGTTTGCCAGTCGTTCCCTTTTTTCAAAGATTAGCGCCAAGCGAACGATCGGGGTAGCAGTCCTCGACTTCAACCACGATGGTTGGATGGACATCGCCTTCACCCACATGGGTGAACCCGGACTCACACTCTGGCGCAACAATCAGGCCAAAAGCTTCGAGCGCGTCGATCTTCCGGCCACCGACTGGGTCCGCGCCTTTGGTGTCGCCGCCATCGACTACGACAACGACGGCTGGGTCGACCTCATCGCGGTTGGTGAAACGAAAGACGGTAAGGGCGAAGTGCGCCTGTTCCGCAACCTCGGCCCCGATGGATTCAAAGACGTCACCACCGACGTCGGTCTCGACAAAATTCAGCTGAAAGATCCCCGCGCCATCATCACCGGCGATTACGACAACGATGGCGCTGTCGATCTGCTCATCACGCAGAATCACGGGCCCGCCGTGCTGCTGCGCAACGAAGGCGGCAACAAGAACAATTGGCTACGCCTGAACCTGAAGGGGCTCAACGACAACAAGTCGGCCATCGGCACCAAGGTCGAAGTCTTCGCGGGCGCGAACCGGCAGAAGTTTGAGATTTACGGATCGTCGGGCTACCTCGGGCAGAACTCTCCTTATCTCACGGTTGGTCTCGGGCAGGCCAAGCAGGCCGACGTGGTGCGCATGCTCTGGCCCACCGGCGTGCTACAGGATGAGATCGAAGTCGCGGCCAACCGCGAGCACCCGTATCTCGAACTCGACCGCCGCGGAAGTTCCTGCCCGACTCTGTTCGTGTGGGATGGGCACCACTACGAGTTGGTCGGCGACATGATCGGGGCGGGCGTGGTCGGACACTGGGTCGGACCGAACGAGCGCAACGTGCCGCGTCCGGCGGAGTACATCAAGGTGGATCGCAACGCCATTCGCGATAAAGACGGCAAGCTCAGTTTCCGCCTGATGGAGCCGATGGAGGAAGCCGTCTATCTCGACGAGGTGAAGCTCCTGGCGGTCGATCACCCTTCCGCATTCGACGTGTTTCCCAATGAGTATTTCGCGAGCAACCTGCCCTTCCCGCCGTTCCGCGTGATCCAAAGCCGCGATGCGCAGATGCCGGTGGCCGCCAGCGATGAGCACGGTCATGACGTGATGCCGTCGCTCGCTGCGCACAAATACTTTGGCGACTTCGAACTGCTGCCCTTCCATGGTTTCACGAAGATGCACTCGCTCGAACTCAATCTCGGCGAACCCTACCGTGGCGGGTCGCTGGTCCTGCTGATGCATGGCGTCACCGAGTACTTCACAGCGACCAGTGTCTACGCGGCGCACCAAGCCAAGGTCGAAGCCATCGCGCCTTACGTCGAAGCGTTCAACGCGCAGGGCAAGTGGGTGCGCGTCGTCGACGACATGGGCTTCCCCGCGGGCGGCCCGCGCACGATCACGCCCGACTTTACGGGCAAGCTGCCGCTGGGCACGACGAAGATCCGTATCACGACCAACCTGCAGGTTTACTGGGACAGCATCCTGATCGACCGCAGCGCGCAGGACGGCAAAGTGCAGCTCGTGGCGATTCCTCTTGCCACCGCGAATCTGAACTTCTACGGACACCCGCGCCAGACCGAGGGCCAGCCTCGCGGCAACGTGAAGTACGTTTACGAAGAGGTCAGCCCCACGGGCCCGTTCGCACGCCAGGCAGGCGACTACACGCGCTACGGCGACGTGCTGCCGCTGCTCACGTCATTCGACGACCGCATGGTTGTGTTTGGTACCGGAGACGAAATCGCGCTTGAGTTCGATCCAGCAAAACTGCCGACGCTACCTTCCGGCTGGACTCGCGACTACTTCTTCCTCGTAAATGGCTACGAGAAGGACATGGATTTCTACGCCGCCGACGGCTTCACGGTTGAGCCGCTGCCTTTCAAGGCGATGAAGGGATATCCGTACAAGCAGTCGTATCCGCTCGATCCAGAACACTTGAATTATCTGCTCGAATACAACACGCGGCACGTGTCGGGGAACGAGGAGCGGGAATACTCGTATCAGTACCCGTCAAAAGAGCAAAAGCATTAACCACAGAGGGCACGGAGGGGCACAGAGGTTACCTCATTTGAGGCGCCAGGTGCAGACACACTAGCAGAGGCGAAGCTGTCAGATTGAGATCCCCAAATCCTCTGTGCCTCTCTGTGTCCTCTGTGGTGAAAGCCATTGTTTCACCCCGCCATGCGCGATCGTTTCTTACCTAGCTTCGCGCTGAACTCCTCGACGGTCGTAAACATCGAGTCGCCGGCAAACTCCAGGCTGGCGACCGAGCGTGCCGCGGCGTCGGCGTGGCCGAAGCCGCAGGCGTCCTTGATGATCACCGGAATGTAACCCAGATCGGCGCCGTGCCGCGCGGTTGGCTCAATCCCGATCTCCATGGCGATGCCGACGATCGCGAAGGCACGGATGTTGCAATCCCGCAGCGCGATGTCGAGCGGTGTGCCCTCGAAGGCGGACATCGTGATCTTGTCGAAAATCGCCTCGCTGGGCAGTGGCTTAAGCTCCGGGACCAGTTGAAAACCGGGCGCATCGCGCAGAAACCACGGCTTGATCTCTTCTACCGTCTTCACCCGCTGCCACGCCATTGCCGTCCGCAACTGGAATACGCCCATCAACTCTTTGGGCAACGACAAATGGCGTGTGAAAAAGACGCGGACACCGGCGGCGCGCGCCGCGCGTAGGACTTGTTGCACTTTCGCGGTGATCTGGGCGCTGTCCTTCACTTGCTGCACGATGCCGACCTGCATGTCGTAAACGATGAGTGCCAACGAGGACGGGTCGCAGACGTCATCAAGTGTTTGGGGGATATCGATTCCAAATGCGCGCAGCATGATGAAAGCTTTCTCCGAGGAAGAACTTTTATTTTACTGCGAGCTGCGAGCCACGAACTACCAGGCACGAGCTAGAGTCGCCGGTGGCGCGGGTGTGCCAGAATTGCGAGGCATTGGCCCCAAACGAACTGCTCGAAGCCCGTAGGTCGCAGCGCGAAGCGCGCACCTTTATCTCTTGTAATTCGCCGGCAGAGCTTTCGACAGATCCTTCCAGCCCACCAGGATGAATCCCTGACCTTTCAGGAATTTCTGGAACTCGGGGCTCTTCACCATGTCGAGATCGTGCTGGCGCCAGGCGGCTCCCCAGTCCGGGTGGTTAGAGGTCGCGCCGCGCATTTCGTCGTCGTCGTAGGCCAGGTGAAGGATGACCTGATAGACGCCAGGACCGAGAGGTGCGAGTTGCTTTTCGTACCAGCCTGTCCAATCTTTGGCGGCGACGCCCGGCTCGATCGAAATCACCTTCTGCACGAGTACTTCCTCGGCAAGTGGCTTAGTTCCGAGCGGACCATGCGTGCCCTCCCACTCTTCCAGGATCGGAACTCCATAGGCGTGGCCCATCTTCGTGTACAGGTTGTAAAGATCGTCCGAACGGAACAGTGCGGCCATGTGGGTGTCCAGGTGTGTGATGTGCACGCCGAACCCCTGCGCGCGGTCGATCTGGGCGTGGAGCTCGGCCTCGACTTCCTCGGGCTTGGCGTTCTTGGCGACGTCAGGGGTGTCGAGGGGCAAGTAACCATCCGGATCCAGCAGGCTGGGCACCTTGTCTTTCGAAGTGACGGGACCCCAACGAAACAAGGTCCATTCGCTGTTCAGGGCCTGGTGAATGCCGAGGTCAGCGTCCGGATGAGCTTTCGCAAAGTTCGCGGCCTCCATGAACCATGGGCAGGGTACGAGGATGCTCGCGGAGGTGATCCACTTCTTCTCGATCGCTTCGGAAATGGCGCGGTTCACCGAGTGGTTCATCCCGAAGTCGTCGGCATGGAGAATCAGAAGCCGCGCGTTAGCCGGATAGCCGAGGCGTTCCTGCACGGACTTGACCGGGGATTGAGCGAGAGCGGATGCGAGAAAGCACGGGATGAAGGCGGCAAGGGCAATAGGGGAGACGCGCATGGTACACCTCTGAGTCGTTGAACGACGGTTTCTCGAGAAAGAATCAAAAGCTCTTAACCGCGAAGGTCGCAAAGAAACGCCCGCAAAGGTCGCGACGAAAACTTCAGGCCTTTCACCGCAGAGATCCCTCAAGCACCACAGCAGAGAAAGGCTAGCGACATCAGGCTTCTTCTGGCGGCAAATCGAAGTTCACCAAGTCGCCGCGGAAGCCTCGCGTCTTCCATGCTCCAAACACGATGCCCACCGTCATCCAGATCGCGCCTGCGATCTTTGCCGGGCGGCTCAGATTCAGCCAGAGCAGCAGGCAGATCAGGAATCCCGCGACCGGTGGAATCAGGTACGTCAGCTTCTTTTCCGGTTCCCGCACGTAATAGCGCATGAAGGCGGCGGCATTCACGCCCATGAACGCGATGAGCGCGCCGAAGTTCAGCATCTCGGCGCCCAGGCTGTAGCTGAACAGTCCGACACTCACCAGCAGCGCGGCAGTGAGTGCAATTGCGCCCACGAAGATTACGTTATTGCGGGGCACGCGATGCTTCGGATCGATGGCTCCGAAGAAGGATTTCGGCAGCGCATTGCTGCGCCCCATGCCATAGAGCAGGCGCGCGGCACCGATTTGCGCGCCCAGGCCCGAGCCGAAGTTGGCGACCAGCAGCGTGAACCCCATGATGGCAAACATCGGCGCCCAGGTGCGCCCAGCCACAAATGTGAATGCGGTGTCGCTGTTCGGGAACGGCTCGCTCGCGGGCCATACCAGCTGGGCTGCATAGACTTCAACCGCCGAGAGAATGCCAATCACCACGCAGACCAGCACAGTCGCAAACAGAATATTGCGGCGTGGATTCTCTGCTTCTTCGGAGAGCGTGGAGATGCCATCGAAGCCAATGTAGGTCAGCACTGCGATGGATGTACCGCCGAGTACAGCCCGCATGTCCCAGGTCTGCGGATCGAAGAACGGGCGGGTGAAGAAAGCTGCGCCGTCATGGGGATGTCCGAAAATGTATCGCGCGGCAGCCACGAAGAAGATCGTGATCACCACGCCCATGCCGGTCGCGAGCAGGGTATTCACGCGGGCGGAGGTCTTCACGCCCTGAATATTCATGAACGTGAATACTCCGGCGAAGAAGACAGCCCATGCGGCATAGGGGACGTTGGGCGCGAACACGTGGGCCTGCTGGCTGCACCACACAATACAGATCATGGGATTGAGCATGTAGTCCATGACCATGCTCCAGCCGGTGACGTAACCGAGGGCAGGGTTAATCTCCTGGCCCACATAGGTGAAGGCCGACCCGGCGCTGGGGTAAGCGCGTGCCATGCGCCCGTAGCTGATGGCGGTGAAAAGCATGGCGACCATGGCGATCAGAATGGTGGTGACCACGTGCCCATGGCCGCGATCGCTCAATACGCCGAACACCGACATCGGCGCCACCGGCTGAATGACAATCACGCCGTAGAGGATCAGGTCCCACAGAGTGAGGGTGCGCCGAAGGCGAGGGGCGCTGGCAGTCGTGGTGCTCGGATTAGTGGCCATGGGCTCCTTGGGAAGTCATCGGTCGTCAGTCGTCAGTCTTCAGCAAACTGGGGCTCTTACGCAAAGCAGCCGGTGGAGCGACGGGCGTCCCGCCCGTCGGCGCGAGACCTTCAGTCTGGCGCGAGGCAGTCCTGCCTTAAGTGCCCATCAGTGTACATTCCACCCGCTGACTTCCACGACAGGTTTTGCGGTGCCGAGCGAGGTCGTGCGATAGGTCGCCGTGATTTCACGTTTTTCTCCCGGAAGCAGCGAGAAATAGTTATCCTCCCAAAGAATGGGCAGGATTTCTTCTCCGCCCGCGCCCTTGTTGACCTTGAGACGTATAAAGAACGCGAGATTCTTGCTCGGGTTCTCGACCGTCACATGCGTGACCGAGTCTTCTACTCGGCGTTCGGACCGGCTGGCCGTCTTTAACGTTGCCTTCGGCAACTGATTCAGCGCGGTGTAGTCGGCGAACTGGATGGTGGGAGTCGTGTACCAGTTCGATTTTTCCCAATCGAGCGTTTCCGCTTTCGTCGACAGCCAGTAAAGATTGGAGCCCACCACCTTCCCCGAATCGTCCTGCAGTCGCAGCACAAGAAAGTAGACCGAACTTGCGTCCTGAGGGGCAGGAAGCGTGAGGATCTTATTGGTGCTGTCGGCTGGGGCATCGACGGGAGATTCGTGCGAGAACTTCTCCGTCATATCGAGGTTGTAAAGCTTCGTGATCAGCTTCAGCCCTTTTACGTCGTCGTAGCGGCTGCTGACTACCCAAATCGACCGATCGTCGTAGGCATACAGCGGGTGTAGCGGTTCCATAGCGCGCTTGGCGCCGAAGTAGCCTCCGCCGGGCCGCAGGTAGTAGTCGTACAAGTGCCAGATCGTCGAAGGCCAGGCGTTGTTGAGCATCCACTGGATGACGCCCGTCGAGGTGTACTTGTTGCGGCTGTACGCTTC
>Ga0307469_10000403_pt1 | contig 16004 bp, 11 predicted proteins | sample atmos_gasesAM2C__FD_203084 | JGI IMG/M metagenome (GOLD analysis project Ga0307469, IMG submission 203084) | Hardwood forest soil microbial communities from Morgan-Monroe State Forest, Indiana, United States - atmos_gasesAM2C_515 | ecosystem: Environmental > Terrestrial > Soil > Temperate...
TCACGATGGTTTGCAGCACGCGGTCGAGGTTCAGAGTGGAGGTAATTTCCTGGCTCACCCGAACCAGCGTTTCGAGCACCTCCACCTTGCGCTCCGCCAGCAACAAGCTCGCATTGTGAAGCGCGATGGCCGCCGACTCGTTCAGGCTGGTAAGGACGAAGAGATCGTCTTCATCGAACGGAGCATTGTCGAGCCGATTCACGGCTTCTACGACGCCGACCAATGATTCTTTGTCCATTAAGGGAGCAACCATGATGGAATCCACCCGATCGCCGTCCGTGTTGGCGTTGCGACGGACAAGACGTTCATCGTCGGGATCATCAATCAGGATTGCCTCGCCGCTATCGGAAACATCGCCAGCAAGGCCTTCCCCGCCTTTTTGAACCATGCTCTGATGCGTAGTCGGCTCCTCCCCCGACTGGTGCATGAGGCAGATACTGCCATCACCCTGGACGAGCCAAAGGTTCACCGCCTGGCACTCAAGCATCTCCCGCATCTTGCTGCCAATAATCGGCATCAACTCGTCCATCTCAAGCGTGGAGCTGAAGACCTTTTCTATGTCGTAGAACTGGGTAAGGCGGGTAACGGAGGTCAGCGAGTTGTGCCGCTCCTGCTCGTAAGCCTGTGACGAAACCAGAGAGGCCGCCGCCACTTCCGCGATACGCCCAAGAGCCTTTAGTCGCGGAAGGCGTAGAGGCTCGTCGAAACTAAGAACCTCTATGGCACCTGCCAATTTCTCCTCCAGGAGAAGCGGCAGGCAAGCGAGACTCTTCACCGTCCGGCGGACATTGAGATGGGCATAGTCCTCGCGGACCAGCGTGTTGCCTTCAAAGACAACAATTCGCGGATCCCGGAATACAGCGCCGAGTGTACCGGCTTCCGCGGGAACGGTGGGATCGGGCTCCGCACCCTCGCCCAACGAGGCTTTTACTGACCAGAACTGGCCTTCATCATCTTCTTCGAGAATGTAAACCGTGGTGGTGCTGGTGGGGAATTGATCCAGAATGGCTTGCGCAATAAGACGCGCCCGGGGCATGGTTTCCAAAGCCCCTAACAATCGGGCTGCAAAGTCAGCGATGTTGATTTCCAGCTCAGAACCCGGGGGTATCATGGTGGTGCCTGGCGAATCGTCGAATCGCGCCGGGCGGGGAGAGAGTTGCAGTTGCAAAAACGCCGGGCTTCCACTAATTTTAGCGGGCACTTTATCAGAGGGTCGGCAGAGAGTCAACACTATCCGCCAGGCTCCGTTATGTTGGACCTTGGATAAACCTCAACGTGGACATTGATATTCGCAGTTTGGGTGACTTAAAGCTCTTGAAGGTTACAGGTCGCATTACCCTGGGTGCAGGAGTGGACCGCCTGCGAAACACTCTGGAAGACCTCCTGGTCGGGGGTTCGAATCGCTGGGTGCTCGATGTGTCTGACGTTCCCATGATCGATTCCAGTGGCATCGGTCTGTTGGTTCGCTACTTAACGACAGCCAAGCAACAGGGGGGTGCGCTGAAACTGCTAAACCCATCGAAGTTCGCCCTGCAGACGCTGAAGATGATTGGACTATTAAACTTGTTCGAGGTGTTTGATAACCAGGAAGCGGCGGTTTCGTCGTTCGAGTAATGGCGACGATGGCTAGCCCAGTATCCCTTTCAAACTGAAAGCTGAAGAACTGCAGTAGTTCCTCCAAACAGCCACTAGAAAACGAAACCGATCCGCAAAGGCTGAAGCGTGACACCGCTGCCTTCAGGGTTAGCGCTGATCCTGGTCGCATGTAGTCAGCTTGAACACCACTCCGTCGCCCGAAGCACCGCCCCCTACGGTTGTGCCGTACAGATTACCCTTAGGGTCACGAACCAAACCTGCGTCGACCTGTAGACCGTCCGGCCCGGTGAAGGTGTGCAGCACGGTCTCCTCCCCCGTTATATCCAGTTTGAACACCACGCCAGAATTAGAATTGCCACCGGACTCGGTGGTGCCGTAAAGGTTGCCTGCCTTGTCGCGGAGCAGACCTGCGCGCGATTGTGCACCGTCCGCACCACAAGTAAAGGTATACAGCACGGTCTCGTTGCCGGTCGAATCTAGCTTAAACACAACTCCGCAACCGAGACCACCGTAAGCAGTTGCGCCGTAAAGGTTGCCTTTAATGTCTCGGATCAGCCCTGCCTCGGGTAACGCACCGTCCGTACCACCAGTGAAGCTATAGAGCACGGTCTCGGTGCCGCTCGGGTCCACCTTAAACACCACTCCATTGCCGGTGGTGCCGCCAGAGATGGCCGTGCCGTAGAGGTTGCCCGCCTCGTCCCGGACCAAACGCGCGTAGGGTAGTGCCCCATCCGCGCTTCCAGTGAAGTTATACAGCACGGTCTCGTTGCCAGTTGGATCCAGCTTGAATACCACTCCGACGCCGAAAGTGCCGCCCTCGATGGTGGTGCCGTAGAGGTTGCCTGCCGAGTCTCGGACTACGCCTGCCTGAAGGTCTCCCCCGTCGGCCCCTCCCGTGAAGCTATAAAGCACTGTCTCCTTTCCGGTGGAGTCCAGCTTAAACACCGTTCCGAAGTCGGACGCACCGCCGAACCTGGTCGTGCCGTAGAAGTTGCCTGTCTTGTCCCTGATCAGACCGGCGACGGGGAATGCCCCGTCTGTTGGTGACCCGGCGAAGCTGTGCAGTACGGTCTCCTTCCCGGTGGGGCCCAGCTTGAATACCACTCCGTTGTTCGAGGCGCCGCCTAAGAAAGCCGTGCCGTAGAGGTTGCCCCGCCAAACCAGACTTCCCGAGTCGAAGGGAAGTGCCCCATCTGTTGGTGACCCGGCGAAGCTGTGCAATACGGTATACGTCTGTTCTTGCGCGGCCAGCCCGATCGGGGACCCTAGCCCCGCAAATAAGGCCATCGCGGTAATGTAGGCCGTCAGATTCTTTTTCACGATTTCCTCCTTTTTCGGTTGCGCGGCCATGATCGGGTTGCCGAGCCAGGCTAATTCGGTTCCCTACAAACTCCGTTCAATCACTCATGCGGAATCGGGAGCCAAAATCGATCATGAGGTCATCTTTTTCGATGAATGCCGAAATGCGGGATTGGCTGTCCAGTAGCCAATGGCGATAAGCAGGCGCTCGACGATCTCGCCCCACTGCTTCACAAGGAATCCGTCGGCTCACGGCAACGAATGTGCCCGCTAAAATGTGCAGATATGGGCGTATACGTTTAGGCCCACATTTATGACCCTACACGTCAATCCGGGGCAACAACGCTTCGTGTCGCTACAATTTTGCCCCCTCGATGAACACGATCCGGCGACACCGGAACCACTTAGCGAGGCCGTCTGCCGACTGCTAGGCCCCGTGTAGGAGAGCGTCAGCGTGCCGCTGACGGTGCCAGTGGCAACGGGGCTGAAGGTTAGGTCAATCGTGCAACTGGCGGCCGATGCTAGCACTGCTCCACAGTCATTCGTCTCGGTGAAACTCGGGCTTGCCGCGATACTCGTTATGTTCAACGTCGACGTTCCATAGTTGGTAAGCCGCACCGACTGTGCCTGGCTGGTGTCGCCCACCGCCACACTCCCAAAAGCGAGGCTCGTGCCGGATAGCGTCGCATTGGCCCCGGACACCAGCCCCACTCCGCTCAGGGGCACGGATTGCGGACTGCCCTGCGCGTCGTCATTGATAGTGATCGAAGCGACGCTAGGTCCTAATTGTCCGGGAGTGAACACCTCTCTGATCATGCAATTGGCGCCTGGAGCCAGGCTCGAAGTACACGTGGTATTTTGGACAAAATCGGAGCCATTGTTTCCGACTGTTGTGATCCCAGAGATAGTCACAGGCGAAACGCTATTGTTCGTCATTGTGACCCTCTGCAGGGCGCTCGCGGTTCCAACCAACTGCCCTCCGAAGTCGACGCTCGGTGGCGAGAAGATGATGCTGTCGCCGTCCAGCAAAACAGAGACCGTGTAAGTCTGGCTGGCGAACTGTTGAGCGGAGTCGCTCACTTGAATGGTGAAGTTCACGCTCTGCGTGGCGTCGGGTGTGCCAGAGATCGTGGCCGTGCTGCCGCTGGCCTCCAGCGTCAGGTTGTGCGGTAGATTTCCGGCGCTTACGCTCCAGTTGTACGGTGCAACTCCGCCGTTTGCGCTAATCGCCGAGCTGTAAGGCGCCCCCACCATGGCATTCGACAACGAGGCCGGACTGATTATGAGTGGCGGCGGAGAAGGCTGCGATCCGCCGCAACTGGACAGTGCAACGGCAATGAAAGCCGGGAGAACCCTGGCTGCGTGCCGGATCAGGTCAGCAAGACAGGGCAAAGATCTGGTTTTCATGCCGCCTTTACCTCCGTTGTTCTAGTTCCCCACAAACTCCGTTCAATCACTCATGCGGAATCGGGAGCCAAAATCGATCATGAGGTCATCTTTTTCGCTGAATGACTTGGGATGGTGTAACTGGCTCTGAGGAAAACCGTTGTAAAATGAGGCCCCACGGTGCGGCTTGCCTTGCCTATGTCGGCGACACATGACGTGACGCGATTACTCGTCCAGTGGGCGAACGGGGACTTAGAAGCTCTAGACACGTTAACCCCACTGATCTACGGAGAGCTCCGTCGTCTTGCTGCCAGCCATCTGCGAAAAGAACGCAGAAGCCATACCTTGCAGCCGACTGCGCTAGTACACGAGGCTTATTTGCGGTTGGTCGACCAGAAGCGTCCGCAGTGGCAGAGCAGATCGCATTTTTTCGGTGTGGCTGCACGGCTCATGCGCCAAATCCTCGTGGATCACGCGCGAAGCAGGGGCGCGGATAAACGGGCTGGCCAGAAAGTTTCACTGGAAGCGGCTCTGAGCTTTCAACCGGAGCGCAACCGCGATCTGGTCGCTCTCGATCAAGGGCTCATCGCTCTCGAAAAAATCGATCCACGCAAGTGTAGGGCTGTCGAGCTTCGTTATTTCGGCGGCTTATCCATGGAAGAAATCGCGCAGACGCTCGAGGTCTCGGCAGTGACCGTTCGCCGGGATTTGAGAATGGCGGAGGCTTGGCTTCATAGCCACGTGCAGGACGGCTAGATTCATTTATGACTGCGGAGCGCTGGGCACAGATTGAGGATTTATTCCATCGCGCTGCAGAATGCGATGGGAATCGGCGAGCTTCCCTGCTCGACGAAGCCTGCCATAGCGATCCGGAATTGCGCCGGCAGGTGGAAGCTCTGCTTTCGTCCGATGCCGATGCTCGCAAGCAGGTGCAAGCTGCGATTGATTCTGAGATTCAACACTTTGCCTTTTCCCGAGTCGGCGAAATCGTCTCCCATTATCGAATCCTCGATGGAATCGGCGGCGGGGGCATGGGGCTGGTCTATCGCGCTGAGGACCTGAAGTTGGGGCGCCGCGTCGCTCTGAAGTTCCTCCCGGAAGAATCGGCAATGGACACAGCATCCCTGGTGCGTTTTGAACGGGAAGCACGAGCCGCGTCAGCACTCGAACATCCGAATATTTGCCCGATTTACGAATTTGGTGAGCATGAGGGGCGTCCCTTTCTCGTGATGCAACTGCTCGAAGGACGAACCCTTCGCGAACTACTTCAAAGCTGGGCAAGCGACGACGGAACCGAGCGCGAGAAAAATTGCTTCCGCTGCCTGCCGCTGAGCCAGACTCTCGACTTGGCAATTCAAATCGCCCACGGATTAGAGGCAGCACATCAGAAAGGCATCGTCCATCGCGATATCAAGCCAGCCAACATTTTCCTGACCCGCCAGGGACAAGCCAAGATTCTCGATTTTGGGCTTGCAAAGTTGGCTGGCGATGCAAATGGTGCGGACGGAGTGCAGACCAAACCAGGCGACGGGTCGATTGGGGCCGCCGAATCGGATACTAGACCTGCACGGCTCTCCAATCCTTCGCTCAGCCGCACCGGTGTCGCGATGGGGACAGCCGGTTACATGTCGCCGGAGCAGGCGCGCGGCGAGAAACTGGATGGGCGGAGTGACATCTTCTCCTTCGGACTCCTGCTCTATGAAATGGCAACCGGCCGACGCGCTTTTGAAGGCGAAACTGGGCCAGAGCTTCACAGCGCGATCCTTACTGAGGTACCGATACCTGCATCCCAACTGAACCGTGCGGTGCCCGCGAGATTCGATCAGATCATCGCGAAGACCCTCGAGAAAGATCGCCACCTCCGATACCAGTCCGTCGCCGAGCTGCACGCCGCCCTGGAGGATCTTCAGCGTCAGTTGGGGCCAAAACACCTGCCACGAACTTGGGCGCTGGCTTTGGGAGTGCTGGCTGCAGTGCTCATTGCAACCACGATTTTCTTGGCTAGACATCATCCGAGGGTCATTCCGGTTGCACCCGAGATAAGACTGCGCCAGCTAACGACGAATTCCAGTGAAAACCCGGTGATCGGGGGCGCGATTTCGCCAGACGGCAAATATCTGGCTTATACCGACACCAGAGGGCTACGCCTCAAGCTTATAGAAAGCGGTGAGACTCGATCGATTCCGACGCCAGAGGAACTGAAGAACCAAACCGTCAAGTGGGAACTCGGCGTATGGTTTCCGGGCAGTACGAGGTTCCTGGCAAACATCCATCCGGCAACGGAAGATTGGAATGAATGGAGTTCGGTTGGCGCCAGCCTCTGGGCCGTTTCTGTTTTCGGCGGACCGTCTACAAAACTTCGCGAGCATGCGGTTCTGGCGGGGATTTCTCCTGACGGCTCCAAGATTTCATTTGCTACCAATAAGGGCAAGCGGGGCGAGCGCGAGATTTGGATGATGGGACCAAATGGCGAGCAGGCAACGAAATTCCATGAAGTCAACGGCGATGCCGCGATTTGCTGCTTTAACTGGTTTCCGGACGGAAAACAATATGGATACATTGTAACGGATGAGACGGGGGATCGAATGTTGAGCCACGATGTGAGCGGAGGCTCGCTGGTGACGATAATTCCGCCATCCGAATCGAAGAACATCAACGACATGGTTTGGCTGCACGAGGGTCGCGTCGTCTATTCCCTTCCAGAGCCTAAGAACCGCGATGTTTGCAACTACTGGACCATGCGGATAGACCTCCGCACGGGCAGGCGTATCGAGGAACCCAGGCGACTTACGAATTGGCCTGGCTTTTGCGTAAGCAGCGGCACCGCCACGAGCGACGACAAGAAGCTGGTTTTCGCAGCTTGGTCGAGCTTCTATACGGCATACGTTGCAGAGCTCAGCGGTAGCCAGGTGGGCTCCCTCCGGCATTTCACTCTGGAAGACAGCGATGATTACATAGCTGATTGGATACCGGACAGTAAGGCCGTCGTTGTCGTCCAAAATCGCAAAGACCATTACAGCCTTTACAAACAAGCGCTCGATTCTGACGCGCAGGAACCTATTACTTCATCGGTCCGTGGCGGCATAGCAAACTACGCCGTAGTCACCTCAGACGGAAAATGGATTGTCGCTTATATCTGGCCCGCTTTTGACGGCATCGGCGCGCCTGAGCACCCCACCAGGCAAATGTCGATTGTCCGAATTCCAGTTGCTGGTGGTCCGCCCGAAACAATTCTGGAGGTGTCACGTCCTTCTCTGGTCTCCTGTGCTCGACGTTCCCCCGGGTTTTGCGTCATTGCCGAGCAGACTGATGACCGCAAGCAGATGATTGTGTCGATACTCGATCCCCTAAAGGGGCGCGGGGAAGAACTGGCGAAGTTTAATCTCACGCGGGAGATGGACCTGTTGGTCGAGAATTTGATTTGCTCCCTCTCGCCTGACGGCACTCGCCTTGCATTGGCGAGAAGTCCTGAGGGTCAGATTGAAATTCACTCTTTGCGTGGCCAGCATATTTACACAGTTCCTGCACCATCCCTCGGCAAAGTGATCTCTGTCGTGTGGGCAGCAGATGGAAAGGGCTTCTTTGTCACCAGAAAAGCGCAAGCTGGAACTGAACTGCTGCGCGTCAACCTGCAAGGAAGCCTCCACCCCATTCGGAAGTGCATAGGTTGGGCATGTTTCGCCGCCCCTTCCCCGGATGGACATCATCTAGCGATTCTCGACAATCAGAAGAGCACCAATATGTGGATGATGGAGAATTTCTGACGCGTTCTTATTCAACACTTCGTCCTGAACTCAGAATCGAAGCTCAGCCTTCACTTGAATCATTCGTGGCGCAGCATCTCCTCCGACACCTGAACCCAAAACACTCGTAGGCGGCTGCTGCAAATAGAAAATCTGCCCAAAGGTGGAATCCGTGGAGTTGTCCGGAAATCCGAAATTAGGATGGTTGAACAGATTGAAGAATTGAAAACCGATTCCCAGCGTGGCTTTTTCCCAGCGGGGGAACCTGGTGCTCTTCATAATGCTGAGATCGGCGCTGAGGTACCCGGGTCCGCGAAATCGGTTTCGCCCTTGTGCGAAGGAAACGGCCGGACCACTACAGGGCCCAGCAGGACCGGGCAAGTTTCCAGTATTGAATCCCGTTTCGCAATTCGATTGTACGAAAAGTGCGCGCGGATTTGGCTGCGTGGAACCATCGCTCATTTCAAAGGATTGTGGCGGCATACACGGCTGTACAGGATTCGTAAACGCAGCTCGTTCCCCGCACGGACCGGTTGGCGGCAAAGGACCCACGGGAACTGCGTAGATCTGACCGAAGTAGTTCTGTTGCTGAAGACGGCCCGACTTCACTCGATCGAACACGGTGTAAGGGAATCCCGTGCGGGCAAAAACTGTCCCTGAAATCTGCCATCCCTTCACGAGAACATCTGGACCATGGCCGCCCAGCGCTGCTTTCAAGGGTAGCTCCCAAACATAGCTTGCGCTCAGGGAATGCCGTACGTCGTACTCCGCCGGACCATAAGCGCCGCGCAGGTTTGCGGGATCCTGGGGAGTGGTCGAACCGCCGGATGTGAACGCAAAAATCCCGCCGTTCGATACCTCGTCGAAGGCATGGCTGAAGGAGTAGTTGATCTGGAACAACCCGCTTCCCAATCGGGTTAATTGATGTCGCAAAGAGGCGACCATACCCTGGTAATTGGATACTGCGCCAGAGCGAATCTCGGTTACTTCAGCAAAGCGCGGATCACTGCAAGGGGGAATGAGCGGGCTTGTACAGGGCGCGGGAGGAAGCGACCCGAATCCAAACGCATTGGCGCTCGGGTTCATGTACATCTCGTGAATTCCGTGGTGCCCGAAGTACCCAATGCTTGTCGAGGTGTGGACACCAAGCGTCTGTTGCCACTCCAAACTCCATCTTTGATATTGCGGCAAATGCATTTTTCGCTCGGAAGCTGTCAGGGCCGGCGGGACGAAGTTTGGGACATTTACTTTCAACTCAGCCAGGGTGCTTCCGGAGGAGAAGCCGGTGACAAATGCTTCATTAGAGTGGGAGGTGGTATCGAAAAGGCTCTGTTTTTCGTTTGGTGCGAGATTGCCAGAGAAGGCGTTGAACACATTGAAATTCGGAGTGTTGAGGTAGAAGGTCTCCGAGATGGCAACTCGCAATGGATCGTAAAAGATCCCGACTCCGCCGCGCAGCACGCTGTTGTGAGATACACCAAGAGGCTGCCAGGCGAAACTGAATCGCGGCGACCACACGATGGAGTCCACGCCCAGGAGTGCGCGGTCTTGGTTCGTCAGCACAGCTTGATTGTAGGGCTGGCGGGGATCGTGGCTAAGCGATTCAAATGGGACGCCCGGCCGGGAAAAACAGTGGCTTTCACAGAAAGGATTGGAATAATGTTCGGCGCGAAGCGCGAAGGTGAGCGCCAGCCCTGAGGATGCGTGCCATTCCCCTTGACCGTAGGCTGCAAAATTCGTGAACGAAAGTGGAATCGTGGACTGCGAGGTAAACGACTGCGTCAATTGCGTAGAGTCAGTGGCAGAACCCGGATCCTCACCACCTTGATAAAAAGCGCGAAGGGACTGAGGATACAGTGTTCCGAGCGAATTTCCTTGATTCGGGGGAACGTCCCAATGAATGTGTTCCACACTAAAACCAAACCCCCATTTCTGTTTGCCGCGTGTTTTCACCAGATCATCGGAAAATTGAAGCTGTGCGCGATCTAGACCGTATTCGCCCGTCCAGCTTGTTCCGACATTGGTAAATGAGTTTGCGACAGCAAAATTTAGGGCTGTGGGCAATGCCGCAAAGGCCTGCGTGTAGTGGGCGGGACCCCAGAAAAAAGAGTGTTTTAACACGGCGAAGAGTAACTGGTTTGCGGCCGTGGTACCCAAGGTGTGGGTTTCCACCAGTTGGCCTTGCCACAAAGAAACGTTGTAGTTAGCGTCGAATACTGCACTGATCGGATCGGTGTAGAACGCGCCCATGCCCTGCTCACCCTGAATCCGGAAAAAGACCCGATCGCTCTGGCTAACATTCCAATCGAGACGTCCGGAAGTGAGTGTGTCCTGACTTGAGCGACTGCGGCTTTTGAAGAAATAGTTTGAGCAAGGGATGTTCGGACCTAGCCCAGTGAATCCCGTACAGCCGAGAGGGTCGGCGGGGTTCGGGCTACCTTGAGTCAGTGTGTTCGTTCCGGCTGCCTCGTTGTAAACATTGAAGACTTTGTTGTAGAAGTCCTGCGATACAGCAGTCAGCCTTGGATAGCTGGAATTAATGTTCGCGATCGTTGCCTGCTCGAACTGAGGACTTGGGACGACCACCTGGAAAAATTGTGGAATGAGCAGTCGAAGACCCTCGGTGTCAACGAAGAAGAATAGTTTGTCTTTTTTGGCAGCGCCACCGAACGAACCTGCCCACTGATTGGCGATCGAGAAGGGACGCGGCGTGTGCGTTGCATTAGCGAACCAGTCGTTTGCATTCAGAACGCGGCCGTTCCAATAGTATTGCGCGTTCCCATGAAACTCATTGCTTCCCGACTTCGTGACATATGTAAGGCTTCCACCTGCGGCCTCGCCAAACTGACCGGAGTAGCCAGTGGTCACGACCGTTGTTTCTTGAACTTGATTTTGTCCTAGAACCAGCCCGAGAGAGCCCGTTGGTACGAAGTTGTTGCCGTTCTCCGTGATGCTCATCCCGTCCAGGGTCACCTGATAAGAAGTGCCAGGCATCCCCAGAATCGAGAAGTTAGGGGCACCATATTGAACGCCGCCCGTAGTCTGGCTGTCGGTATTCATGATTACACCAGGGGCCGTTTGCACAATGTAGGTGAGGTCGTTGCCGGGATTGGGTACTTCCGAGATCTGCTTCTGGTTTAGCGACGACGACGCATCGCCATTTTCGGCATGGAGAAGTGGCATGTCGTCTGCCACCGTCACTTCTGCGTTCGCAGTTTCGATCTCAAGCGAAATGTTAACTGACCCTGGGGGTCCAAGCTGCACATCAATAATTCGGCTGGCTTTGCGAAACCCCTTGCTTGTTACCGTCAGTGTGTACTTGGAAGGAGAAAGGAAGAAAAATCGGTACACTCCTTCCCGATCAGTCTTCGTCGATTGAACCGCGCCCTTATCGTTGTCCCTGATCTCGATTTCAGCATTGGTGACGACTGCTCTACTCTGATCAGTGACGACGCCGGTCAAGGCCCCAGAGGTAGTGGTCTGGCTTTTCAGGCTGGGGGAAAGGCAAACCCCGGCAAGCAGCACACAAAGTTCTAAGCGCGGCGGCCGCAGTTTCATCAAATCATGCCTAGATGCGCAGAACGGCTAAATATCAGGGAGTGCCATAATAATGCAAATCTCAAGTGTGCGGTGGGTCAAATCTTCCGTTAAGCTCCCCCCAAAAGATTTATGTGACCAGACTTTCTGATTAGTCGCTTTTTGAGAGTGTTAGATTTGCAATCAAATCGAACCTATTCCGACCCCTCGCACGTCCTTAACATGGTGCACCGACGTTAAAAAATCAATTTCAGCGCAAGAACTATCTGACGACGGACTTTTAGATACCTCATTAGAAAACTAAACTTTTCTAACGGCCGGTTGCGTTTACACATGATCTCACTGTTCTCGTGGTCGCAAGGACGAGAAACAAATGCAGGTTTTCTAACGTCAACAGGTTTCCACGAAGCGCATTAAAAACGTCCACGAAAAAGGGCGAGAAGTGCGCCATACCTCACTAGAACGCAAGGAAGACTATTGGTTTTTGAGTTTTAATAAATAAAGTACCCCTCTCGCCCTTTCCTCCGTACCACCTCTAGAAATGCGCCAGAATGCTCGCCTGCATCGCTACGGGTGTAACGCTAGGCCCTCCAAACCTCGTTTTTGCCCCTCCCAGTTCCAGATTTCCCTTTTACTTTTCGAATTGCAGCAAAGAGTAAGGAGCACCGTGGAGAGCTAGATACTATTGCCGCGAAAGCACGGACAACGTGGCACGCAACTCCCAGTTTTGCAGTTTTGATGCTTTTGCACGAGTGATACCTCGCTGAGAACCTCGATGGTTTTCGCGTGAGAGGGGGCCACAGAACGAGGATCCTTTGAGTACCCACATGAGCTCTGCTAGGTTATGAAAAGTTTTTACTCTATTTTGCTTTTCAACAGCCGAAGGAGATTCGGGGCGGGAGCATCGAGCGTTGTGAGTACAACCTGGGTGTTTCAAGAGAGTTACCCACTCGTACTCTTAAAGGGGACCGCAAAACCATCTTCAGAATTGTTTCCGCGTTGCCGACCAACGGAGAGAAACGGTTCGTATCAAGCACTGCCGACGCAATGGTTAAGCGGATAAGCACATACGATTGTGTGGGGGGAAGTAAGAAAAGAAGCACGTGGTTTCGCCATTTACTTGTATAGCTCCGCAGAGGCGACAAAGGAACGGCCCTACACGAATCCGGCAACGAGGACTGCTCCGTTTTTGAGCAATGTTGCTGTATGTCCGTAACGACCAGCTTCCATACTACCCGTCGTGCTGAATGAGGCAGTCGCTGGATCGTAGATCTCTGCTGTGGGATCGTTTTCATAGGCGGGACCCATCGCCAGCAGCGCTAGCGCCCCAACTCAAGGGCTTGAATATAACGACTGATCTGATGCAGGTGGGAAAGGTCGTGACCGGCCAGCAGTTGTAGCATCACGGCCAAGGACTCTGCGCCACGCTCATTGTGCTGCCCGCTGCGTTGCAAGTCCTCTTGTGACATTCGTCTCCACACAGACAAATTGAGTACGCGCAGCGTCCGAAATATTTCGACAAGTTCGGACGGCTCGAGTTCATTGTGGCGCAGGGAGGCTACCCAAGCATCCTGCCTGAAGCCCAAAATAGCCGGCTCGTCCTCGCAAAGGATCAACCTGAGGCGATATCCATAAACCCATTCGCTATCGGTGAGATGGCCGATGATTTCGTTCGGTGTCCATTTCCCTCGAATTGCTCGCTGGCGCAGGACTTCCGCCGGATGTCTGGCCACAATATCGGCCAGGGTGGATGCCGTCTGCCCTAACACCTCGATCGGATCCTGGCCAGCCAACAGGTTGAACAGCTTTTCGCGGTAGGTCCATGGGGCCGACACCTCTAGTCCCGGTTGCGCCGGCCTCATAATCAACTCCTCCTCATAATCGGTGTGTTCACCGCAAAGATGGACAAGACTCGCAATCTCATCACAGCGAAGCGGACGAATCGTCATTTTCCGTCGTGACCATTTTCAGCAGTGCCGTTTTCTGTGAGCTTAAAGCCCTCATCTTTCCAACCCTCGATGCCTCCGATCATTTTCTTAGCCCGGCGACCAAGTTTCGCAAGATTGAGAGCCGCCCGGTCGGCCCCGTTACAATGTGGGCCATTGCAATACACAACGAAGAGCGTGTCTTCGGAATAAGAAGCGAGATTCCGCGAGTTAATGCGACCATGCGGGAGATTCACCGCGCCTGGAACATGTCCAGCGGCATACGACTGCGGGCCGCGAACGTCCAACAAAACAAAATCCGCTTTCTCACCCTCCATCGCTTCGTGCACGTCCCAGCAGTCGGTCTCGAATGACAGGAGTCGTGAGAAGTGTGCAACGGCATCGGCAGGAGATGCGGGGGCGAAACTAGAGACGTTGGAAACTTCCTTTTGAAGTGCGGGCATAAAATGAGGCCCTCCTGGCATTAATGTGTCAGTACTCGGGGGAACGAACAAGCGGCAGTAATGACAATATACGTTAAAATCGTGCCATGACTGCAGCAAGGCAAACCGCACGCACAAGGGCATCGCAAGTCAAATTGTTCCACCGAGACGTGGCAGTTCTCGCTTATGCCGGTACGGCAACGTTCGAGCTAGGAATTGTGGTCGAGCTATTCGGGTTACCGCGACCAGAGTTTTCCGAATGGTATCGATTCAAGGTATGCGCCCTGGAGACAGGCCCGCTCGCCACAACCGGCGGTTTGACGATTACATGCCGTCATGGAATTGATGCGCTCTCGCGCGCTGGGACGATTGTGATTCCGGGCTGGCGAACGGAAGAACAACCGCCAGAGCGACTTTTGCGAATCTTGCGGAGGGCGCATGGGCGAGGCGCAAGGTTGGTTTCGATCTGCTCCGGAGCGTTCGTGCTCGCCGCAACCGGGCTTTTGAACGGACGGCGTGCGACGACGCATTGGCGCTACGCGGCGCAACTGGCACAGATGTATCCCCGCATTAAGGTAGAGCCTGACGTGCTGTACGTTGACGAAGGCGACCTGCTCACCTCGGCGGGAAGTGCTGCTGGCATCGACCTATGCCTGCACATCGTACGCAAGGACTTCGGCGAAAGCCTGGCGAGCCAGGTTGCACGTCGGCTGGTTGTGTACCCGCACCGGGATGGTGGCCAGGCGCAGTTTGTCGACCGGGCTGTACCCAAAGAAGATCGCCCATGGTTGGCCAAACTGCTTGAATGGACCCAGAATCATCTTGGTGAAAAACTCTCGGTGAAACGCCTCGCGAAGCAGGCGGGGATGAGCAAGAGAACCTTGTCGCGTCGATTCGCGGAGGAAGTTGCAACATCGCCCATCGAATGGCTCATCAGGTTGCGGCTCGCCGGTGCAAAACAGATGTTGGAGAAAACCGCTCGGAGCGTCGACGAGATAGCGTATGACACAGGCTTCGGTTCGGCTCCGACCCTACGGCACCATTTCCGGCGCCGTCTTAACACGAGCCCGGTTGCCTATCGCTCGCATTTTCGGTGAGATTCCGGCGGCAAAGGAGCTACGTCTAGTCTTTGTGCCTGCGGGACAGTCCCAGCGTGCCAAGGGGCCGGTTGATTTACGCTAGTGCTTTTTCGGAGGCGACGCCGGGATGAGTGCTCGAGGTTGAAAGAAGGTGTGAGGCGTCGCGTTCGAAAAAGCCGTCAGAACTTGCCGCGAAATAGACGTCGGAGTACTTGGATGGGGAGGAAGAAGTGAGGACGGGATCGGATCCAGCGGGTGTGATCGAGGGAGAGCCCACCGGCCGGGATGACACAGTGGACATGGGGATGAAGCTGGAGTTTTTGGTTCCAGGTGTGAAGCACGCTGAAGAAGCCGATCTCGGCCCCGAGATGTCTGGGGTTGCGCGCGATTTGGAGAAGAGTTTCTGCGCTGGCACGAAGCAGCAACCCATAGATCAGTTTTTTGTTCTGCAGGGCCAGCGCAGCTAGTTGTGGTGGCAGAGTGCAGACGACATGAACATAGGGCGAGGGCAGAAGTTCACGGCGCCGGGCTTGGATCCAGCGTTCGCGGGCGCCCGCCTGACACTTCGGGCAATGGCGATTGCGGCAACTGTTATACGAGATGGTGGCGCGATGTCCGCAACGGACGCATTCATCGATGTGACCACCGAGTGCAGCGGTGCGACAGCGCGCGATCGCGATCAAGACCTTGATATGGGTCCAGCGGATCCACGCTCGATTGCGCTCGATGAACGCACTTCCTGCAGTGCGAACTAAATCGGCCACCTCCAAGGTTGGCCGACTCATCCTATCTCTCCGGTTGTGATCTGCCTTTCAACACCAATCGCCAGCTTCCAGCAGGTGCGTGGGATTTATCGCCAACAATTCACCGTGCCGCTTACGCGAGGAACTCAACAGCGCCTGTTTCGAGGTTATACATCGCGCCTGCAATCTTGATGCTGCCGGCGGATTCGAGATCCCGTAACACAGGGCTCCTTTGGCGAACGTTGGCGATAGT
>Ga0307469_10000405_pt1 | contig 15969 bp, 15 predicted proteins | sample atmos_gasesAM2C__FD_203084 | JGI IMG/M metagenome (GOLD analysis project Ga0307469, IMG submission 203084) | Hardwood forest soil microbial communities from Morgan-Monroe State Forest, Indiana, United States - atmos_gasesAM2C_515 | ecosystem: Environmental > Terrestrial > Soil > Temperate...
AGCCTAAAACCTAGAGCCTAAAACCTAGAGCCTAAAACCTAGAGCCTAAAACCTAGAGCCTAAAACCTAGAGCCTAAAACCTAGAGCCTGCCCTTCCCCGCCGCTCTTGCCAGGATTGCCATCCTTGTCGGCACCCCATTCCGCACTTCTTCGACGATCACGGACTGCGGGCCGTCCGCCACGTCGCCTGTGAGCTCCAGACCGCGAATGATCGGTCCGGGGTGCATCACGATGGCATCTTTCTTCGCCATCTTCAGGCGGTGCGTGGTCATCTGGTAGCGTGCGATGTAGTCTTCCAGGCGTAGCTTCAATCCGGCAAGCCGCTCTTTCTGCACGCGCAACAGCGTGATCACGTCTGTGCCCCGCAAAGCTTCCTCGATGTGTCGCGTGACGCTCACGCCTGGCGCCAGCGTCGCTGCCACCTCGGGCACGAGTTCGGGTGGACCGCAGAGCGTGATTTTCGAACCGAACTTTGTCAACAGATGGCAGGCCGACCGCGCCACCCGGCTGTGAAAGACGTCGCCCACGATGGCGACCCGCAATCCCTTCAAGGTTCTTTTGTGTTTCAGGATGGTGTACGCGTCGAGCAAGGCCTGTGAGGGATGCTCGTGCATGCCGTCGCCGGCGTTCACCACCGGTATGTCGAGATTCTGTGCCATCAACTGCGGGGCGCCGGCCAGAGGATGGCGGATGACGATGACGTCGGCACCGACCGCGCGCAGGGTGTAGCCGGTGTCGAGCAGCGACTCGCCTTTCTCGATGCTCGATCCGCTGGATTGCACCAGCGTGGTCATGGCGCCCATTGATTTAGCGGCAATTTCGAAGGATGACCGGGTGCGCGTGGAAGGTTCGTAGAACAGCAGCACCACCCGCTGGCCGCGAAGCAGAGGCCGTGGCTTCTGCGGGTTCATCCGCCGCGCCAGTTGCAGGATCTTCAGGATTTCGCCGGCATCCAGGTTCTCGATGCCCAGTAAAGAACCGCGTGCCACTTTATTCATCGATGGTCTGGGGGGCGGGCGCGTGTCTGCGGGTACCCTCCCGATTTCCGCTCAGCCTTCATGCGGTCCAGGCACGGCTCACCTTGCGCGCGATCCGGGAAGGATGAACGCAGCATCATACGCGGCCCACGTGCTGCGCGGCAAGCGCCGCCAACCGGCGATTCGAATGGGAAGCGGCCCGGCACGCTGGCCCGGTCAAAGCCGGTTTGCCTGGGGGCTTGAAGAATATGTAGATTCGCCGCGGGTAAGCCCGCGGCGATAAGGGTATGCGTCTTGAATGTTTTCGCGCACAGGAGTTGTGCGCGCCACACGTGAACTTACGTTTCGATGCCTACGTAGCAGACGCGGCCGATCAGGTAATCGGCGGCGGTCTTGCCATCGTCCATGGTCATGACCTCAATGGGATAGGCCTGGTTGTGTGGACGCAGGATGAGGTGGTTGCCGGCGACCTCGACGTACTTCACCGTGCAGTCTCCGTCTTTGGCAACGGCGTACATGTTGAACTCGCCTTTGCGGTACGGCTTGAGCGAATTGTAGTGGCGATCGATGAGGATGGTGGCGCCGGGCAGCAGGCGCGGGTACATGCTCATGCCCTCGCGGCCGTCAGCGCGAATGATTACAAAGCGTTCCCAGTTTTCGCGATCGCCGTCGAGTTCGGGGCGCATTTTGCGCAGAAAGCTTTTCTTGAACTTCAGAATCTCACGGACATTCATGCTCATGACGAGCGGTTCGGTGGCCGCGATGGGTCCGTCGACGAGCAGAACGTTATCGAACTCGTCGTCGGTGGGCGGCAGGATGCTGGCGCGCTTGTTAACCTCGGTGGGCTCGATGAGGTCGAGTACGGAAAGATGCTGCACATTCAGCACTTTATCCATGCCCTCGAGGCTTAAGCCGCGCTTGCGGTTGAGGAAGTTGGAAATGTGGGCCTGCTTGAAGCCGGTCTGCTGGGCCAAGCGCAGTCCGGTCAACTCGCCTTCTTCAATGCGGTCCCAGAGAGTTTTGCGCAGATTTTCCTGCAGAGCCTTGAATCGCATGGGAAAAAGTATAGCATGCCTTTATAGCGGCAGGATATTAACGATTGAAGTACAACATCTTAAAGGAAATAGAAGATGATTATGCATTTGACACAGGAGAACGTCCTGAGGAGCGAGATCGCGGAGACGGCCGGATGTTCGCAGGGAAAAACCTTTTAACCGCGAAGGACGCCAAGGGAACGCGAAGGACGCCAAGAAAGTCCTTTGGGTCGAACATTGGTGGAATCCCACCCTCCCGCAAAGAGCGCGGGTAGGGTGGGCCACCCGCCGGTTGTGTTGTCGCCGCGGAGTGCAGAGGTCTCCTTCGGCTGCGCTCAGGACAGGCTTTCGCTTCGCTCAGGATGACAGGGATATGGGATGGGGAGAGGCAAGCACGCTGAAGTTTGAGCTACGGTGAGGGTGACTGTGACGAAAGCAGCGAAGAAGAAGTCGGCAAGTGGAAAGAAGAAGACTGTGAAAAAGAGTGCGGCGAAAGGGCCGGTGAATGTTCCGGAGATCCGGGGGAAGGTTCGCCGCCTGATCGCGGCCAAGGTCGAGCCCATGGTGGATGCGAACGCGGAGGAGGCGTTGAAGGGGCACATCACGCACTTGAAATATTTGTTCGAGGTACTGGGTGTGTATCCGGAAAGCGCGCAGGCGGAAGCCGAACCGGAAGAGAGCAACGACCTGGCTGAGGTGCTTCTGAAGCGATTGGATTTTCCTTATCGGGAACCGGCGGAGGAAGAGCAGGATGAGATCGCGAGCGTTCCCGCAGGGGCGGGGAACGATTCGGTAGAATGAGGGTCAGGGACGGGGGACCGGCCACAGCGGTGTTTTGAGTTTGGGCTTGATATCTGTGATTTGATTTCAGATTCCTGATGGGTGATTTGAGATTGGGTGGGGCGACGCCGGATTTGGATGGAGCGGGCAGGGAGCGGGAACGCGACGCATGGACATGACATGGGTGACCGGCCGGATCGCGGTCGGGGGTGGGATCTGGAACGAAGAGAACATGGCGGCGGTGGCGCAGGCCGGGATCTCGCACGTGATTGACATGCAGATTGAGTTTGATGACACGCCATTGGCTGGGCCATTGGGCGTGGAAGTGTTGTGGAATCCGATTGACGATGACTTTCTGCCCAAGCCGGCGGAAGTGTTTCAGCGGGGCGTGGAGTTTGCGATCGAGGCGTTGGATCAGCCGGGGACGAAGTTGTATATCCACTGTGCGGCCGGTGTGCACCGGGCGCCGATGATGGCGCTGGCGTTGCTGTGTGCGCTGGGATGGAAGTTGAACGACGCGATCCGCCTGATTGAGACTCGGCGGCCGCAGGCGGACTTCGCGGACGTGTATGTGCGGAGCGTCGAGAAGTTCTTGCAGGGGTATGCGGCGGCTCGGCGGTGACGGGGGAGAAGGTCTGCGACTGGGATGAGTTACTCAAGAGAAACGCTTTGAACCGCCAAGGTCGGTAAGGGAACGCTAAGAGCGCTAAGAAAATCCTAGGGTCGAGGCGTTTGTGGAATCCCACCCTAGCGCAAAGGGCGCGCCAGGATGGGGCACCCGCGGGTTCTGGCGTCGCAGTGGAGTGCAGAGGTCCTTCGCTTCGCTCAGGATGACAAGACTAAAAGTAAGGACGGATTAAGTAAGGGCAGGTTAAAAGTAAGGACAGGTTAGGTAGGCAGGCCATCCGAAGCCAGCGATGCCTGGACGACGCAGTGCCATTCTGCAGTAACAACCTGACAAAAGAAAAGAAGAGATGAGACGACTGCTGATGGTGGTGGTGTTGTCGGGGTAGGCGTGTGCCTTGGCGGGGAACGTGTATTACTTGAGCTCGAGCGCGGGTAGCGATTCTTATTCGGCGACGCAAGCGCAGAATCCGGCTACGCCGTGGAAGACGCTGGCGAAGGTGAGTGGATCGACGTTTGCGGCGGGGGATCGAATTTTGCTGGCGCGGGGGGATGTGTGGCGGGAGCCGTTGACGCCTCCGTCGAGCGGCAGTAGCGGGAATCCGATTGTGTTTGATGCTTACGGTTCGGGCACGGCGCCGGAGATTACCGGGTACCAGGCGATGTCGGGATGGTCGCTGGTATCGGGGAATGTGTGGAGCGCTCCTCTTAATGCTACGGCGACGAGCTATGTGCTGTTTGGAACGATCTGGGGAACGAAGCAGACTTCGCAGGCGGCTCTGCAGCACGATCGGGACTTCTTTCTTTATAGCAACGCGCTTTATGTGTACGCGCCATCGGCGGCGAGAATTTGAGCCTGGATCTCACGAACGCGAGCTACTCCGAATTTACGAAGCTGGTGGGCGTGATCAGCGGACGGCCGGGTTACACCGCGACCCTGATGGGATTGCCGCACGGGCACAGCGTGACACTGGCGAACGTGGCGGGAGTGGATATCAAGAGCGCGACCTACAACGTGCAGTTGGATCCGACGAAGTTCGTGCCGGATGAGTGTCTGAACGCTTCCAGTTGGGCGAAGGCCGGGGTTCGGCAGTAGAGGCAAAAGAAAACGCACAGGAGTTGAGTATGTCATTCGGTTTTAAGAATATCGGACACTTCTTCGCGACGGTTGCGGGAGACATCGTGAAAGGAGCGCGGGCGGTTGCCAGCGTCATGTTGAAGGCTCAGAAGGCAGAGCCGGAGATCGAAGCGCTCAGCAGCCTGATCTTTCCGCAGGCAGTGGAGTTGGAGCGCGGCGCGTTTGCGCTTTTGGGACTGGCGGCACACGCCGTGTCGGAGGCTGGAGATGTAGCTGCGGCCAATGGGATTAACATCGCGCTCGATCAGCAGTTGATCGCAGATATCAGGGAATTGATCGTGGCGATTGAGGCAGTACGCGAAGTCTGCGGGCCTGACGAAGCCGGCTGCGGCGAAGTAAGCCGCTTCAGGCGTGCAACAGCAAGGGCAGCGGAAGCATTAGGGCGACCGCCGCCCTTCTGGATCGATTTTGATTTTGCCCCTCCGCGGCTGACTCGTCCTGACGGAGAGCGCCAGCGCTGGGCTATGAATTTCGCCGCTTCGCGGGCTTGATTTCCCTTGGGTCCCGTGGGACGACTGGCTTGTTCCCAGGCGCTACTGCTTGCCCCGGGACGACCGCGTCCCTTAGAAGCGAAGGCCTTCAGCAGTTCTCAGATATCCGTCCTACCCGACGTCTTCGCTCCAACCTTCCAACGTCTTTTTCACCAGCGCCATGAACTGATCCGCGACCGCGCCGTCGATGAGGCGGTGATCGTAGCCGAGGGTCAAGTGCACGACCGATCGGATGGCGATTGCGTCGTTGCCGTCCTTGTCGGTGATCACCATGGGCTGCTTTGTGATTCCACCCACGCCCATGATGGCGGAGTTTGGCTGGTTGATGATGGGCAACCCGAACACGGCGCCGAACTGGCCGGGGTTCGTGATGGTGAAAGTGGAGCCTTCCACATCGGTGGGCATGAGTTTCTTGGTGCGGGCTCGCTCTCCGAGGTCGGTGATGCCACGTTGCAGCCCGAGGAAGTTCAGTTCATCGGCATTCTTCAAGACCGGGACGATCAGTCCCCAATCGAGCGCCACGGCGATGCCGGCGTTCACATGCCGGTGATAGCGGATGCTGTCGCCATCGAGCGACGCGTTCACGATCGGATACTGTTGCAGGGCAATGATCGCCGCGCGGACGAAGAACGGCATGAAGGTCAGGCGAGCACCGTTGCGCTGCTCGAAACTGTTTTTCAGCTTGTTGCGGAGATTGACGATGCGGGTCAGGTCGACTTCGAACATGCAATGAACGTGAGCGCTGGTGCGACGCGACTCGATCATGCGCTGAGCGATGATCTTGCGCATCTGGCTCATCGGCACCACGTCGCCGGGAATCGCCGCGGGGGCAGTAGCCGGTGCGGGGCGCGATGTCGCAGCGGAAGGAGCCGACGGCGGAGCAGTCGGGGCCTGCGCTGCGGGACCCTTCTCGATGAAGGCCATGATGTCCTGCTTGGTGATGCGGCCGCCGAGGCCGGTTCCGGTGACCTGGCCGAGATCGACATTGTTCTCACGCGCAATTTTGCGGACCAGCGGCGAGGATCGGACGTCTTCGTCATGCGTCTCAGAGTCGCCGGCGCTCGGGCGGGCGGGCGTTTCTTGTTTGGCGGATGGCGTGGCTTCCTTTTGCTGAGGCGCGGGTGAAGAAGGAGCGGGAGCGGCCGGCGCTGCCTTTTTTGCCGGCGCTGCGGCTGACTCGCCATCGACAGCAATCGTGCCAACGATGGTGTTCACCTGTACGGTATTGCCTTCGGTCACCATGATTTCCTGGAGAACGCCGGAGGCAGGGGCAGGGATTTCAGCATCCACTTTGTCGGTAGAAATCTCGAACAACGGTTCATCGCGCTGTACCTTGTCGCCGGGCTTCTTCAGCCACTTGGTGATGGTTCCTTCAAAGATGGATTCGCCCATTTGGGGCATGATGACGTCAGTCGGCATAAGTTCCTTCCACGCGACCCACAAGAATGAATTTCGGGTCAGGCACAAATCCCCATTATATAGGCGGAGACACGAGAGCAGGATGTCCAGGGCTGTCCATATGCGCTGCGCAACGAACGAAATTTTCCGCCACCAGGGCGATCAGTGACTGTCGTGGTCGGCGTGACCCTCGTGCTCATCGCCTTCGCCCGCCGGGGGAGCCACACCAAACGCGTTCTTCCAGTAATCCTGGGCTGGACCGGGCAGCTTTTCCATGTGCGACAAGAAAATGGTGACCTTCCAGAGATCCTGATCACTCAGCACCTTGTCCCACGCCGGCATGCCCGTGTAACGGATCCCGTTGCGGATCACGTAGTAGTTGTGCCAGTCTGGGTCATCGGGCGGATGCTGAACGAGTTGCGGCACCGGTGGATAGAACGAGCCAGCCTGAACGGACGGCTTCTTGTCGAGTCCGCCGTGGCAGAGGGCGCAGTTCATAGTGTAGATCTTCATACCGTCGATGAGATTTTCGGCGGAAGGCAGCACGGGACTGCTGATACGAGCGGCGTGCTTGTCGGTTGAAGCGTCCACGGCGCTCATGGCCAGGTGCGTTTCAAATCTCGGGGGCGGCACGTTTGCGGTGGTGGGAATGAACCCGAGCAGGGCTGCCCCCAGGCCGCCCAGTATCAGAACCGCCAGGGTGACGACCACACCAAGAATAAAGTTGCGCATCCGACCTCCCGCTTTCGTTCTATAAGAACCTTGTCATAAGGATTTCGCGAGCACTACGCGCCACGGTAAGAAAAAGCGCAGAAACGATCCGCAGACTTTCTATGATAAATGAGCCAGGGCCTGGAAACGAGCCGGATCCTGTATTTTTGCCGCAAAATCCTAGTATGCCAGTAGCTTCCGGGCCTCGCGAACGACGCTGCTGACCTGCGGCAGGAAATATTCTTCCTGCGGAGGCGAAAACGGGACTGGCGTGTCGAGCGCGGTCAGGCGGACGATGGGGCCATCGAGATCGTCGAAAGCCTCCTCGTTGATGATGGCGCTGATCTCACCGGCGATGCCGCCCGTGCGCACGTCTTCATGCACGATCAAGACCTTGTTAGTGCGGCGAACGGTCTCCGCGATCGCTTCCCCGTCCAGCGGGGAAAGCGTGCGCAGATCGAGGATTTCAAGTTCAATGCCTTCTTTGCTAAGCAGGTCGGCGGCTTCCAGCGCAATATGCACCATGGCGGCATAAGTGATGATGCTCAAATCACGACCGGATCGCGCGAGGCGAGCCTTGCCCAGGGGCACGATGTAGTCGTCCGCCGGTATATCCTCTTTAATACGCCGGTAGAGATATTTGTGCTCGAAGAAAATAACCGGGTTGTTGTCGCGAATCGACGCCTTGATGAGGCCCTTGGCATCATAGGCCGTGGCCGGGCAGACCACCTTCAGGCCCGGTGTGTGCACGAAGTACATCTCGGGATTCTGTGAGTGGAACGGCCCGCCGTGCACGTTGCCTCCACTGGGGCCGCGGATGACGATGGGGGCGGGTGCGCCCCAGCGGTAGTGGGCCTTGGCCACCATGTTCGTGATCTGGTTAAAAGCGCAGCCGATGAAGTCCATAAACTGGAACTCGGCTACTGGACGCATGCCCGTGAGCGCCGCCCCAAAAGCAGCGCCTACGATGGCCGATTCGGCAATGGGCGTGTCGATCACACGCTCGGGGCCGAAGCGGTTGATGAAGCCGTCGGTGACCTTGAAGGCACCTCCGTAGATCCCGATGTCTTCGCCGATGCAGAAGACGGCTGGATCGCGCTCCATTTCTTCCCAGATTCCCTGGCGGATGGCTTCGAGATAAGTGAGGGTGGGCATGGCTGGCTTCTGGCTGTTGGCTCCTAGCTTCTGGCGATCACGTCAGATGCACCGCACCTCTACTGCTGGTGGGCGATGATTTCCGCGCCGTGACTTTCGGCACCGCATACTTTGGCTTGATCTCGTGGCACGAGGGATCGCAATACGGCCGGCCTATTGCGCTCTCTGCTTCCGGCATTGGCGATGCTACCGCAAAATTTCTGTCGGCCTCGAGCTGAGCATCTACTTCGGAGATCAGCTTCTCATTGTCCGATCGGGTCAGCCACTTTTTGACATTCACAAGATAGTGTTCAAACCGCGCGATCGGATCGCGCTTCTTCCAATATTCAAACAGGGGTTTGGGGACGTACTCGGCGGCGTCATGAATCGCGTGCCCCTTCATGCGCATCATCTTTGCCTCGATGAGCGTGGGACCTTCGCCACGGCGGGCGCGTTCGCAGGCCTCATGGGCTGCGTCATAGACCTGGCAGGGGTCGGTGCCGTCAACGATCACGCCCGGAATGCCGTAGGCGATCGCTCGCTCGGCCAGATCTTCGACGCGGAATTGCATGTCGGCGGGGGTGGAGTATCCCCAGAGATTGTTCTCAACGAAAAGCACGAGCCCAAGATTCTGCACGGCGGCAAAATTCAGGCCCTCGTAGGTCACGCCCGTCGACTGGCCGCCGTCCCCGATGTAGGTCATCACCGCGATGTTCCTGCCCTGCATGCGCGCGCCCAAGGCCACGCCCGCCAGCACCGGAATCAAGTCACCGAGTGTAGAGATGGGGGAGACGACGTTGCGTTGTGCGATATCGCCGAAGTGAGAAGACGCATCGCGGCCCTGGGTCGGCGAGCCGGCCTTGGCCATGTACTGCATCATGATGTCGCGGGGCGAAAAGCCGCGCACCAGCAGGGATCCCTGGTTGCGGATCATCGGGCCCAGCCATTCGTCCGGCTTGAGCGCATAAGCTGACGCGCACGAGCATCCTTCCTGCCCCAGCCCGAAGTACACACCGCCGATTACCTTGCCCTGCTTGTAGAGGTTCTCGAGCGCCGCTTCCATCTTGCGGTTGAGCAGCATCCAGCGGTAGATCTCGATCGATTGCTGCTTGCTGAGATATTTCGATTCTCGGATGGGCGGCACCGCGCCGTTCAGTGAGCCCGAAACTTCGTAGCGCACGGTGTCTCCGTCGCGTACCTGGCGAAGTTCGAAGCGAGGCTTTTCGAGTCGATAGTCGAGAATCGTGTATGTACGCTGTGACGTCAGCGATCGTGATGGTGGGCTCGATACTTGGTTGTTCGAACCAGATCGCGAGGCTTTCTGCTTCTTTTTCATGAAACTTCAGGAATGCGGCAGCTTGTAGGTCATCTCGGTACAAACGTCTTCAAAATCTTAAACCACAGAGGGCACGGTGAAACACGGAGGAAGAATCTATGCTTGCTCTGTGAAGCTCTGTGCCCTCGATGGTAAGAAGCTCTTCAACCTAATCGTCAGGCCCAATGAATATCATCCTCATTGTGGATTCTGCGCAATTCCTCGGGTGGCCGGGCCGGAACGCCGACTTTCTCGTCGAGTAGTGCGTCCAGCGATTCGAGCCACAACACCTGGCTACTGAAGGCGCTGCCGAAGTTACGCGCCGCCGAATGGGCAACGTCCTGAAGGCTCACCGCCCGGCCCAATTCCTTCTGCATCGACGTTACCGGCTTGTTCGTAATGCCACAAGGGATGATCAGGTTAAAGAAGCTGAGATCGGTGTTCACATTTAGCGCGAAGCCGTGCGATGTTACTCCGCGCGAGATGTGCACGCCGATGGCGGCAATCTTGCCTTGAGCTTCTTTATTATTTTGTTCAGCCGCTTCGCCTGGACGGGCGGGGACGCCCGTCGCTCCACCGGCAACGCTTGGTTCGTCAGTGGCCCAGACTCCCGTGAGGCCCGGCACACGCTCTGCTGGAATCTGAAAGTCGGCGCAAGTCCGGATGAGGACCTCCTCCAGACGGCGCACGTATTCGATCACGCCCAGCGTCTTCCGCTTACCGTCGGCTCCGGGGAATCCCCGAAGATCGAAAATCGGGTAGCCCACCAGCTGCCCCGGCCCGTGAAACGTGACGTCCCCGCCGCGATCGCAATCGAAAACTTCGACGCTACGGCGCGACAGCTCCTCGCTTGGCGCAATTACATTGGCCGCCTTTGCATTGCGCCCTAGCGTGATGACCGGTGTGTGCTCCAGAAGAAGCAGCACGTCACCGATTCGCCCGTCCTTGCGCAGGTCGACGAGCTTGTGCTGCAGGCGGAGACCGGTGGCGTAGTCGAGGGTGCCGAGTTGGAGAACGGAGATCATCTAGTATTTGGCAATCGGATAATTTGGCAATTTGAAATTCCGTGCGCGGCTTTCAAGTTACCAATTACCCAATTGCAGATCTTCCTCAGGCGTTGATCGCCATCCCATACACACTATTGGATGCATCCAGCATGGCCTCCGCCAACGTGGGATGCGCATGGATCGTCCACATCAGGTCCTCGACGGTTGCCTCCAGTTCCATCGCGGCCACGGCTTCAGAGATTAACTCGGTTGCCTGCGGCCCGATGATGTGCACCCCCAGGATCTCGCCGTACTTCGCGTCCGAGATGATCTTGATGAAGCCCTCATGCTGTCCCACGATCGACGCCCGCGAATTTGCGGTGAAGGGGAATTTGCCGACCTTCACGGTGTAGCCCATTTCCTTGGCTTTCGCTTCGGTCAGCCCTACACTGCCAATCTCCGGATGGCAGTAGGTCGCATTTGGAATCTTGCGCGGATCGATCGGCTTGCCTTCCTTGTTAGCGATCTTTGTAACGGCAACGATCCCTTCCATAGCGCCCACATGCGCGAGTTGCGGCGTGCCCAGCACGATGTCGCCGATCGCATACACGCCCGGCTCTTCCGTCTCCAGCCATTCGCTGACCTTGATGAAGCCGCGATCGGGCTTGATCTTCGTCTTCTCCAGGCCGACATTTTCCGTGCGCGGTTTGCGGCCCACGGCGATCAGGATCTTTTCCGCCTCAACTTTCTGTTGTTTGCCGTCGACGCTGAACGTCACGGCCACGCCCGTTTTTGTCTTTTCGACCTTCTCGACTTTCGCGCCTGTATGGAAGTTGATGCCCCGTTTGCGGTACACCCGCGCCAGTTCTTTCGAGATCTCTTCATCTTCCACCGGCACCAAGCGCGGCAGCATCTCGAGAATCGTTACTTCTGCATCGAACGAGCGGTAGATCGATGCGAACTCCACGCCCACCGCACCGGCGCCCACCACCACCAAAGATTTCGGAATATCCTTGAGGTTCAGAATTTCAATGTTGGTCAGCACACGATCATCCGCATCCAGTCCAGGGATCATGCGGGCTTCCGACCCGGTCGCCAGAATCACGTTTTTTGCCTTTACCTGCGACGTTTTGCCCTCCGCACCCTTTACCTCCACAGTGAGCAGGCCATTCTGCCGCCCGCCGGTCAGCTTGCCGTAGCCCTTGATGGTCTCTACCTTATTCTTCTTCATGAGGAACTCGAGACCCTTGGCATGCTTGGTGACAATTTTCCCTTTGCGATCCTGCACCGCGGCCCAGTTTAGTTTGCGTGCATCCACGCCCTCAATTCCAAACTCTTTCGCTTCTTTCAAGTGGTCCCACAGTTCCGCGTTGAAGAGCAATGCCTTCGTCGGGATGCACCCCACATGCAGGCACGTCCCGCCCAGCCCCGAGTCTTTTTCGATCAGCGCGGTTTTTAACCCATACTGTCCGGCGCGAATGGCCGCCGTGTATCCCGCCGGACCGCTCCCGATAATTGCAATGTCATAAATAGTTTCCGCCAAAAGAGTGCTCCCTTACAGGTAAGAATAACGACATAGACCCAAATAGCTGATTCTACGACAGGGAAAAAAGATTCGCGAACGGGACACGTGGCGAAGGAGTTGAATCACCTCAGAGGCACAGAGACACAGAGAAAACGAGATAAAGACACTAGCATTTCTTGCGGACAAGAGCTTTAACGACGTCCATCTTCGATTGATTGCGCTTTGCTTTTCTCTGTGCCGCTGTGACTCCGTGGTGAATGAGACGAGAGCCTGGCCTCAGCGTTATTCGGCCGGGAACGTTGTGTTTGCTTGGGAGGCGAGCGGGAACATGCCGAGCAAGCGAGAGGAAGAGAATCGTTACCCCAACAACCGAGCCGCATCCTTCGCGTAGTAGGTAAGAATAATGCTGGCCCCCGCACGCCGGATCGATACCAGAGATTCCATCATCACGCGCTCGCGGTCGATCCAATTGTTGCGTGCTGCGGCTTCGATCATCGCGTATTCGCCCGATACTTGGTATGCGGCCAGCGGAGCATCGAACCGCTCGCGTGCTGCAGAGATCACGTCGAGGTACGGCATGGCCGGCTTCACCATGATCATGTCCGCGCCTTCTTCGAGATCGAGTTCGATCTCGCGCATGGCCTCGCGGATGTTGGCGCCATCCATCTGATACGAACGGCGATCGCCAAACTGCGGCGTCGAATCGGCCGCCTCGCGGAACGGTCCGTAGAAGCCGGACGCAAACTTCGCCGCATACGAAAGGATGGGCGTGTTCGAAAGCCCTGCGGCATCGAGTCCCTGGCGAATCGTCCCAACCCGGCCGTCCATCATGTCGGAGGGCGCAATGATGTCGATACCCGCCCGGGCCAGCGAAACCGAGGTCTTCGCCAGCAACTCGAGAGTCGCGTCGTTCACGATCTCGTATTCCGTGGTCGCCGCCGGGGGCGCGGCCACGGCGGCCCCCAGGGATTGCGGAGCCGCTTTCACGATGCCGCAATGCCCATGCGACATGTATTCGCACAAGCAGACGTCGCCCATCAAAATCGCATCCGGAACTTCGCGCTTGATGGCGCGCGCCGCTTGCTGCACGATGCCATCCTCTGCCCAGGCGCCGGTCGCGACCTCATCTTTCTTCTCCGGCAAGCCGAACAGGATCACCGACAGCACTCCCAGCGAATGCGTTTCGCGCACTTCCTTCACGGCCTCGTCCACCGACAAATTGAAGACGCCCGGCATGGAGCGCACTTCCTTGCGCACTCCCGTTCCCGGGCACACAAAGAGCGGGTATACGAAGTTTTCCGGGCTGAGACGCGTCTCACGCACCATGGAGCGCAGCGGCTCGTTCTTACGCAGGCGGCGGAGGCGGGTGACGGGAAACGCCATACCTGCGATTCTAGCAAAGCGCCCGCTCGCTCTCGGCCAAAATCGGGGCCAGCCGGGCGAATCCCTAAAGTCACCCCTCTTTGTGACCGATGTCACAGACCCCCTGTGCACCGGCCTGGGTAGATTCGCCTGGCGGGGCAAAGCCTCTCATGGCGGGTTGTCTCGCCCTCCCGACGTTCGCATCAAGAATGGGGTACTTCGGTAATTGAGGTATTCCCCGCTGTAATCTTCGGGGAGAGGCCCTGAACTCATACACTAAGGGGACGCATGCCTGTTTCTCGCAAGCTCGGCCTGACCGGGATCGCGGCGCTTACGCTGGCCGTGATAACGTCGGAGTTGTTTCTGCCGCGCGGCCCAGTCCTCACCGGATTCGGTGATGTGCTCGCGCTCATCATGCTGGGCGCGGCTTCGGGGGCGTTCTTATGGAATGCCATCATCCAGCCCCGGGTGCGTATGTTCTGGTCCCTGCTCAGTGTCGGGTCCGCCATGTGGACCTTCAACATGGGCATCTGGTCGTATTACGAAATTATCCTGCATCGGGAACTTCCCGAACCCTGTATCGGCGACGTTATCCTTTTTACTCACGTCATCCCCGTGATGGCCGCAGTGGCTCTGCTCCCTCATCGTCCCAAGGGGGACCGTAAGACTTCACTCGACGCCATCAACTTTCTGATGGTACTGATCTGGTGGGTCTTCCTGTATGCCTTTATCGTCTTCCCCGACCAGTATGTGAAGCTGAACGTATCGGTCTACAGCCGCAACTACGACTTGCTGTACTTGCTTGAAAACCTGGTGCTGGTGTTTGTGCTCGGCATGGCCGCAACCTCCACCCGAGGTAGCTGGCGAAGGGTGTATTGGAATTTGTTCGTGGCCAGCGCCCTCTACACGCTCGGCTCGGAGACCATCAACGCGGCAATCGCGCGCAACCAGTATTACAGCGGCAGCATTTACGATCTGCTGCTCCTGATTTCCGCCGGCTGGATGGTCTGGGCAGCGGCTTCGGCCCGGCATGACCACCTGGATGTCGAGGTCCACGAAGATTCCCCGGCACGCTGGGTGAACCTGGCTCCGCGCCTGGCGATGATCGCCATTTTGTCGTTGCCCCTTCTCGGCCTGTGGACCCTGCTCGCCAAAAACACGCCGCTGGAATTGCGCAATTTCCGTCTGCTGTCCACCATGGCTGCAATTCTCGTGCTCGGCGGCTTTGTGTTCCTGAAGCAAATCCTCCTTGACCGGCAGCTGATTCGATTGCTCGATGAATCGCGGCAGAGCTACGAAAACCTGCAACGGCTGCAGAACCATCTGGTGCAGAAAGAAAAGCTCGCGTCGCTGGGGCAGTTGGTGGCGGGGGCGGCTCATGAAATCAACAATCCTCTGGCCGCGATTCTTGGCTACTCGGAACTGCTGGCCGCGCACTCGTCGCTGCAAGGGGACCAGGCGTCCATGGCGCAGAAAATCGGGCAACAGGCTCGCCGCACGCGCGACCTGGTGGCCGACCTGCTCAGCTTCTCACAACAAAGCCCAGCCGAAAAACTTCTGACCGATGTGGGCGGGCTGCTGCAGCGCGCGCTGCAGATGCACGACGTGCAGATTCGCGGCAAGAATATCCGCGTGGAGTCGATTATCGAGCCCGGCCTGCCGCGCATCTGGGGAAACAGCAACCAGCTTCTGCAAACTTTCCTGCATCTCACCGAAAACGCTATCGACGCGTTGAACGAGGTAGGCGGCGGCGCCTTGCTGGTCACAGCCCGCCACATTGAGAACGAAGTGGTCGTCGAGTTTTCGGATTCGGGCGCAGGCATGGCCGATCCGGGACGGGTTTTCGATCCTTTCTATACCACCAAGCCAGTCGGCAAGGGCACAGGCCTCGGATTGAGCGCATCCTACGGTGTAATGCAGGATCACCACGGGCACATCGCTTGCCGCAACAAGCCTGATGGGGGCGCCGTCTTCACGCTGCGTTTCCCGGCAGTCGGCCAGACCGCCGCCGCCGTCGAAGCCGGGCGTTAATTCCTCAGCCGTCGAAAGTAATCTCCTTCCTGTACCATATTTTTGATGCTGCTCACCCACACCAGTGCGCGCGTACTCGAGTTCGAATCGCTTCGCGACTTGTTGCGCGGATACGCGTCTTCGCCGCTGGGTGCCGGGCGAATCGCGACTCTGGCTCCATCGCAAGATCGCGCCTGGATCGAGCAGCAGCATCAACTCACCACCGAAATCCGCGAATTTCGCCGGGTTGGCGGTGGCTTCGAGTTCGCCGGTTTACTCGACATTTCGAAGCTCATCGAAAAAGCCCGCATCTCGGGCGCAGTCCTCGAAACCACCGAAATTCGCGACGTCATCCTCGACGTGGATCGCGCTGCCGCCTGGCGCGAGATCGTACTGAATCCGCCCGCCGCCATGAAGGAATGGAGCGTCGTGCCGGCCGTATCCGCGGCCATCGTCGATGTCACCGAGTTCCTGCGCTCCTTCC
>Ga0307469_10000406_pt1 | contig 15958 bp, 14 predicted proteins | sample atmos_gasesAM2C__FD_203084 | JGI IMG/M metagenome (GOLD analysis project Ga0307469, IMG submission 203084) | Hardwood forest soil microbial communities from Morgan-Monroe State Forest, Indiana, United States - atmos_gasesAM2C_515 | ecosystem: Environmental > Terrestrial > Soil > Temperate...
CCGCCGATCTTTCCGCGCGCGAAGAGCTCGACGGCCGGGGCTGCTGGCTCACACCGGGGCTCGTAGATTGCCATACGCACCTCGTCTACGCCGGGAATCGGGCGGACGAGTTCGAGCAGAGGGTCGGCGGCGCGAGCTACGAAGACATCGCGCGCGCCGGCGGAGGCATCATGGCGACGGTGCGCGCCACCCGGGCGGCCTCGGAAGAAGAGCTGGTCGCTGCGAGCACGTCCCGATTGCGGCGGCTTATTGACGAGGGCGTTACCACGATCGAGATCAAATCGGGATACGGCCTCGAAACGGCAAGCGAGTTGAAGCTTCTGCGCGCGTCGCGACGTCTGGGAGAGATCGGTCGCATCGACGTGCGTACCACGCTCCTTGCCGCGCATGCTCTCCCGCCCGAGTACGAACGTCGCGCGGACGATTATGTCGCGTTGGTGTGCGACGAGATGATTCCGGCTGCGGCGCGGGCGCAGCTCGCCGACGCCGTCGACGTCTTCTGCGAGCGCATCGGTTTTTCGCCGGCGCAGACGCGGCGCGTATTCGAGGCGGCGCGCGCACACGGCTTGAGAGTCAAGCTGCATGCGGACCAGCTTTCCGACTCCGGCGGCGCCGCGCTCGCCGCGGAGTTCGCGGCGCTTTCCGCCGACCATCTCGAATGCACGAGCGATGCCGGCGTGAAGGCGATGGCGCGGGCGGGGACGGTTGCGGTATTGCTTCCGGGAGCTTTCTACAGCCTGCGGGAGACGAGACTGCCGCCGGTCGACGCGTTGCGCACGCACGAAGTGCCGATGGCGATCGCGACCGACTGCAATCCCGGAACCTCGCCGGTGACTTCGCTGCTGCTGATGCTCAACATGGCGTGTACGCTGTTTCGCATGACGCCGGAGGAAGCGCTCGCCGGCGCGACGCGCGCCGCCGCGCGCTCGCTCGGGCTTGCCGATCGAGGCGTGCTGGCGCCGGGCCTGCGCGCGGATCTGACTCTGTGGGACATCGGCAGTCCGGCCGAGCTGGCCTATGCAGTCGGCGCCAATCCCTGCATGGGGATCGTGCGCGACGGCGACGTCGCGCGGTGGGAGAATTGAGCCGGCGACAGATGGAACGTTTCTACATCGCGATCAACCGCTTCGACGCCTACCTGCTGCTGCACCGGCTTCAGCACGCGGGCATCGCCGCACACGTGTTCAACGAGCACGTGCAGAGCATTGCGGGCGAAGTGCCGCCGGATGTGGTGCAGCCACAGGTTTGGCTCGAGAACAGCAGTGATCGGCCGCGCGCGGAGCGGGAGCTGGCGGCGATGCAGAGCGAACGCGCGCAGACGGGCAGCATCCGTTGCCGGGATTGCGGCGAGGAGAATCCGGCGAACTTCGAGCTGTGCTGGAAGTGCGGTCGCAGTCTGTGATGGATGCTCGCGCGATTCTTCGGAGCGGCCGGCGAGCGCGTCAATCGTTCTCTTCGTCCAGGAGCGCCCGGCCGCGGCTCTGCGCCTCGGCGGTGGGCTCCGACTTCGGCGTCATCTTCGAGCGCCGCTGCAGGACCATCCACCACACCGCCGCGCCGCCGATCAGGAGCGTAAACGGGCCGAACCACAGCAGCCAGGTCAGCGGCTTCACCGGAGGATCGTAGAGCACGAAATCGCCGTAGCGCGCGACCAGGTAGCTCCTGATTTCATCATCGCTCTTGCCGGCCACCGCGAGCGCGCGCACTTCCCGCCGGAGATCGTCGGCGAGGTCGGCGTTGGAATCGGCAAGCGTCTGGTTCTGGCAAACGAGGCAGCGAAGCTCCGTTTCGAGCTTCTTCAATCGCGCGTCGAGTTGAGCGCCGGTCTGCGCCGGCGGATCCATCTTGCCAGCGAGCGCAAGCGCAGCGATCAGCGCAAGCGCTACCGCGGCGAACAGCCTCGTCATCGCTGCAGCTCGCGCACGAGCGGCAGAATCTTCTCCTGTAACGCTTCCGGTGTGATCGGTCCGATCTGCTTGTAGCGGATCACGCCGGACTTGTCGATCAGGAAGCTCTCCGGTACGCCGTATACGCCATAGTCGATGCCGACGCGTCCGTCGCGGTCGACGATCGACGCGGTGTAGGGATCGCCGTTCTTCGTGAGCCAGCCGCGGCCCGCCTCGGGGTCGTCCTTGTAGTCGAGCCCGTACACGGGAACGATGTTCGACTTGGCAAGCTCGACGAGGAGCGGATGCTCGACGCGGCAGGAGACGCACCACGAGGCCCAGACGTTGAGGAGCCACACCTTGCCCTTGAGGTCGGCGTTCGACAGCGTCTCCCCCGGCGCGTGCAGCTTCGCGAGCCGGAATGCGGGAGCCGGCTTGCCGATGAGCGGGGAGGGCACCTCGCGCGGGTCCCGCCCGAGGCCGACCCAGAGAAAGGCCAGCAGGATGATGAACAACGCGAGCGGAATCGACCAGCGAAACGTCTTCATCGCGCGGCTATTCGGCGGCGGCCACCGTCGCAGCCGGCTCGGCAGCCACCGCGACCTTGCGTTTCGTGACGAGGCGGTAGCGGCGGTCCGACACGGCAAACAGTCCGCCGAGCGCCATGAGGAACGCGCCCATCCAGATCCAGTCGACGAAGGGTTTGATATAGATGCGCACGCCCCACGCTCCGGAGATGTCGTCATTGGAGAGCGGCTCGCCCAGCGATACGTAACGATCGCCGGTAAGCTCCGTGGCGATGGCGGCGATGGTCATGGTCTGGCCGGACGCATTGTAGATGCGTTTTTCGGGACGCAGCGTCTCGATGAGCCGGCCGTCCTTGCGTACCTCGACCGTGCCCGTCACCGCGCGATAGTTGGGGCCCGGCCCCGGCGTCACGCCGAGAAACTTGAACTCGTAGCCGCCGGCAGCGACGCTCTCGCCGATTGGCATGCGGACGTCCTGCTCCCTTTCATAACCTTTAACCAGCGTCACGCCGACGATGAAAACCGCCACACCGAGATGAGCGACGAGCATCCCATAATAGGAAGGCGAGTTCGCGGCGAGCTTCGCCATCAGGCCGCGTTGGTGCGAGCCTGCGAGACGCTGCCACAGGTTTGCCGCGCTGCTCGCGACGATCCACAGCGCGAGGAAGAGCCCAAGTGCAACGAGTGGCGTCCATCGCCCGAGCACGAACGGCAACGCGACTGCCGTGACCACGGCGACCGCCAGCGCCCATTTGAGACGAACGGCCAGCTCCGGCAGCGGCGCGCGGCTCCAGCGCGCGATCGGTCCGATGCCCATGAGAAAGACCGCCGGAGCGAGCAGCGGATAGAAGACGGCGTCGAAGTACGGCGGTCCAACGGAAATCTTGCCGAGGTTGAGCGCGTCGAGAAACAGCGGATAGAGCGTGCCGAGCAGCACGCTCGCCATCGCGACGATGAGCAGAATGTTGTTGGCGAGCAGCGCGGACTCGCGCGAGAACACGTCGAAGCCTCCGCCCAATCCGACCTTGCCGGCGCGCCAGGCGAAGAGCGCGAGCGAGCCGCCGACCACAATGGCGAGAAACGCGAGGATGAACACGCCGCGCGCGGGGTCGGTCGCGAACGCGTGCACCGAGGTGAGCACGCCGGAACGTACGAGGAAGGTACCGAGCAGCGACAGCGAGAAGGCGAGGATCGCAAGCAGCACGGTCCAGCTCTTGAACGCTCCGCGTTTTTCCGTGACCGCGAGCGAATGGATGAGCGCGGTCCCGGTGAGCCATGGCATGAACGATGCGTTCTCCACCGGATCCCAGAACCACCACCCGCCCCAGCCCAGCGTGTAGTACGCCCAGCCGCTGCCGAGCGCGATGCCGATGGTGAGGAACGCCCACGCGACCGTCGTCCACGGCCGCGACCAGCGCGCCCAGGTCGCGTCGAGCCGGCCGCCGATGAGCGCGGCGATCGCGAACGAGAACGCGACCGAGAAGCCGACGTAACCCATGTACAGCATCGGCGGATGGATCACCATGCCCGGATCCTGCAGCAGCGGGTTGAGGTCGCGTCCCTCGGGCGCCGGCGGGATCAGTCGATCGAACGGATTGGAAGTAAAGAGCAGGAATGCCAGGAATCCGACGCTGACGAGTCCCATCACGGAGATCACGCGGGCGAGGAGCGCTTGCGGCAGGTTGCGGGAAAAGAACGTCACCGCGAACGTCCAGCCCGTGAGCATCAGCACCCATAGCAGCAGCGACCCTTCGTGCGAGCCCCAGGTTGCCGCGATGCGATAGTGCAGCGGCAGCTCGGAATTGGAATTGGCGGCGACGTTCTGCACCGAGAAATCGTTGCCCACGAAGGACGCCGCGAGACAGACGAATGCGACCGCGACGAGAATGAACTGCGCGCGCGCGGCCGGGCGAGCGAGCCCCATCAGCCGCGGCTTGTCCAGCGCTGCGCCCGCCATTGGCAACGTGCCCTGCGCGATCGCGACCAGCAGCGCCAGGATGAGCGCGAAATGACCCAGCTCCGGAATCATGATCCGCCTTTCGTCGTCACCAGGCTCTTCATTGTCATGCCGTCGTGCGCCTTCTTCACCGCATCCGCGGCCTCCGGCGGCATGTAGTTCTCGTCGTGCTTGGCCAGCACCTCGCTCGCGTGGAACACGCCGTCGGCACCGAGCGTACCCTGCGCGACCACGCCCTTGCCTTCCTTGAAGAGATCGGGCAGCAGGCCGGTAAAGGTCACCGGGATCGTCTGCGCCGTATCGGTGACACGGAAGCGGACCGTCAGGGAATTCGGCTCGCGCGCGAGGCTTCCCGCCTCGACCAGCCCGCCCACGCGGAAGGGGTGGCCCTGCGGCGCTTCCTTCGCGGCGATCTGCGTAGGCGTGTAGAAGAACACGAGGTTGGAGCGAAATGCGTTCAATACGAGCGCCGCGGCGACGCCGAGCACGGCGAGCCCCGCGAAAATCCAGCCGAGTCGTCGGTAGCGCGGTTTGAGTTTCGCCATTACTCGTCTGCTCCGGCGTCCGCCATGCGCCGCGCGTTCCTGAGCCGGGCGCGCACGGCTGCGATCTCGATGACGATGAGCGCGGCGGTCACGAGGTACGCGCCCCAGACATAGAAGCCGTAACCGCCCATTGCGAAGAAGTCCGTGAGACTCATTGCACCGCTCCCGCGAGCTCGCCCGCCCAGCCGCTCTTTCCCTCGCGCTCGAGAATGATGGCGCGCACGCGCACCAGGGTAATGGCAATCGCGTAGAACCACGTTGCAAATGTCATGATGAGCATGGCGCTCAACATGATGGCGGCCATCTTCGGCGCCGCGGTCAGGCTTACCGTCGCGCCCTGGTGCAGCGTGTTCCACCATTTCACCGAGAAATAGATGATTGGTATGTTGACCACGCCGACCAGCACGAGCACCGCGCCCGCACGATCCGCCCGCCGCGCGTCGGCGATCGCGCCCCTCAGCGCGAGGTAGCCGAAATAAAGGAAGAGCAGGATCAGCTCGGAGGTCATGCGCGCGTCCCATGCCCAGTACGTGCCCCACGCGGGCCGGCCCCACAGCGATCCCGTCCACAGCGCGATGAATGTGAATAGTGCCCCGGTCGGCGCGAGCGCCTGCGCCATCATGCCCGACAGTCGTGCGTTGAAGGAGAGCGCGATCGCCGACCAGAACGCCATGACCACGTAGATGAACATCGACATCCAGGCCGCGGGCACGTGGATGAAGATGATGCGGTACGCATCGCCCTGCTGCGCGTCGGTCGGGGCGACGACGAGACCGAGGTAGAGTCCCGCCGCGGCGAGAAGTGCCGCCGGCACTGCGAACCACGGCACGAGCTTGCCGGCAAGCGGGAAGAACGACGCCGGCGACGCGTATTTGAACCAGCGTAGGGAGCCCGTGCTCATACTCAGTCCAATGCGATGCGCACCGCAGCAGCGCAGGCGAGCGGCGCACCGACGACGGCGGCGAGCAGCGCGGCGGCAAGAATCGACAGCTCGCCGCCTGAAGCGAGCCCGGCGCGCAGCGCCTCGACGGCTCCGGCGCCGAAGATCAGGATCGGCACGTACAGCGGCAGGATCAGCAGCGCGAGCAGCGCTCCCCCCGTTCGCACGCCGAGCGTGAGCGCCGCCCCGATCGCTCCCAGCAGCGAGAGCGTCGGCGTGCCCAACAGCAAGCCGACGGCGAGGATCGTCGTCTCCTCGCCGCCAAGCCCGAATTGCATGGCGAGCAGCGGCGAGAGCGCGACCAGCGGCGCTCCCGTCGCGAGCCAGTGCGCGAGGATCTTGCCGGCGATGAGGGCAGGCAGCGGATATGGAGCGAGCGCGATCTGCTCGAGCGTTCCGTCGGCGAAGTCGGCGGCGAAGAGACGCGGCAGCGCGAGCAGCGACGCCAGCAGCGCCGCGACCCAGAGCACGCCCGGTCCCAGCGTTCGCAGGATTCCCGGCTCGGGTCCGACGCCGAGCGGAAAAAGCGAGACCACGATCACATAGAACAGAAGCTGAACACCAAGCTCCGCCTTCGAGCGCAACGCGAGCTTCAAGTCGCGCGCGAGCGCCCAAGCGACGCCGCTCCAGGCGCTGTCGTCGGCAAGGGAGGCTTGCAGTGTCGCTTCGTTCATTGCAGGCGCAGGGAGTGGCTTGTGCCGGCCGTGGGCTCGAACGCGTGGTGCGTGGCGATCAGCGCCATGCCGCCTCGCCCGAGATGCTCTCCAACCGTGGCGCGCAGCGTGTCGATGCCGGCGGTGTCGAGCGCGGTCAGCGGTTCGTCGAGCACCCATAGCGGACGCGATACCAGGCGCAGGCGCGCCAGGCCGATCCGGCGCCGCTGACCCTGCGAAAGGACGCGCGCCGGCAGGCTTCGCTGGCGCGCGAGCGACCACGTGGCGAGCGCGTCGGCGAGTGCCGGCGCTTCGGCGCTCGCGCCGTGCAACCCGACGAGCGAAGCGAGATTCTCCTCCGCCGAGAGCTCTTCTTTGAGCGCGGGCGCGTGGCCGATGAAGAGCACCGCGGCCCGCATCGCGGGAGCGAACGGCTCAATCTCGCTGCCGTCCCAGGTCAGTTTGCCGCGGAGCGCGTGCGTGAGGGCCGCGACGATGCGCAGCAGCGTGGTCTTGCCGCTGCCGTTCGGGCCGCTAACGAACAACGCCGCGCCCGGGCGCAGTGCGAAGTCCAGCCCCTGGAACAAGAGCGCGTCGCCGCGCTGCGCGGCGAGGTCCTGCGCGACCAGCATTGAGCGAGCCTCGGAGGGAAGAAAACAGAAAATTATAGCCGACCGCGGCACCCCGTCCTTGACCGGACGCAAAGGGTCCTTACGGAACGACCTGGTCGATGACGATCTTCACGTCTGCGGCGCCCGGCTTCACCGTCGTACTCTTGCCGGAAAGGTCGCCGGACTGCGGGAGCGCGTTGCCGCTCTTCGACACCCGCGCCTCGACCACGACCGCCTGAGCCGCGGAGAGTCTGGCGCCCGGCGCCATGCCCATGCTGTCGTCGAGCGTGAAATTCTTCGGCAGCTCGCGCGCGGGCACACGCAGCACCGCGAGCGGCACGCGCGGACCCTCGACCGCTCGCGCGAAGATGAACACCGTGTCGCTCAACGCAACCTTGGAAGCGAGTGCCGGGGCGATGTCGACGCGGCCGGCGATCGTCGCGCCCGAGATGGACTTCGCCGCGGGCGCGCTCGCTTGCGGAGCGGCCGGACGCTCGCTGCGCGCGGCGAGCTTGCCGCCGGCACCCCCCTTGCCCTCGCGCTGCGCGGCCTCGATCTCGGCGATGATCGAACCGACCTGGCGCGCATCGTCCGAGTTGTCGGGAAACTGGGCCTGCAGTCGCCGCCAATATCCCAGCGCGGCATCGAAGTCGCGCGCGTCGAGCGCCGCTGTCGCGGCCAGCGCGAGCGCCTTCGGGTTCTTGGGATCGACCGATAGCGCACGTTGGACGAGCTCGCTGGGCTTGCCCGCGAGCGAGCGTCCCTGCGCCATGGCCAGCGTGTCCGCGTAATCGGCGAGCAGGGCAGCGTTGTCGGGCATGAGCGCGGCAGCGTGCGCATAGGCGTCGGCCGAGTCCGAGTAACGCCCCATCGCTGCATATGAGCGTCCCAGCAGCGTCCAGCCCTCGGCATCGTCGGGACGCGATTTCATCTTCTGCGCGAGCGACTCGACCATCGCGGCGAGCTGCGGGTCGGACGTTGAGTGCTGCGAGGTCGTGCTGTTCCCCGCGGTAGCGAAGGTCATGGCGTCGGGATTCCCCAGCCACCGATACAGCCCGAGAGCGACGAGCGGAATCAGCACTAAGAGCGCAAACGCGATAGTCCACGCGCGGCGCGACGGGCGATGCGCGCTCGTTGCGGCTTTCGGGTCTCCGACCTCCTCACCGAGCCGGCGCGTCAGCTCGGCCAGCGCCGCGTCTCGCTCCGCATCGCTGATCACGCCGTCGGCCAGCTCGGCATCGAGCGCTCGTTTCTGATCGCGATAGACCGCGATGGCCGCAGCGTCGTCGTCGGGCGCGGCGGCCGGACGCCGGTGGCGCAGGAGCGGCGGCAGGAGAAACGCCAGCGTCCCGGCGAGAAGCAGGAGGGCGAGCAACCAGAAGAGGAAGATCAAGTGAGAAACACCGGCGGGCCGGTGGAGATGTCGTCGCGAGGCTGGCGATTATACCCGGGGCACTCTCACTGGTTCCAAAAAACCGCGCGCGGTCGCGAGTTGCGCGCGATAAGGCGCGCCTCGACTTCTGGCTGCATCCGGCGACGGCACCGCGCAAGAGCGATCTCATCGCCGCCGGAGAAGTTCCTCGATTACACTAATGCCGTCAAGGCGTAATGACCCCCCACCCCTTGCCCCGCGAGCGGGGGAGGGAGCCCTAAGAGAGGCAATCCCATGTCCGACGAGGATATCCGCCAGAGCTCGCTCGAATACCATCGCGCGCCGCCGGCCGGCAAGATCTCGATTCTTCCGACCAAGCAGCTCACCAACCAGCGCGATCTCGCCCTCGCGTACACGCCCGGAGTCGCCGCTGCCTGCGACGAGATCGTGCGCGATCCGGCACAGGCGCGCAATCTAACCGCGCGCGGGAATCTGGTCGGCGTAGTGACCAACGGCACCGCGGTCCTGGGACTAGGCGCGATCGGTCCGCTCGCCGGCAAGCCGGTGATGGAAGGCAAGGCGGTGCTGTTCAAGAAGTTCGCAGGACTGGATTGCTTCGACATCGAGGTCGACGAGCGCGACCCCGACAAGCTGGTCGAGATCATCTGTGCGCTCGAGCCCACCTTCGGTGGCATCAACCTCGAGGACATCAAGGCGCCCGAATGCTTCTACGTCGAGCGCAAATGCCGCGAGCGGATGAAGATACCGGTGTTTCACGACGATCAGCATGGCACGGCGATCATCGTCGGCGCTGCGGTACTGAACGGCCTACGCGTAGTCGGCAAGGAGTTCTCGAAGGTGAAGCTCGTCTGCTCGGGCGCGGGCGCTGCGGCGCTCGCCTGTCTCGATCTGCTCGTGAGCCTCGGCATCAAGCGCGAGAACGTCTGGGTGTCCGACATCGCGGGTGTCGTGTACGCCGGGCGCGAGGAGGAGATGGACGACAACAAGGCGCGCTATGCGCAGAAGACCGACGCGCGCAAGCTCGCGGAGATCATCTCTGGCGCCGACGTCTTCCTCGGCCTCTCCGCAGGGCGCGTGCTGAAACCGGAGATGGTGAAGAAGATGGCGGAGAAGCCGCTCATCCTCGCACTCGCGAACCCCGAGCCGGAGATCATGCCCGACGTGGCCAGGCAGGCGCGGCCCGATGCGGTTATCGCCACGGGTCGCTCGGACTTCCCGAACCAGGTCAACAACGTGCTGTGCTTTCCATTCATCTTCCGCGGCGCGCTCGACGTGGGCGCGACCGCGATCAACGAGGCGATGAAGCTCGCCGCCGTGCACGCGATCGCGGACCTCGCGATGGCGGAGCAGTCCGACATCGTCGCCGCGGCCTACGGCATCGAGGATGTGAAGTTCGGTCCGGAGTACCTGATCCCGAGGCCGTTCGATCCGCGGCTCATCGTCAACATCGCGCCGGCGGTGGCGAAAGCAGCGATGGAATCCGGCGTGGCGACGCGGCCGATCGAGGATTTCGACGCCTACCACCAGCGTCTGCTCCAGTTCGTGTATCACACCGGCCTCCTGATGAAACCGATCTTCCAGGCGGCGAAGATGGCGCCCAAACGGATCGTGTTCGCGGAGGGGGAGGACGAGCGCGTGCTGCGCGCGGTGCAGGTCGTGGTCGACGAGGGGCTCGCCAAGCCGATCCTCGTCGGCCGGCCAACTGTGATCGCGCAGCGCGTCGAGCGTTACGGGTTGCGTCTCAAGCGGGGGCGCGATTTCGAGTTGATCAATCCGGAGGACGATCCGCGCTACCGCGCCTACTGGAGCGAATACCACCGCCTGACCGAGCGCAAGGGCGTCACCGCGCAGCTCGCCAAGATCGAGATGCGGCGGCGCCTCACGCTGATCGGCGCCATGATGATTCACATGGGCGACGCCGACGGCATGCTCTGCGGCACCTATGGCTCCCACGAATCGCACCGCCGCTACGTCGAGCAGGTGCTGGGCTTGAGACCCGGAGCGAAGACGCTCGCCGCCATGAACGCGGTGATGCTGCCCGACCGTACCGTTTTCATCGCCGACACCTACGTGAACGCCGATCCGACCGCCGAGGAGCTCGCAGAGATCACGCTGCTCGCCGCCGAGGTGATTCGCCGCTTCGGCATCATCCCGCAGGTGGCGCTCGTCTCGCACTCGAATTTCGGCTCGAGCAACCACCCGCAGGCGAAGAAGATGCAGGCCGCGCTCGCGCTCATCAACGAGATGGAGCCTTCGCTCGAGGTCGATGGCGAGATGCACGGCGACGCAGCGCTTTCCTGCCACGTGCGCGAGGCGGTCCTGCCGAACTCGCGCCTGAAAGGGGATGCGAATCTCCTCATCATGCCGACGATCGACGCGGCCAACATCTCCTTCAACCTGCTCAAGATCGCCGCCGGCAGCGGCCTCACGCTCGGACCGATCCTGCTCGGCGGGGGCCGGCCGGCGCACATCCTCACGCCTTCGGCGACGGTGCGACGGATCGTCAACATGACCGCGCTCACCGTGGTCGACGCGAACGTCGAGCGTCAGCGCTTGCTGATCTGAGTCGCTGCGCTCGTAGGGCGAGGTCGATGTCGGACCGTGTCCGACAGTCAAATCCCCTCGCACTGATACCAGAAACGGAGATCGACCGATACCGTCGGCTGAGGTTGGCGCGCAGACTATTTTGCGTCGCAACGACGCGTCCGTCCGCGGGTGCCCGCGCGACGCAAGTGAACGAGAAGGGATTCTCTCTCGAGGAGCGTGAAGATGAACCGTATGAAATACTCGATGCTGATCGCCGCGCTCGCTGCGGTCGCGTTGGCCAGCGTAGGTTGCGAGCAGAAGGTTGGCGGCGACAAGGTCGGCAAGAGCGACCAGGCTAACCCGTCGATGATGGGCAAGGCTCAACCGGGTGGCGACCAGACCGCCCAGTCGTCCCCGGCGCCCAGCGGCAGCCCGAGCGGTACCGATCAGTCGAAGCCCGATCAAAGCGCGAGCTCCGGCCAGACGGGCCAGACCAATCCACCCCCGAGCACCGATCAGGACAAGAGCAAGGCGCCTGATCAGCAGAAGAAGCAAGGCTGAGTGGATCGTTTTTCGGCAAGGAGCGTGCAATGAACAAAAAATGCGTCATGCTGCTCGCCGCTCTGGCCGCCGCAGCCCTCGTAACCGGGGGCTGCGAGCAACGCGCGCCGGTAGGCGGGCAGAAGATCGACCACGCCAATTCGGCGACGGGCAAGCTCGAGCAGCCGGGTAGCGCCGGTCAGGGCAGAACTGATCAGTCCGTGAGCAGCAATCAGCCTGGGAGCAAGATTGGCGGCGCGGACGATACGATGATCACGACCAAAGTCAAGGCCGCACTGCTTGCCGAGCCGGGACTCAAATCGCAGCAGATCGACGTGGCCACGAAGGACGCAACCGTCACGTTGTCGGGCACGGTCGAGTCGGACATCACGCGCGATCGCGCCAAGCAGATCGCGTTGTCGACCGAAGGCGTGAAGAACGTCATCGACAACATGAACCCGAAGGTGACCACGTAGCTTGTTGGGGAAGTGGGGTCAGGCTGGTATTTCCGCCGCCGCGGCGAATCGCGGCGCTGGCAAATCTAACCTGACCCCATTTACTGCTCCGCGCGCGGCACGGAGATCACAAGCGTCGTGCCGCCGCCCGGCTTGCTCGATACGGACATGTTGCCGCCGAGTTGCCGCGCGCGCTCGCGCATGCCACGAATGCCGTGTGAGGTCGGCTTGGCGAGTTCGGCCTCGTCCATACCCACACCGTTGTCGTGAATCTGCAGCACGTAGGCACCATCGCTCGCCGCGAGCTTGACGTCGACCTTGCTCGCTTGGGCGTGGCGGGCGACGTTGGTCAAGGTTTCCTGGAAAATGCGGAACAGCGTCAGCGCAATCTCGCGATCCATCGCGACCTCGCCGTCGGGAGCGTCGACCTCGACCTTGGCACCGCTGTGGCGGCCGAATTCCGCCGCCTGCCAGCGCAGCGCCGCCGCGAGTCCCAGGTCGTCGAGAATGCTTGGCCGAAGGTCGGTGACGATCTTTCGCGTCGCTGCGACCGCCGCGTCGACGAGCTTCGACATCGCGCTACGTTTCTGGACGACCTCCGCCGACGCAGACGAAAGTCGCGTGGCGAGCCATTCGAGGTCGATCTTGAGCGCGGTGAGCGTCGAGCCGAGCTCGTCGTGCACTTCGCGCGCGATGCGCGCCTTCTCCTCTTCGCGCACCGATTGCAGGTGGCGTGACAGCGCGCGCAGCTCTTCGCGCGAGCGCTCAATCTCGAGCTGTTGCAGGCGCACCTGCGTGTCGTCGACGACCACGCCGTCCCAGATCCTGCCGCCGGTTTCGGAGCGCCTCGATCGGGCGCGGATGGTGACCCATTTTTCGATGGACTCGTGCGCAGGATACAGGCGCCCGCTCCAGTTCCAGGTGCCGAGCTGCGCCGCCGAGGCGTCGAGCGTGGCCATGAGATGGGTGCGGTCTGCGGCGGGAACTAGCGCAAAGAACGCCCCTGCGTCGCCGATGAGCTTGCCGTAATCGAGTCCGGTGACCGCCTGGCAACCCGAGCTGACATAGAGGAAAGCGAGCTTGCCCTCGGGGTCGCGCTCGAGCTTGAACACCATGCCGGGGATGTTGCTCGTGATGCGCTCCAGGCGCTCTTCGCTTTCCTTGAGCGCTTGCTCGACCGCGCGCCGAGTCGTGTTGTCGTAACAGGAGCAAAGGTAGCCGGAGAAGCGCCCGTTGATGTCGTGGTAGGGCCGGCCGTTGCAGATGATCCAGCCGTATTCGCCGTTGGCGCGCCTCAACCGGAATTCGATCTCGAATGACTCTTGCGCCGGAAAAACGCGCGTCCACGTCTGCCGCCATAGTGAGCGGTCGTCGGGATGCACGCCCCCGAGCCAGCCTTCGCCCAGCTCCGCCTCGCGCGTCCGGCCGGTGTAGTCGAGCCACGCCTGGTTGAGATAGTCGCAGCTCCCCGCCCCGTCCGAGCGCCAGACCAGATTCGGAAAGCCCGAGAAGAGCGCGAAATAAAAATCGCGCGAACGCTCCGTCTGATCGCGCAACTCGATGCGATGCGTCGCGTCGCGGGTCACGACAGAATAGCCCTGCAGCTCGCCATGATCGTCGCGGATCGCGGAGATTACGTCGTCGCCGCAGAAGCGTGTCCCATCCCTCCGCAAATGCCAGCGCTCGCCCTCGACCCAGCCGTCACGCGCTGCGATTGTGAGCTCCCGCTCGGGTTGCGAATCGCTGTCGACGGGATAAAGGATCGAGAAGGGCTGGCCGACGATCTCCTCGAGGCGGTACCCGGTGAGCTGCTCCGCGCCCGGAGTCCAGGTCGCAACGCACCCCTTGGCGTCGAGCATGTAGATTGCGCAGTCCTTGATCGCGTTGATGATGAGGCGCGTGCGCCGCTCGCTCTCGTGCAGCGCCTGCTCGGCCTGCCGCCGGGCGAGGATGTCGTCGAGCAGCCGCATGTTGGTCTGCGTCAACGCGCGGGCGCGGCTCTGCGCGGTCTGGAACAGGTAAGTGCACAACGCGAGCAACATGGACAGCGCGATGCCGAGCGCAAGCGCAGCCTGCGGGAGCGCGGAATCGTTGCGGGCGAGGTAGTCCCGCGTAGGCGTGACACGCAAGGTCCAGCGCGTGTTGGCCACCGCCAGGGGCAGCTCCTGCGACCACTGCGCGTCGGCGGACGCCGACTCGGGCACGATGGCGCTCACCGGCCGGCCGGCTTCGAGAAGCTCGATCGCATAATCCGGGAAGCGGTCGCGAACCAGCGCGGCCAACCAGTTTGCGCCGAGGACCCCGACCACCACCCCGCGCAGCGAGTCCCCCGCGTACGCCGGCGCGGCGATAGCAAAGGCCTTGCCGCCGGAGCTCAGGTCGACGAAGCGCGTGATGAGCGGCTGATGCAGGGAGAGCAGCGCCTCGCCGCCCAGCGGCTGCGAGGGATCGACGCGGAACTCGGTTTTTCCGTCCGCGCTGCGCGTGGCGATCCAGCGAATGGAGAGGTCCTCGCCCGCCCAGGCGATCGCCTGCAGGTCCGGCGCCGAGGGGACGCTGTCGAGGAGCCCGCCCGCATCCTGGCGAAACTGTGCTTCGGTGAAGTTGTAGATCTGCGAGCGCTCGGCGAGCCGTTGCAGCGTGCGCACGCGCTGCTCGAGTCCAACCTCGGTGCGCACTTTCGCGGCCGCAGCGACGACCTTGGTGGAGTTCTGGATATAGCGTGTCTCCTGTACGGAGAGCGCGCGCCACAGCACGATCGCACAGATGAATGCGGCGAAGCCGACGATGGCGGGCGTCCAGCGCCGCACCGCGTGCAATTCATCGGCGCTGCCAAGAAGCGCCTGCGCCAGTACGCCGCCGCCGAGCAGCAGGAACAGCACCGCGGCGCTGCGCTCGCCGCCGGCGAGTTGCAACCATTGCGTGGCGACGATGCCGCCTGTCCACGCGCCGAGCAGCAGCAGCGTGGCGAGCGCCAGCGCGATCGCGGCCAGCAGCGCCACCAGGACGGAACGCCACGGCCGGTAGCGCTCCGAGCGCAGGGTCGCGAGCGCGCAACCGAGCACGACGAACACGGTCGCGGAGAGCACGCCCATGTCGTTGTAGTTGCCCGAACCGAACGGCAGCCATGGCGTGGCGATGATCGGATGAATGTCGTAGGCGCCGGGCAGCGCCGATGCCAGCAGCCGCATCGCGCCGAGCACGATCGCGACGGCGGCACACCAGCGGCTCGCGACACGTGCACGCGCGACGTTCAAGGCGAGAGCAAGGCCACTGAAAGCGAAGGCCCAGGCGGAGTCGTACTGCACGCGCTCGATCCCGAAGGACGTCGCGCCAGGTGTATGCCATTGCGTGATGAACCACGCACCGGTGGCGGCGACGCCCAGCCCGACGAAAAGCAGGCTGATGGCTGTCCAAGACAGCGACGAGGGGGATTCGACGCGAGCGGCCACGACGGCTAGGGAGATGCCGACGAAACGTTGATGTTACTCCATTGCGCCCTGCGGCTTTGCGCGGCGTGCGCGCGGCCGCGCTGCCGCGTGCGGTGTGCCGACAACGCGCACTCTCTCCCGAAGCAGTGCAGAGCGGGCTTCGAGCGCCCGACCCGCACTACTGGCGATAGATGCGATCGCCCTCGACGGCGACTCTGTCGCCTGAGCGCAGACCGGGGTTGTCGGGAAGCACGAAGGTTCGATAGGAACCATCGTCCATGCGAACGCCGATGCGGTAGTCCTCGTCCGTGCGGCGGTTGCGTTTCTCCACCTCGTTGCCGACCAGCGCGCCGCCGATGGCGCCGGCAATGGTCGCGGCCGTATTGCCGCGGCCGCTGCCAATCTGGTGTCCGATGACGCCACCCGCTACTCCGCCCACGACCGCGCCGGCCCCGGAGGGTGCGCTGCCGTGCTGAACGTAATCGATGCCGTCC
>Ga0307469_10000407_pt1 | contig 15934 bp, 18 predicted proteins | sample atmos_gasesAM2C__FD_203084 | JGI IMG/M metagenome (GOLD analysis project Ga0307469, IMG submission 203084) | Hardwood forest soil microbial communities from Morgan-Monroe State Forest, Indiana, United States - atmos_gasesAM2C_515 | ecosystem: Environmental > Terrestrial > Soil > Temperate...
AACCCATCAGTTCTTCTCCAATTCGTCGATGGGACCGATATCCGCACCGATCGCGGTCGGGGCGTCACGGTCGTCGCCCTTCGCCGCGGCCTCCATCTCTTCCTCTTCCATCTGGTGGAGCGTCGCGGCGTAGCGGGGATCCGTCCGGAGCAATTCGTGGTGCGTGCCGGTCGCGACGATGCGCCCGTTCTGCAACAGGACGATGCGATCGGCGAGATTGATCGTCGAAAGCCGGTGGGCGATGATCAACGTCGTCCGGCCTTCCATGACGGTGACGAGCGCATCGTGGATCTCCTGCTCGGTCTTCACGTCGATCGAGCTCGTGGCCTCGTCCAGGATCAGGAGCTCGGGATCCTTCAGCAGCAATCGCGCGAGGGCGATGCGCTGACGCTGGCCGCCCGAGAGGTCGTAGCCACGCTCACCGATGATCGTGTCGTAACCCTCGGGCAGGTTGAGGATGAAGTCCTCGGCCCCTGCCGCGCGCGCAGCCTTCACAACCGCTTCGCGCGGTGCGTCCGGATTCGCGTACGCGATGTTGTTGTGGATCGTGTCCGAGAAGAGGAACGCATCGTCCGCGACGAGCCCGATCTGCGCGCGGAGGCTCTGCTGCGTGACGTTGCGCAGGTCCTGCCCGTCGATGAGCACGGCGCCTTCCTCGACATCGTAGAAACGCATGAGGAGCCGGGCTGCGGTCGACTTGCCGGTGCCGTTGCGTCCGACGAGTGCAACGGTTTCGCCGGGATCGATGTGCATCGAGAACCCGTCGAGGATCACGCGGTCTTCGTCGTAGCCGAACTTCACATCGCGGAACTCGACGCGTCCTTCGCCGCGCTCGAGGTCGTACGCGCCGGGACGGTCGGACACTTCCGACGGCGTGTCGAGGATCTCGTAGATGCGTTCGGCCGATGCGGCGGCGCGTTCGTGCAGCACCATCAGGAAACCGAGGACACGGAACGGTGCCGTGAGCCAGATCAGGTAGCCCATGAACACGATGATCGCGCCGGGGTCGAGCTGCCGGTGGATGACGAGGTATCCGGCGTAGAAGAGGACGCCGACCTTGCCGATGTCGGGAAGGTTCTGGAGCAGAGGCGCGTAGACGGCGCGGATGTCGACCATCTTCACGTTCGCCCACCACACGCGGCGTGCAACCTCCGCGAGCTTCTTGATCTCGCGGCGCTCCGCGGCGAACGACTTCACGATCCGGACGCCTGTGATGTTCTCGTCGACGATCGTCGCGACCTCGGCGAGCCTCGCCTGCGTGATCCACGACGCTGGGAACATCTGGCGGCGCATCTTCGTACCGAAGAACCAGACGAGCGGAAGCGGAACGAGCGTGATGAGAGTCAGCGGCACGTTGATCTGCAGCATGAGGACCAACGCGATCACGAAGGTCACCATCTGGATGGCCACGGTCGGCGCGAACGCGAGGAACATCTCGACCGACCGGATGTCCGAGTTGGCGCGCGAGATGAGCTGCCCGGACTGCACCCGGTCGTAGAACGAGAACGAGAGGCTCATGAACTTCTGGTAGAGCGTGTTGCGAAGGTCGTATTCGATCGCGTACGCCGAGCGAAGCATCCAGTTGCGGTAGACGAAACCGACCAGGAACCGCAGCACCGACGCGACGACGATCACGAGAATGACGCCCATGAACGCGTGCTGCGCTTGAGCGGACGTCATGTGCAGATGACGGAGCAGGAGCAGCTTCCTCGCCGCTTTGCCGCCCTTCGCGATGATCAGGTCGTTCAACCCGTTCCGGACGAACCACGGCACCGCGAGCGCGAGGAGCGCCGAGAGCAGCGTCGCGACCCACGCGGTGATGAGCGAGCGCTTGTGTGAGAGAACGATGGGCATCATCCGCCCGACCCACGAACGCTCCTGGTCGGGGTGGATCCACGCCGTCGGCGCGGGATACCGCGGGTCCTCCTTCGCGGAGTAGTGGACGGCCGGGATCGCTATGGGTCGTTCTTCGGTCTTCATCCGGTTCTCGTCACCACCTCGGTCAGGTAGGTGTCCAGCGCCTTGCCCCAGCAATCGAGCCCCTTGAACGCACGTGCGCACTCGGCCTCGGACAACCGCTCCGCGAGCATCCCGAGCCGCCGGTCGATCGCTTCGTCCGCCCCGTCGAGGACCTTGCGGCCGTCGTCGGTGAGCACGTGCATCACGCGCCGGCGGTCGCCCTCTGACCCCATCCGGACGACGAGGCCGCGCTCGACGAGGCCGTCGGCGAGCGCCGTGATGCTCGGACGGCTCACGATCAGGCGCTCCGCGAGCGTCGAGGCGAGGGACGGACCCTCGGCGAGGTTGCCAAGCACGCGGTACTGGGCGAGGGAGAGATCGACGTCGTTCAGGGCCCGCTCGACCTGACGCGCCAGGCGGGCGACGACGCGAGCGGGACCGCCGCCGGGCACACGTAGTTCGTCCGTCACATAGTTAGTCTATCAAACTATTAGGACCACGTCGTACCGACGAACCGCTCCGGACGAACCGCCTTCAGGTACTCGTAGGCGTAAGCCTCGACCTCTCCGTCGTCGACGACCGCGGTCACGACGATGCGCCGGTACTCGACGCCTTCGTCCTCGAGGTCGTCAAGGGCGGCGAGCGCTTCGTCCAGCCGGGCCTGGTCGAGCGTGAACAGGACGCCCTCGATGACGCCGTCCTCATCGAAACGCGCCGCGGGGACGCCGGCGTTGTAAAGACGGCCCCTGACGCTCGCGCGCGTCGCGTCGATCACGAAGGGTTCGGCGACGTAGTACAGCCGGAGCCCGGGCTTCAGGAGCCCGTAGACGAACATCGTGTTCACAGCAGCTGCTCCCACATGTCGAGCGTGTCTCGAAGCATGGCAGCTCGTGGCAGCCCTTCGATGACTTCCTGGGCGTTGCGTTCGGCTCGATCCTGCTCCTCACGAGACACGTCGTCATTCACGACGCGTGCGAGCATCAGCGCGAGGAAGTTGAGTCGAGCGGCGAGCGCCACCGAGAACGAGCCAAGTCCACGAGGCGCCGGTACGACACCTTCATCGGCATATCCCGCAAGGAATGAGTGAACCGCCGCAGGAACGACCTCGGAGTGTCGATCCACGCACCAGCCGAGCAGTGAGTACGCCAACTCGGCCTCGGCTGTCAACGATCCGGCGTTCTCCCAATCGACCAAGACGAGTCGATCGTTCGTATCGATCAGCGTGTTCGTCGGATCGAAATCGCGATGACACATCATCCACGGTGGACGAGGCGCCTGCGCAGCGAGATCGTCCAGCGAGACAAGATCGTCGATGACCGGACGAAGCATCGCCACGAGCTCCGGTCGACGATGCTCAAGTGCGTCGATCCGCTCGAGCCACGGACCGCCGACATTCCGCGACATGTACCAGTCATCGGGCTCTCGGTCGACCGTGATGCCAGTCCGATGGAGGCGACCGAGGAGCATCCCGGCTTCCCTGCACCGCTCAACGGGCAGCGGCGGCTTCGGGCTCCCCACGTTGTCGATCCAGCCGTAGACGCGGATGGGACTCGCAGCTCCATCGACGGTTGGCATATCCACGACGAGACGATCGCCTGCGCGCACGAGCGGCGGAGAAGCGACACCCATATCGCGGGCTGCGTCCACGAAGCGTGACTCCGGTGCGAGTCCTTCCGCCTCTGGGGGATCGAACAGCTCCTTGACCGCCCATGACCCGGAGGCGGAGTTGAGCCGCCACAACACCCCCATCGCACCGCGTGCGATGAAACGTGCTTCACCAACGGGTTCGCCTAGGCCGAACGTCGAAGCGACGTCCGCTGCGCGCCAGCGGGCAACCGAATCGCTCATCTCTTGAGCGTTCAGCCTGGGAGTGCGTCGCTGAGACGCTTGGCGGCGTCGACGGGGTCGTCGGCCTCCGTAATCGCCCGGACGACCACGATCCGTGTCGCCCCTGCTTTCACGACGTCGTGCACGTTCGCGACATCGATCCCGCCGATCGCGAACCAGGGGAAGTCCACGGTCGCCGCCGCATGCTCGACGAGCTCGAGGCCGACCGCCGGACGACCCGGCTTCGTCGGTGTCTCGTTGATCGGTCCGACCGCGATGTAGTTCGCACAACCCAGCGCGTGCTCGGCGATCGCGCGATCGATGTCGTCCGTCGAGTGCGTGGAACGGCCGATGATCGCGTCCGGACCAAGGAGTTCGCGCGCGACGCTCGGCGGGAGGTCGTCCTGACCGAGGTGGACGCCGTCGGCCTTCAGCGCGAAAGCGATGTCCGGACGATCGTTCACGATGAACGGGACGCCGAAGTCGCGACACACGTGCTGGAACTGGTCGGCGATCTCGATGACTTCGGCGGCTTCCGCGTCCTTCATACGGAGCTGGACGACGTCGACGCCGGCCTCGATCACGGAGCCGAGGACGTCCACTGGGAACTCTCCCGGGAAGCAGACGTAGAGACGGCCGTTCATCCGCCCGGCACCGCCCGCACGATCTCAAGGTTGTCGCCGGCTGCGACCCTCGCGTCACCGTACTTCGAACGCTCGAGCGGCTCGCCGTTGTGCTCGACGACGACGTTCCGCTCCCGGAGGCCGAGGTCGTGCACGAGATCGAGGACCGTCAGGCCGTCCGCGACCACTCGCTGCTTTCCATTCACAACGATCCTCATCGTCGTCTCCGCTTCGCTCCGACGTGGCACGCCGACTACGCTACCGACGTGCCGTGTCTCCTCGCGGTGGGCGGGCTCTTCATCCCTCGTTTCGTGGTCGCGTTCCTCGGGATCTTCACGCACTACTTCTCCGTCTTCGACAGCTTCCTCTGGCCGCTGCTCGGCTTCTTCTTCCTGCCGACGACGACGCTCGCGTGGGCATGGGCCCTGCACACGCCCAGCCATTCGGTCCACGGCGTGCACCTGATCATCGTGATCCTCGCGTTCTGCGTGGATGTCGGGATCATCGGCGGGGGCCGCTCACGGCTCGCCCGCCGTCGCCGCGCGTGACGCGCTGTCACTAGCGCGGTCTACGCTGCGGTTCCTTCCCCTCGGACTTCCCCGTGAGGAGTTCGTATGGCCACGTGCAAGGAGTGCGGGAAGAGGATCCACCAGCCGAAGGACATGAGCGTCGGCGCCGCGTCACGTATCCACTACTGGAAGCACCACCGCGAGGTGATGATGCGCGGCGTGCGGAAGGCGGCGAAGACGATGAAGGCGAAGTCTCCTAAGAAGAAAGCGAAGCGATGAGCTCGCGCTGACGTCCCTCGTCGGCGAAGGGCGTCGCGAACGCGTTGTAGAAGTAGATCCTGTCCACGCGCCCTTCATAGCGACGCTTGATCTCGGCGACGGCGTCGTCGGTTCGTCCGGTGATCGCGAAGACGCCGACCATCTCGTCCGTGATCTCTGAGGGCATGCCGGCCATGTCGCCCTTGGACATGCGTTCGTGGAGACGCGGCGGTGTGTCGTCCCATCCGTGGGTCTCGAAGATGCGGCGGTAGGAACGCGTCGAGCCGTAGAACGCCGCCTGCTGCTTCACGAAGCTCGCGGCCGACGCCGCTTGCTCGTCGGTGTCGCCCACGGCGAGGAAGATCGGGCACACGATCGTGATGTCCTGGCGCGTGCGTCCCGACTTCGCGAGACCCTTGTTGATCGCCGGCATCAGCACCTCGTCGATGTACTTCGGCGAGTGCAGCGGGTGGATGAGGATGCCGTCTGCGATGACGCCGACGCTCTCGGCGTTGTACTCGTTGATCGCGGCGATGAAGACCTTGGGGGCCGGGTAGCTGATCGGTCCCGGCGTGAAGAACGGGTTGTTGACGGTCGAGTTGTAGAACTTCCCGCGATGCTGGGCCGGACGACGCTCCTGCCACGCGCTCCAGAGCTCCTTCAAGCACGCGACGTACTCGCGGAACTTCGGACCCGGCGAATCCCACGTCATGCCGAAGCGTCGCTCGATGTGTCCCTTCACCTGCGTGCCGAGGCCGAGGCAGTAGCGGCCCTTCGAGGCCTGCTGGAGGTTCCACGCGAGTACGGCCGTCACGTACGGCGAGCGCGCGAACGCGATGGCGAGGTTGTTGCCGAGCATCGGCTTCGTCGTTTCGAGGGCCGGGAAGGCGAGATCGAGGAAGGGATCGTTCGTCGTCTCAACGGTGTAGAGGCCGTCGTAACCGATGGATTCGAAGTTCTTCGCCGCGTTGCGGGCGGCCTCGATACCCGGCGGCAGGACGACGTCGACCTTGAATGCCATATCCGGACGACTCTAGCGACTTCGAATCTGCGCGCGTATCCTCGGACCATGCGGCGGGCAGCCTGCATCGTGGCGATCTTCGGCGCGCTTTCGGTTGGGACACCTGCGCACGCGAGCGGACCGCTCATCGTCTATGCGAGGAAGACTGTGACGATCGCCGCACTGCACTTCCGGACGGTCGAGGTCGCATGTCCGGCGGGCCGTACCTTGTTCGGTGGCGGTGCCTCGTTCTCATCACCTCAGGTCTCACTCATGGCAAGTTTCCCCGACGGCCTCTCGGGGTGGATCGCAACAGCGAACAATCCGACGCGGAAGGGGCGGTCCATGAGTGTGGTCGCCGACTGTGTGGATACCACGCAGCTCAGCGGTGTCACCGGGGGCACCGGGACGAACACGGGAACGGCCCCCGCTCTGCAGACGACAACTCTCACCGCGACGTGCGTGCTCGGGGGGACCTATGCCGTCGCTGGTGGATTCCGCGTTGAGTCCCTGGATCCGGCCATCCGCGTGCAGACGTCGAAGCCCACCGTTGCGCAGGATGGCTGGACCGTGTCTGTTCTCAATCCGACGGCCCACGACGTCACCTTCGAGTACCACTCCATCTGCATCGGCGGCGTACCGATCGCATACTCAGCGGTGCCGAAGCCCATCGCCGCCGGAACCGCCACGACCAACGCTGTCGCGTGCGGCTTCGGCCGGGTGGTCGGCGGCGGCTTCGACATCTCGGGCGGCGGTACCGGCGTCATCAGCTCGACGAGACCGACCAAGCTCGGGTCGAGACGCCCCGGCAGGGGTTGGGCGGTCACCGGTCGCGCGGGCGCATCCGCCGAAACGCTGTGGACGTACACCGAGTGTGTGTCGCCCTAGGCGCTACGACTCGAGCGGCACGACCACGCTCCCGTAGAGGCGCGCGAGCTCGTCCTCCCAGTTCGCCGGCGGCACGGCGGGGATCACGACGAACTTCGATGCTCCCTGCGCGACGAAGTCCTCGAGCTTGGCGCGGAGCGCGGCATCTCCGTCGGTGACAACGATCTCGCGTGCGTCGACTTCCGGACGGCGCGCGGCGAGCACCGACATCACCGTTTCCTTCACATCTTCCCGTTCGGGCGGGATGTACGCGACGAGCGCTCCGTAGTGATCCCATTCGATCTCGCGTCCGTTGCGCTCCGCCTCGGCCTTGATGAGGTCGACCTTCGACTTGTACTCCGACGGCGCGATGAAGGACGGCAGCCAGCCCGTACCGACGCGACCGACACGTCTCGCCGCGGCGTCGGAGTGTCCGCCGAACCAGATGTCCGGCATCGGTTGTTGCACGGGCTTCGGTCGGAGCGTGAAGTCGCGGACGCTGTAGTACTTGCCTTCGAAGGTCACGTTGTCTTCGGTCCAGAGCTTGGTGATGAGTTTGGTGGCCTCGTCGGTTCGTCCGGCTCGTTCCTTGCGGGACACACCGAAGGCGGCGCTCTCGTCGGGAAGCGGTGAACCGAGGCCGAAGGCGGCGACGATGCGACCTTTCGAGAGGACGTCAAGCGTTGCGAGCTCCTTCGCGAGGACGACCGGATTCCGTCCCGGGAGCACGAGCACGCTGAAGCCGAACTTGAGGCGCTGGCTGTAGCCGATCGCGACGCCCATCGCCGCGAGCGGGTCGAGGATGTCGCCGCCGAGCCGCTCCGAGAACCAGATCGAGTCCCAGCCGGTGCGCTCTAGGGTGTCGATGAGGCCGAAGAACGCCTCGCCATCCATGCCACCCGCGGCACCGACACCGGGTCCGAAGCCGACCTTGATCTTGCCCATGTCGTCCTATGGTGGACGGCCGCGCGCCACCCGCGCGAAACGAGATCCGTTGCGCCGTGCACGAGCGCAAGCAGCAGCACGCCGCCGATCGCCCAGAACACGCCTTCGCACAGGATGAGCATCAGCCACCGGCCGAGGGGTTGAACGTCCTGCGTCAGCGTGAAGGCGAGCCACTGCGCCGGTGCGAACAGCACGAGCAGACCTTCGAGCGACGGGATCGCCACGGAGAAGAAGTTCAACGCCGCGTGCATGACGATCCCGAAGGACGCACCACACCACGCAGCGTCGCCGTACGAGAGCCGGTCGCCGTTCGGACGCCAGAGGTCCGCGGCCGGTGAGGACACCGAGAACTGCGAGGGACTCGGCACGCCTCCAGCCTAGAGCAACTCGCCCCGCAGGACGGTGACGGCTTGGCCCCCGAGGTGCACACGGTCGCCTTCGACACGCACGAACACGACGCCGCCGCGTGACGACGCTTGATACGCACGGAAGTCGGTTCGTCCGGAGCGTTTCGACCAGAAGTCCGCCAGCATGCAATGCGTCGATCCGGTGGCGGGGTCTTCGTCGACGCCGGCCTGCGGCGCGAAGAAGCGCGACACGAAGTCGAAGCCTTCGCCGTCGGCCACCGCGGTCACGCACGTGTACCAATCGGGATGAGATCCGAGCTTCGGAAAGTCGGGTCGTAGCGCACGCACCTCGTCCGCGGACGCGTACTCGAGCAGGTACGTGTCGTGCTCGTTCCGCCACACGGACACCGGTTTCGCACCGATCGCGTCGATCAACCCGCGCGGCGCGGTGGCTTCGACGACCGGACGGAGCGGGAAGTCCATCTCGATCCGATCCACGCGCTTGTGGCACGTCAACACGCCGCTCCGTGTGTGGAACGCGAGAGCTTCGTCCGGCGATGCAGTGCCCTCTTCCCAGAGCACGTGCGCGCTCGCGAGCGTCGCGTGTCCGCAGAGATCGACCTCGAGCTTGGGCGTGAACCAGCGCAGGTCCCAGCCGTCGTCGCGTCTCATGAGGAACGCCGTCTCGGCGAGGTTCATCTCCGCCGCGACGTCCTGCATCCAGGACGGATCACGTTCGCCGTCGAGGAGGCACACCGCCGCGGGATTGCCTGCGAACGGCTTACCCGTGAACGCGTCGACCTGCAGGAATCGCATCAGATCCCGAGCGCTTGCTGATCTTTCGGCGGCTCGCGACGCTTCCGCGGACGAGGCTCGGCTTCTTCGGCCGCCGGATGCTCGACGATGGCGACGACCCGGGCCGCCATGAACTGCGCGGTGCGCACCTCGTGCCCGCTCCGTGTCACTTCTGACACGTGGACGTTCCCGCGTACGGTCGCGACCTCGACGCGCCGGCCGTCCTTCGTCGCGACGATCTCGAAGCTGCGCACACCGTCACCGACGTCGATCAGCACCTCGACACGGTCACCGCGCATACGGCCAGTCTAGGCAGCAGGGACGACGCGGATTCAGGCGACCTTGATCAGCTCGCCGCGGACGGCCACACGCTTATCGTGCGTGCCGGCGGACGGATCCCATACGCCGCCGCACGAGATGAGTGTCACGGATGGCGTCGGCGTGTAGCCCATGATCCTGTCCGCGAGCGTCGTGTTGCGGTCGAAGAGGCACGACCACTCGATCTGGAAGGCCCAGACCTTGCCATCCATGTTCACGGCAACGGTGTCGCCGGGATGGAGCCGCTGCAGTCCGTTGAACGACCCGAGCACGCCGTTGTAGTCGATGTGTCCGGCGAGCACGATGTTGTTGGTTCGTCCCAGCATCGGCCCGCTGGGCTGTCCGTGCGGTTGCAGGGGGCCCTGGTCGAGCCACGCGATATCGCGAGCGTTCGTCGGGACGACCATGTCGCCGCTCAGGTCGATCTTGACGCGGACGATCGGCGCTTGGACACCCTCGGTCGGGAGCACGACCGAACCGTTCGTCTCGAACGGGCCCGCGTCGGTGGTCGGCGTCCAGTCCAGATGTCCGCCCGGGTTGTCGAGGCCAGGACAACCCGCCGCCGTCGCCTGACGCACGAGCTGCGTCTTCACCTTGTCCTCGCGCACGCGACGGAGCGACGCCTGCACGGTGGTCGTCGCCGGCGCCGTGCCGAACAGGATCAGCACCACACCGGCCGCGACGACGAGCGCCGTCTGCCACCACGGGAGTTCTGTGGACATCCGAAGCAGTATCGGCCGGAACGGCTAGCTCCGCAGCGGGATCGCGGGAAGTCCGCTGCCGGGTGCCGCCGGCGTCGCCTTAGGCTTCGACGACGGCGATCCGGCGTGCGGCGGCGCTGGGTGCGGGACGGGCGGGTAGATCTGCTCCGCGCGAACGACGATGCGCTCGTTGTGCGTTCCCGCAGCCGCGTTCCACGTCCCGGCACAAGAGACCATCGTGAGCGACGGCACCGGCGTGTAACCGATGACTTGGAGACCGCGGGGTGAGTTGAACGGGAAGAGACAGCTGTACCGAACGGCGTACTTCCACGTTTTGCCGTGGAGCACGATGGTCACGACGTCTCCGGGATGCAGCCGGTCGATCGTTCCGAACGAGCCGGGCACGCCGCCCCAGGCGATGTGTCCGGCAAGGACGACGTTGTTGTTCGAGCCGGGGAAGGGGCCCTGGTCGAGCCAAGCGACGTCGCGGGCGTCGTGCGGGAGCACCATGTTGCCGTTACCGTCGAAGCCCACTCGGACGATCGGGGCGTTAACACCGATCGAGGGGAGCGAAACGTTTCCGTCGGTCCCGTCCGGCCCCGGCGACGTGATGATGTTGTGACCCCCGGGGTTCGTCATCTGGGGGCAGTCGACGGACGCCGGGGCAGGTCCCGTCCAGCGGACGGGCTCACCGCGCGCCACGCGAGGCCCTGCGGGGTCCGGGTAGGACACGGCGACATCCGCCCGACCGATCGCGAGGGGCTTCGTGTGCGGACGAGGCGAGGGACCGCCCGTGACCAGGCCGACCACAGCCGCGGACGCGATCAGTGCGGCGGCGCAGAGCGCAGCTATAGAGTTCGAGCTTCTCCGCATCAGCTCTGGTCTTCTCCCCGGAGGCCGGCGTGATGATAACGATGGTTCCCAGATGTCTGATTGGTTGAACGCGCTGAACGCCGAGGTCGTTCGTTGCCGCCGCTGCCCGCGTCTCGTCGCCTGGCGGGAGGAGGTAGCGGTGGCGAAACGCGCCTCGTTCGCCGACGAGGATTACTGGGGTCGTCCGCTCCCCGGCTTCGGGGACGCGCGCGCCCGGGTGATCGTCCTCGGTCTCGCACCGGCGGCGCACGGAGGCAATCGGACCGGACGGATCTTCACCGGCGACCGCTCGGGTGACTGGCTGTTCCGCGCCCTCCACCGCGCGGGATACGCGAACCAGCCCACGTCCGTGAGCAGGGACGACGGCCTCCGCCTCCGCGACTGCTACGTCTGCGCCGCGGTTCGCTGCGCGCCGCCGGCGAACCGCCCGACGCCCCAGGAACGCGACAACTGCCTGCCGTACTTCGTCCGGGAGCTCGAGCTCCTCGAGCGAGCGAGCGTGATCGTCTGCCTCGGATCCTTCGCCTGGGACGCGGCCCTCCGAGCGGTCGGCGGCGTCCGGCCCAAACCGCGCTTCACGCATCTGTCGGAGGCCCTCGCCGGGCGGTTCGTCCTGCTCGGTTCGTACCACCCGAGCCAGCAGAACACGTTCACCGGCAAGCTCACCGAGCCCATGCTCGATGCGGTGTTCGCTCGGGCGAAGGCTTTATCCTCGGGGCACACATAGGAGGCATCCGGATGGACTTCAAGGACTCCCCAGAAGACGCCGCGTGGCGCGCCGAGGTGCGCACCTGGCTCGAAGCCAACGCCGAGAAGCTGCCCGAAGGCGAAGAGCCCGCGTTCAACCTCCTCGGTGAAGAGGACGAGGACGAAGGCGCGTTCCTCGAGCGTTCGAAGGCGTGGCAGAAGACGCTCTACGAATCGGGCTACGCCGCGATCACCTGGCCGAAGGCGTTCGGGGGCCGGGACGCATCGCCGATGCAGTCCTTCATCCTGTCGCAGGAGATGGCCGGCTTCGACGTGCCCGCCGGCGTGTACACGATCGGGCTCGGGATGATCGGCCCGACGATCATGACCCACGGCACCGAAGAGCAGAAGGAGCGCTTCCTCCCGAAGATGCTCGAAGGGTCCGATGTCTGGTGCCAGCTCTGGAGCGAGCCGAACGCCGGCTCAGACGTCGCGTCGCTCGAGACGCGCGCGGAACGCACCAGCGACGAGTGGGTGCTCAACGGACAGAAGGTCTGGACGACGGGCGCGCACTTCTGCGACTGGGGCCTCATCATCGCGCGCACCGATCCCGACGCACCGAAGCACCGCGGCATCACGTGCTTCATCGTCGACATGCACGCGCCGGGCGTCGAAGTGCGGCCGCTCCGTCAGATCAACGGCGCCGCCGGATTCAACGAGGTGTTCTTCTCGGACGTCCGCGTTCCCGACACGCAACGCGTCGGTGACATCAACGACGGCTGGCGTGTCGCGCTCACGACGCTGATGAACGAGCGCTTCGCGATCGGCGTCGGCGGCGGGAGCGGCGGTTCGCTGATGCCGCTCTTCCACCTCGCACAGAAGACACGCGTGAACGGACACACCGCCTTCGACGAGTCGGCGATCCGTCAGGAGCTCGCAACGGCGTACATCGCCGGACGACTCCTCGCGCTCACCGGCTACCGCTCGCTCACGAAGATCGCGAAAGGCGGCATCCCAGGCCCGGAGGGCTCGGCGATGAAGCTCGTCGGGACGAAGCTCGCATCGCAGCTCGCCGACACGGCGTCGAAGATCCTCGGGCAGAGCAGCGTCCTGCTCGGGGACGAAGCACCGGACGCCGGCGCGTGGGCGAACGCGTGGCTCACGGCACCCGGGATCCACATCGCCGGCGGCACCGACGAGATCATGAAGAACATCATCGGCGAGCGCGTGCTCGGTCTCCCGAAGGAACCGCAGGTCGACAAGGACGTGCCGTTCCGCGAGCGGGTACGCGCGTGACGCTCCCGTCCTTCGACGAACTCGAGAGCGGTCGTTCGTGGGGACTGTGGGGTAACGACGACAAGTTCGGCACCCTCAACCTCCTCACGCCCGAAAACGTACAGAAGGGCGCTGCATGCGTGAAGAAGGGCTCCGTCTTCGCATTGAACCTCGAGATGCATCTCCCCGACCCGCCGCTGTTCGGACGTGACCCGTTCCAGCACGAGGTCGTGTGGCTCCAGAACGAAGCCGGACACGACGAGCATCTGTCCGGTTGGAACACGCAGTCGTCCTCGCAGTGGGACGGCTTCCGTCACATCAAGCATCCGGTGCACGGCTTCTACAACGGCATCGCGGACGAGGACCACGGCATCCACCATTGGGCGCAGCGCGGCATCGCCGGACGCGGCGTGATCGCCGACGTCGCGCGCTGGCGCGAATCGGAGGGTCGTCCGCTGAAGCCGGACGAGTCCGATCCGATCGAAGCGTCCGACATCACCGGCACCCTTGAGGCGCAAGGCACAACCGTCGAGGAGGGCGACGTTCTGCTCATCCGTACGGGATGGCTGCAGTGGTACCGCTCCACGAACCTCGACGAGCGCAAGGCGTACATCGAACGCGGGCATCCGTCGTGCGGGCTTCGTCCGGGGCCGGAGAACTGGTCGCTCCTGTGGAACCTCCACATCGCGGCCGTCGGAGCCGACAACGGGCCCGTCGAGGTCTGGCCCCCGGCGGCCCTCGCCTCGCCCGACGAGATCCCGCAGATCCTCGGGTCACCCGAGCGGATCGACGAGCTCTTCATGCACATGCGCCTGTTGCCCCTGCTCGGGCTCCCGCTGGGCGAGTTCTTCGATCTGGACGCCCTGGCGGCTGATTGCGCAGGTGACGGCGTCTATGAGTTCCTGTTCACCTCGGCCCCCCTGAACCTCCAGGCGGGCGTCGCCTCGCCCCCGAACGCTTTGGCCATCAAGTAGCGAGCGGAAACGGGAAACGGACCACACAATAGGTACCTCCGTCCTGGAGGTGGGGGTACCGGTGACAACCCAGAAGCGTAGACGCGGCCGCCTGTCCGCAGCGCGCCAGCGGCTGATCGCGGTCGCGTCCGTCTACCTCATCATGGTCGTCGCGCCGACGGTCGCCTACGACTTTCCGCATCCGACGAACGTCGTCTTCAACGGACGTCAGGTCCGCATGATGGGCCACGTCGAGATGAAGGATCTGCTCAAGGTCAAGCACATCCACCTCAAGCTCGGACGCCTCCTCGACGTCAGCGGCGGCGTCATCTCGGCCGCCGAGAATCTCCCCGTCGTGAAGATCAACGGGCGCGACGCGCAGTCGACGACGACGCTTCGGAGCGGCGACGTGATCGAGTTCCACAACGGGCGGGACGTGACCGAGCCGAGCGAACTCGAGTTCCTGCGCGAAGGATCGGGCAACCCGCAGTTCCTCCTCGGCGCCGCAGCGATCACGCTCAAGCACGGCCTCGACTCCGGCATCACGATCCCGATGTCCGCGAAGCCCGTCGCCGGACCGAAGTCCGTCGCGCTGACCTTCGACGACGGACCGAACCCGGGTTTCACCGACAGGCTCCTCGACGTGCTGAAGGCGAAACACGTGCACGCGACCTTCTTCGACGTCGGACGCATGGCCGCCGCGTATCCGGATCTCGTACGCCGCGAGCTGAAGGAAGGCCACAACGTCGAAGACCACTCGTGGAGCCACCCGATGCTCGCGCACCGGTCCGACTCGTCGGCGCGTGATGAGTTGCAGCGAACGCGCGATCTTCTCGACGCGCTGGGCGCAAACGTCACGCTGTTCCGTCCGCCCTACGGCTCGTATACGCGCTCCACGGTGGACATCGCGTCATCGCTCGGCATGCGCACCGTTGTCTGGAGCGCGGACCCGAGCGATTACCGGCGTCCGCCGGTCGGGACGCTCGTCGCGCGCGTCCTCTCGCAGGTCCATCCCGGCGTGATCGTCCTCATGCACGACGGAGGCGGCGACCGCAGCAACACGATCGCTGCGCTGCCGATCATCATCGACACGTTGCGCGCGCAGGGCTACACCTTCGAGACTCTCGGCTGATGCAGACGCAACTCGCGTACGGGGCGGAGTCGATCAACGTCGAGCTGCCGGACGACACCGTCACGCCGGACACGGGCCTGTCCGTCCCGCTCCCGATCTGCGCCGACCTCGCAGCGGAGGTCCTGAAAGCGATGCGCGAGCCGCTGGACACACCACCGCTGCGCGACCTCGTCAAGGACGGAGCGCGCGTGACGATCGCGTTCGACGACCCGACCGTCGGACAGTACGGTCCGGTGTGGTCGACGGCGATCCCGCTGATCATCGCCGAGCTCGAGAGCGCAGGCGTTCGCCGCACGGACATCCACCTGCTGTGCGCGAACGCGCTGCACCGCAAGTACCCGCACGACGAGCTCGCGAAGCTGCTCGGCCCAGATCTCGTCCGCGAGTTCGCGGATCGCCTGTCGTGTCACGATGCTGAGGATCCGGACGGCATCGTCCCGCTCGGTGTGACGCCGAGCGGGTACTACGTCGATCTCCAGCGCGCGTGCGTCGACGACGACCTCCTCGTGTACCTGAACTGCTCGACGGTGCGCGGCTTCTCCGGCGGCTGGAAGTCGATCTGTGTCGGGCTGTCGACCTTCCGTTCGATCGCCGCGCACCACAACCCCGACGACATGTCGATGTCGCTCGACCGCAATCCGATGCACGAGATGCTGACCGAGATGGGCGCGCTCGTGGTCAGCAAGCTCGGCCCCCAGAAGATCTTCAAGCTCGAGACGATCCAGGCGAACCCCGTCGCGGTGTCGCAGATCCTCGGCGGCACTGTCGACGGCACACGCGCCGCGGCCGTCGAGATCATGCGTGCGCACCAGAGCAACCGGCGCGACCTCGTGAAGGAGAAGGTCGACATCGTCGTCTACGGCGT